>Ga0209737_10001939_pt1 | contig 14551 bp, 10 predicted proteins | sample TergutCu122P3_FD_187284 | JGI IMG/M metagenome (GOLD analysis project Ga0209737, IMG submission 187284) | Cubitermes ugandensis P3 segment gut microbial communities from Kakamega Forest, Kenya - Cu122 P3 (SPAdes) (version 2) | ecosystem: Host-associated > Arthropoda: Insects > Digestive system...
CATCTTGGTCTGGCTGGCGAACTTGGGATCGGGCATCTTGACCGAGAGTACGCAGGCCAGCCCTTCGCGCATGTCGTCGCCGGAGATGTCGACCTTGGCCTTCTTGGCGATTTCGTTTTCTTCGATGTATTTGTTGATGACCCGCGTCATGGCCGCCCGAAGGCCCGTGAGGTGCGTCCCGCCATCCGCTTGCGGGATGTTGTTGGTGTAGCAGAGCACCTGCTCCTGGTAGCTGTCGTTCCACTGCATCGCGACTTCGACATCGAGCTGGGTATCTCCCATGCCTGCTCCGCCGGGGATGCGGCTGGAGCCGGTGGCGTAGAACACATTGGTGTGGAGCACGGTCTTGGTGCGGTTGATGTATTCGACGAAGCCCCGCACGCCGCCCGCGAAGGCGAAGTTTTCTTCCTTGGCGGTGTGCTGGTCGATGAGGCGAATCTTGACGCCGTTGTTGAGGAAGGAGAGTTCGCGCAGACGTTTGGCGAAGATGTCGTAGTGATATTCGATGTTGCCGAAAATTTCGTCGTCGGCAAGAAAGTGCACGCGGGTTCCGCGTTTGGAGGTTTCTCCGATGATTTTCATCGGGGAGGTGTCGACGCCGTCGATGGTCTCGATGATGCGATCCTGCGCAATGCCGCGATGAAATTCGATGAAATGGCGCTTGCCGTCGCGGGCGATGGTCAGTTGCAGCCATTTGGAAAGGGCATTGACGCAGGACACGCCTACGCCGTGCAGACCGCCGGAGACCTTGTAGCTGTTCTGGTTGAATTTGCCGCCCGCGTGCAGCACACACATGACGATTTCCGCTGCGCTGCGTTTGGGGTCGTGCTTGTCGTCCATCTTGATGCCGACCGGGATGCCGCGCCCGTTGTCGATGACGGAAATGGAGTTGTCGCTGTGGATGGTGACGACGATATCGTCGCAATGCCCGGCGAGCGCTTCGTCGATGGCGTTGTCTACGACTTCAAACACCATGTGGTGCAGCCCCGTTCCGTCAGAGGTGTCGCCGATGTACATGCCGGGACGCTTCCTGACCGCTTCCAGCCCTTCGAGTTGCTGGATGCTGGATTCGTCGTAATCGTTACCGGGGGTGTTGGCGGGTTGTTCGGTCATGGGGAATCTCGGTGATGAAGCAATGGTAGAGGCGAAAGAGTTGGGAATTACATACTTGATTCCCTCCCCCGCAAGCGGGGGAGGGTTAGGGTGGGGGCATTCAGCGGCACTCGCCCCCATCCCAGCCTTCTCGCCCGCCAAGCGGGGGAAGGAGCGAGGGAGCGCCCTAGATGCGCATCGGCATCACGACATACTTGAAATGCTCATTACCGGGCAGGGTGATGAAAGCACTGGAGTTGTTGTCACGGAAGCGCCATTCGATCGTCTCGGAGGAGACGTTGTTGAGCACGTCGAGCAGATAGCTCACGTTGAAACCGATGTCCAGACGCTCTCCGCTGTAGTCGATTTCGATTTCTTCCTGGGCCTCTTCCTGTTCGGTGTTGGAACTGATGATGGAAAGCACGCCGTTGTCCAGCATCAGCCGCACGCCGTGGAATTTTTCGTTGGAGAGAATCGCGGCCCGTTGCAGCGCAGCCAGGAACGGCACGCGCGTCAGGGTGATGCAGCCAGGATGGTCGCGCGGGATGACGCGCTCGTAGTCCGGAAACTTGCCGTCGATGAGCTTGGTGACGAATTCGATGGAATCGAAACGGAACACGGCCTGATTGCCGGAGAGCGCGATGTCGACCGGGTCGAGCGTATCATTGATCTGGCGCGAGAGTTCGAGCACCGTCTTGCGCGGGAGGATGACTTCGCAACGGTTCGGGACGGCTACCTCGAGCTCGCTGTCCACGTAGGCCAGACGGTGGCCGTCGGTGGCGACCAGGATCAGGTTCTTGCCGTCGGCAATCAGCAGCAGGCCGTTCAGGTAATAGCGGATGTCCTGCTGCGCCATCGCATAGGTGACCAGCGCAAGTTGCTGCTTGAGGGTTCTTTGCGGCACGGAGAAACGTATTGCGTCTCCGTCCGGCGGGGTCATCAGCGGATAGTCCCCGGCGGGAAGGGTTTGCAGGTGAAAGCGGCTGCGACCGGCCTTGATGTTCAGGCGGCGGTCTTCGAGGGTGAGGCTGATTTCGGTATCGGGCAGGGCGCGCAGAATGTCCTGGAATTTGCGCGCGCCTACGGTGATGGCCGCATCTTCCCCTCCGGAACCATGCGTGGTGACGGTGCGAATCTGGATTTCGATGTCAGTGGCGGTAAAGGTCAGGCGCTCACCCGTTTTTTCGATCAGCACGTTCGAAAGGATGGGCAGTGTATGGCGCTTCTCGACAACGCCAGACACCGCTTGCAGCGGTGCGAGCAGGGCATCACGGGTGGTTTTGAGCAAGAGCATGGTCGATCCGATCCGGTTGAATGATGGGTGGGAAAAGGGAGGGGCGGTTGTCGGCTCAACCTCGCAGAACCTGGGTGAGCACGTGAACATCGTGGTTGAGATTCTGGTCGCGCTGGCGCAGGTCGGATACCTGGCGGCAGGCATGTATCACCGTGGTGTGGTCGCGCCCGCCGAATGCCTCGCCGATCGCCGGAAAGGACATGGCCGTCAGTTCCTTGGCCAGCCACATTGCCACCTGACGCGGGCGGGCGATGACGCGGGTGCGTTTCCTGGAATACATGTCGTTGATCTTGATCTTGTAGTAGTCGGCGACGGTTTTCTGGATGTGCTCGATCGACAGCTGGCGGTTGTAGGCATTGAGCAGATCCTTGAGCGCCTCGCGGGTGAGATCGAGCGAGATGGGGCGTTCGTGGAAGCGCGCGTAGGCCACGACCTTGTTGAGCGCGCCTTCGAGTTCGCGCACGTTCGAGCGCAGATTCTTGGCGATCAGGAACGCCACATCGCCGTCGAGCTGAACCTGTAGCGCCTCGGCCTTCTTTTGCAGAATGGCGACGCGCATCTCCAGTTCGGGCACTTCGATCTGTACCGTCAGCCCCCAGTCGAAACGCGAAATGAGGCGGTCTTCAAGCCCCTGGATATCCTTGGGATAGGTGTCGCAGGTGATGATGATCTGCTTTTTCGCTTCGGTCAGCGCGTTGAAGGCGTGGAAGAATTCTTCCTTCGTCCGTTCCTTGGTGCGGAAGAACTGGATGTCGTCGATGATGAGCAGGTCGAGCGAGCGGTAGTGGCGCTTGAGGGCGTCGAAGCTCTTTTGCTGGTAGGCGCGCACGACGTCGGAGCCGAAGTCCTCGGAGTGCACGTAACGTACCACCGCACGCGGATTGAGCCGGAACACGGCATTGCCGATGGCGTGTACGAGGTGGGTCTTGCCCAGACCGACGCCGCCGTAGATGAAAAGCGGGTTGTAGGACGTGCCGGGGTTCTGGGCAACCTGCATCGCAGCGGCGCGGGCCAGATCGTTGGCGCGGCCGGTGACGAGCGTCTCGAAGGTGAAATCGGGGTTGAGACGGGTTTTTTCGTAGGCGAGTTCGACGCCTGTTGCGTTTGATGTCGCCTTGGCGGAATTCTCGGGCGCGGGCGTTGCCTTGCGGGCGACGGGCGCGGGCGAAGAAGCGCTGGCAGGCAGCGGCGTCACGGTGGAGGCAGGCTGGGGCGTGACCGACACAGGCGCCAGTTGCAGATCGAGCCGCAGAGGCACGCCGTGAAATGCTTCGCCCAGTTCTCCGATACGGCGCAGGTAGCGTTCACGCACCCATTGCAGGATGAACCGGTTGGGCGCCTTCAGCGTCAGGCTGGGGCTGCCGTCGCCATCATCGTCGGCATACTCGATGGGCAGCGGCTTGATCCAGGTATTGAACTGCTGCGCGGGCAGCTCCTGCTCAAGGTGCGCCAGGCAGTAAGGCCAAAATTCCTGCTGCGCGGAGGGGACTGTTTGCGTCTGGGGCACGGCGTTCAAAACACATCCAACACGCCGCTCCGGAACACCGGGCGGCAGGTGTACGGCCTTACGGCCAAATCGGGAAAACGGCCAAAGCGGCAAGATGCTGCTTCAACCGGACAGGTGTGAAATTCTACCTGCTTTGCCCGCTCACTGCCAACTTATCCACAAGCCGAAGAGGGGTACTGTGGCTGAAAGGACAACGGGAGAGGGAAGGGGGATTATTCATGAAATTTCTGTTTTCCGTTGGTGTTTTTCGATAGTTTCAAGCTATTTCAAGCCGGGGTTCTGCCTGCAACCGAAGCCCGGTAGTGAGAAGGTTCCCCCTTTCTCTGGCCTCATCTGGGATAATCCTCGACGAATTTCATTGGACGATCCCCGTGACCCAGACGACATCCTCTCCTGCCTGGCTGCGCGCCATCCTCAATCGCCGGATGCTGATCTGCATCTTCACCGGGTTTGCTTCCGGTCTGCCGCTGTATCTGCTCTTCAATCTGGTGCCGGCATGGCTGAAAACGGAAGGCGTGTCGCTGAAAGTGATCGGCGTGTTCGCGCTGGCGCAGTTTCCCTTTACCTGGAAATTTCTGTGGGCGCCGCTGCTCGATCGCTACAACATCGTGTCCTGGCTGGGACGTCGGCGCGGCTGGATGTTTGTCACCCAGATCGGCCTGATCGCCGCAATCGCCTGGCTGGGCCAGACGCCGGTGGTCGATCAGCAATTACCGTTCGCCGGTTTTTTCAACGACCTGCTTGGCCTGACAGATGCCACATTTCCGTGGCAGGCGTTCGTGCTTGCCACGGTAATCGCCTTTCTCTCGGCGACACAGGACATCTCGCTCGATGCCTTCCGCCGCGAAATCCTGCCCGATGTGGAATTGGGGCTGGGCAACGCCATCCACGTCAATGCCTATCGTATCGCGGGTCTGATACCGGGTTCCCTATCGCTCATTCTGGCTGACCGGCTGCCGTGGGGGTGGGTGTTTGCCATTACCGCCGCCTTCATGATTCCCGGCCTCGTCATGACGTTGCTGGTCAGGGAACCCGCCGCAGCCAAGGGAACGCCCCGCACCCTGCGCGCTGCGGTGTCCGAGCCGTTCAAGGAGTTTTTCGGTCGCCATGGCGTGCAATCGGCCTTGCTGGTGCTGGCGTTTCTCTTCCTCTACAAGCTGGGCGATTCGCTATGCACGGCGCTCGCCACGCCGTTTTATCTGGACATGGGGTTCAGCAAGACGGAGATCGGCATCATCGCCAAGAATGCGGGCCTATGGCCTTCAGTGATTGGCGGCATTCTGGGCGGCATCTGGATGATCCGGCTTGGCATCAACCGCGCCTTGTGGCTGTTTGGCGTCGTGCAGATCGTCAGCATTCTCGGTTTTGCGTGGCTGGCATGGCTCGGGCCGGAAAGCCTGGCGGGATTCGAGGATTTTTGGCGGCTCACGGCATTGGCCGTGGTCATCAGCGTCGAGGCCATGGGGGTCGGACTGGGCAGCGCCGCTTTCGTCGCATTCATGGCGCGCACGACGCACCCGGCCTACACCGCAACCCAACTCGCGTTGTTCACCAGCCTGATGGCCGTTCCGCGCACCTTCGTCAATGCCAGCGCCGGATGGCTGGTGGAAGGCATGGGCGGGTGGTACAGCTTTTTCTGGCTCTGTTTCTTCCTGGGCGTTCCGGGCATGCTGTTGCTCTTCAAGGTGGCGCCCTGGAATGGCTCGCCGGCTTCCGTTCCGGTGGTTGTGAAAGAAGAAGAAACGGATGAAAGCAAGTCGGGGTAACGTCTGCGCCGCGACTTCCGCTTTCTGCTCCTTCCCCCGCTTGCGGGGGAAGGTTGGGATGGGGGCGAGTGGCGCTGAATCCCCCCACCACAGCCCTCCCCCGCTTGCGGGGGAGGGAGTCAAGTATGTAATTAATATAAACAAACCGTGACTGCCTCTACCCTGATTACCGCTGCCCGTGAGTTGTCCGCCGCGCTCGCAAAAATGCGTTTTGCCCCGCCGGTGACGCATGTCTACGATCCGCTCGATTACGCCTGGGGTATCCACGAACGTTACCTGCGCCGTTATGGGGACGGCCCAAAACGGGTCGTTTTTCTGGGCATGAATCCGGGGCCTTTCGGCATGGCACAGACGGGCGTACCTTTCGGCGAAGTGGCCGCCGTGCGCGACTGGCTGGGACTCGAAGGGCCGGTCGGACAACCGGAACGGGTCAATCCGAAGCGTCCCGTCGAGGGCTTTGCCTGCACGCGATCGGAAGTGAGCGGGCGGCGCTTGTGGGGGCTGTTCCAGGAGCGGTTTGGGTCGGCAGAGGCGTTCTTTGCCGAGCATTTCGTTGCCAATTACTGCCCGCTTGCCTTTTTCGACGAAGGGCGCAATCTCACCCCGGACAAACTTCCGGCGGCGGAACAGAGGCTGCTGCTGGCAGCGTGCGACGCGCATCTGCGCGCGCTGGTGGCGGCGTTTGAGCCGGAATGGGTGATCGGCATCGGTGGATGGGCCGAAGCGCGGGCGCTCGAAGCAGTGAAAGGTGTGAAAATCGGACGCATCCTGCATCCGAGTCCGGCCAGTCCGGCGGCCAACCGGGGCTGGTCCCAGGCGGCGAGTCGGCAACTGGCCGAATTGGGCGTGTGGAGAAACTGATCATGGATTGTCTGACAGAGAATTTGTGATACTTTTACCCTCTCAGATTCATGTTGTGACCTGGAGAACACATGAGTGACGTGATTGCCCAGCTTTTTGAAAACAACCGGGCGTGGTCCAACCACATGCAGGCCGAAGACCCGGCCTATTTTTTGCGGTTGGTGCGGCAGCAATCCCCTGAATATTTATGGATTGGCTGCTCCGATAGCCGCGTACCCGCCAACCAGATCATCGGTCTCGACCCGGGCGAGGTTTTCGTCCATCGCAATGTCGCCAATGTGGTGGTGCACAGCGATCTCAACGCACTTTCGGTCATCCAGTACGCCGTAGACATCCTGCGGGTCAAACACATTCTGGTGGTGGGCCATTACGGTTGCGGAGGGGTCAGGGCGGCGCTCAACGACGAGAAGAATGGCCTCGTCGACAACTGGCTGTGCCATGTGCAGGATGTGCGCGACCGCTACGTCGGGCAGCTTGCGCAGGTGGAAGACGCCTCGTGGCGGCATGATCGTCTGTGCGAACTCAATGCCATTCATCAGGCGATCAATATCTGCCAGACCTCGGTATTGCAGGATGCCTGGCTGCGCGGGCAGGATGTCACCGTACACGCGTGGTGCTACAGCCTGAACGATGGGCTGGTCAACGATCTCAAGGTCAGCGCCCGAAGCAGTGAGGAAGTCGCCGAGCAGGCCGAAAATGCGGCTGCGCGCATGTTCTGGATGAAGAACAAGCGTCGGCGTGGCGGTGAGGAAGAGTGAGGTGTAACCAGCCTTAGAGCTGTTTCGGCTCAAACCTGTACAGCATGAACTAATCTGGCTAAATTTCCTGGATCCCCGCTGATCAAGGGGATGACGCATTTCTGGGTGTTTCCCCCGTCATTCCCGCGAAGGCGGGAATCCAGAATGTATGCACCTGAATCAAAACCGCTCTAATTTCCCCGCATCACACTTCCAGCGGATCAACGTCTATTTGCCAGCGCAATTCGCGCGGCGCGGGCAGGGTGCGGATGCGCGTCAGCCAATGCGCAAGAAAATCCTGTAACGCGGCGCGCTGATCGGCTTCGATCAACAACTGGGCGCGTTCGCGCCGCGCGAGCCGGGTGAGGCGCATCGGCACGGGATCGAAGAGGCGAACCGTCGACGCCGGGGCGGCTTCATCCTTGGCGCGACGCAAAAAGTCTACCGCCAGCGCCAGTTCCGGCGCATCGGCCCGCAGCATGGCCTGATGCGAGAACGGCGGAAAACCGGCGGCAAGACGCTGATCGAGTTCCATGCGCACGAATGCATCCATATCGTGCCGGATGAGGCAGCCGTAGAGCGGATGCGCCGGGTATTCGGTCTGGATCAGGACTTCGCCGGGCCGTTCCGCGCGGCCCGCACGGCCTCCGACCTGCATCAACTGCTGGAACAGACGCTCGGGCGCGCGAAAATCGGCGGCATGGAGCGAGGCATCCGCGCCCAGGACGCCGACCAGGGTGAGCAGCGGAAAATCATGCCCCTTGGACATCATCTGGGTTCCGACGAGGATGTCGGCCTCGCCGGCGGCAATGGTCGCCAGCAGCGCCTCACGGCGTGCCGGGGTGCGAGCGGCGTCGCGGTCGATTCGCAGCACCCGCGCGGTGGGGAAAAGTTCGGCAAGCCGGGATTCGATGCGCTGTGTGCCGCGCCCGAAAGGCTGGATGTCCTGATTGCCGCAGTTTGGACAGGCGCGGGGAATGGGGCTGTCCGCGCCGCAGTGGTGGCAGCGCAGCCGCCGGTCGGCGAGATGAACGACCCGGTTGGCCGAACAATGCGGGCATTGGCTCACCCATCCGCAGGCCGTGCAGGCCAGCACCGGCGCGTAACCTCGCCGGTTGAGGAAGATCAGACTTTGTTCACCGCGCTCGAGCCGTGCGGCAATGGCTTCATGCAGGAGGGGGCTTACGCCTTCGTCGAGATGGCAACGGCGAGTGTCGATGATTTTGACCGCAGGCAGGGCGCTTGCCAGCGCTCTGACGGGCAGCCTCAGGAGGCGGTAGCGGCCGTTTTCCGCGTGCCGCCAGCTCTCCAGCGAGGGCGTGGCGGAACCCAGCACCACCGGCACATTGCGTTGACGCGCCCGCCAGATGGCGAGATCGCGCGCCGAATAGCGGATGCCTTCCTGCTGCTTGTAGGAAGCATCATGTTCTTCATCGACCAGGATCAGCCCCAGCCCCGGCAGCGGGGTGAACACCGCGAGCCGGGTGCCGAGCACGATGTCGATCTCTCCCTCCAGGGCTTGTCTGAAGCCGCGCGCCCGTGCGCCTGCGGCAAGCTCCGAATGCAGGCTGACGATGCGGGCGGCGGGAAAGCGCGTGCGTACCCGTTCTTCCAGTTGGGGTGTGAGCGCGATTTCCGGAACCAGCATCAACACCTGTTTCCCGGCCGCCAGCGTGTCGGCGGCCAGACGCAGATAGATTTCGGTTTTGCCACTGCCGGTGACGCCTGCAAGCAACCATGCTTTGAAACCGTCGGGCGCGGCGCGGCAGGCCGCCAGCACGTCGGCCTGGGCGGCGGTAAGGGCGGGCAGTGCGCCGGTGTGGTGGCATTCGCGGGAGTCGGCGCTGCAAATTGCCAGCCAGCCCCGCGCGAGCGCATCCCCCGTGGCGGCTCCGGCGGCAAGCTGACGAATGATGCTGCGGCGCAGGGGCGGCGCATGTTCGCCGCGCGCGGCCAGTTCGCGCACGAGCGCAAGCGCCCGGCTATCGCGGCGGCGCTCATCGAGCGCTGCGCGGCCTGCGTCGGAGAGCGTGAGCAGGGGGTCGGGTTCGTCGCTGCGAATGGCGTCTGCCTGCCGCAATCCGGGCGGCAATGCGAGCGCGACGACTTCGCCGGGCGGCGCGTGGTAATAGCGGGCGGTGAATTCGACCAGTTCCATCCAGTCGGGCGGCAACGGGGGCACATCGCGCTGGATCTGGATGACCGGCTTCAACCGCGCAGGATCGGTTCCGGCGGTTTCGGGCAGGGCCAGGATCAGCCCGCTTTTTTCTCCGCGCCCGAACGGAACCCGCACGCAACGGCCAATGTCCGCCTTTGTTGCATCTTCGGCCAGATAGTCGAAGAGTTGCGGCAGGGGAACGGGAATCGCGACGCGGACGACAGGCATGACGGATGTTGCAGGAATAGGGGCTGTTTGAAGGAGAACTTTTTACTTCAAGGAGTTAGACGAAAGACTTTAGGATGATTCATGTAAACAGGGATAAATGTTTGCTACGGAAAGGGGTCTTCGGTTTTCCCACAATTTCTGTGGATAACTTTGTGGGAAAACCGGGTACAGCGTCCGGCATCCTGCGCCACTGTGACAAAACGCACACACTGCCTTATGATGAGGCAAAATTATTTCCTTATAAATCAGTGTGTTACAGGATGCCCAAAACAAATGTTCCGCTTTGTGGTCATGCAGCGCACAAATAATGCCCGTGTGCATAAGTCAAGACCGTCAAGATGGTGGAACCCGCAGCAGGGCAGGGATGGACGCAGATTGTTATGATACATTTGTATTCCGAAAGATTTTTCGGCTATGCGTGTGTACTGCCTCAATTAGTGCGGTTACATTTTCGGGCGGGGTATGTTGTGAGATACCGTGGCCGAGATTGAACACATGACCCGGGTGCGGGCCGAAGGCATCGAGCACCTTGCACGCCTCATTGGCGACGACTTCCGGAGGGGCGAACAGTACGGCTGGGTCGAGATTGCCTTGCAGCGCAACACGGCCGCCCACCTGTTCCCTGGCGCGTCCGATATCCATCGTCCAGTCGAGTCCAACTGCGTCGAATCCGCTGTCGGCGAGCGCGTCCAGCCAGAGGCCGCCGCCCTTGGTGAAGACGATGGCGGGCACGCGTTGACCTTCCCGATTACGGATGAGACCAGCGGCGATTTTTTGCAGGTAGGCAAGCGAGAATTCGCGCCAGGCGCCAGCGGAGAGCGTGCCGCCCCAGGAATCGAACACCATCACGGCTTGCGCGCCGGCTTCGATCTGGGCATTCAGGTAGCTTGTGACGGCTTGCGCGGTGATGTCGAGGATGTGATGCATGAGGTCTGGCCGGGCATAGGCCATGGTTTTGACGGCGCGGTAGTCGTCACTCGATCCGCCTTCGACCATGTAGCAGGCGAGCGTCCAGGGGCTTCCGGCAAAACCGATCAGCGGTACGCTGCCATCGAGCGCGCGGCGGATTTCGGTCACGGCATCCGTCACATAGCGCAGTTCGGCATGGGGGTCGGGTACGGAGAGATTGCGGATTTCCCATTCCTGGGTGAGCGGGCGCTCGAACTTCGGGCCTTCGCCTTCGACAAAATACAGACCAAGCCCCATCGCGTCCGGGATGGTCAGAATGTCGGAGAACAGAATGGCGGCATCCAGATTGAAGCGTGCCAGCGGTTGCAGGGTGACTTCGCAGGCGAGCGCCGGGCTTTTGCACAGAGAGAGGAAACTGCCTGCGCGTTTGCGGGTTTCCCGGTATTCGGGCAGGTAACGGCCCGCCTGACGCATCAGCCAGACAGGGGTGTATTCGGTGGGTTCGCGCAGCAGCGCGCGCAGCAGGGTATCGTTTTTGAGGCGGCTCAATGTAGGCTCCAGAAGAAAACAAGTGCACATGTGCGCGAGAAGGGTGCGCGGGGACGATATTATCGCTTGTTTCTCCTTTTCCCCAAGTTGACACCGGCGTGCATGCGTTATACACTCGCCCCTCTTTGTGGCAAGCCGACTCAATAGGAGAGGCTCGTTACAAACCGGAATCAACCGCCGAGGCAGCCCGTGGTGGGCTGCCTCGGTTTTTTGGAATTCTAAAGCATGCCGACAATCAATCAGCTCGTTCGTAAGCCGCGTCAGGTGGAAGAGGCCAAGAACAAGGTGCCCGCACTTGATGCCTGCCCGCAGAAGCGCGGTGTTTGCACCCGTGTCTACACCACGACGCCTAAAAAACCAAACTCCGCGCTGCGTAAGGTTGCCAAGGTGCGCCTGACCAACGGCTTTGAGGTCATCTCCTACATTGGCGGCGAAGGCCATAACCTGCAAGAGCACTCTGTTGTGCTGATCCGCGGTGGCCGGGTAAAGGATTTGCCGGGCGTGCGTTATCACATCGTGCGCGGTTCCCTTGACTTGCAAGGGGTGAAGGATCGCAAGCAGTCGCGATCCAAATACGGCGCCAAGCGCCCGAAGAAGGCCTGATCAGGCCGACGCACATTCATTTGAGAGGTTGTCATGCCGCGTCGTCGCGAAGTCCCTAAACGTGAAATTCTGCCCGATCCCAAGTTCGCGTCGCAGGATGTTTCAAAATTCATCAATGTCATCATGCACTCCGGCAAGAAGTCGGTGGCCGAGCGCATCGTCTATGGCGCGTTCGAGCACATCAGCGCCAAGGCCGGCAAGGACCCGCTGGAAATTTTCTCCGTTGCGGTAGCCAACGTGAAGCCGGTCGTCGAGGTCAAGAGCCGCCGTGTCGGTGGCGCGAACTACCAGGTGCCGGTCGAAGTGCGCCCGTCCCGCCGGATGGCGCTGTCGATGCGCTGGCTGCGCGAAGCTGCGCGCAAGCGTTCCGAGAAGTCGATGGCGCAAAGGTTGGCCGGGGAATTGCTCGAGGCAGCTGAAGGTCGCGGTTCGGCAATGAAGAAACGCGACGAAGTGCACCGGATGGCCGAGGCCAACAAGGCATTTTCGCATTATCGCTTCTGATCATCCGATCAGTAGCGAATCGGGCCCTCTCAGAAGGGCTCGATTGTTTTTAACGCTCTTTAAGCACGCTTGCAACAGCGGCAACCAGGATAGACATCGTGGCTCGCAAGACACCCATTGAGCGATACCGCAACATTGGTATCTCCGCCCATATCGACGCCGGCAAAACGACGACGACCGAGCGTATTCTTTTCTACACCGGCGTCAATCACAAACTTGGCGAGGTGCATGACGGCGCTGCCACCATGGACTGGATGGACCAGGAGCAGGAGCGCGGCATCACGATTACGTCGGCCGCGACCACGTGCTTCTGGAAGGGGATGAACATGGACTTCCCCGAGCACCGTTTCAACATCATCGACACCCCGGGGCACGTCGACTTCACTATCGAGGTGGAGCGTTCCATGCGTGTGCTTGACGGCGCCTGCATGGTGTATTGCGCCGTGGGCGGCGTGCAGCCCCAGTCCGAAACCGTGTGGCGTCAGGCGACCAAGTACAAGGTGCCGCGTCTGGCTTTCGTTAACAAGATGGACCGTTCCGGCGCGAACTTCGCCAAGGTCGTCGAGCAGATGAAGAGCCGCCTCAAGGCGAACCCCGTGCCCGTCGTCATTCCCATCGGCGCGGAAGACAAATTCGCCGGCGTGGTCGATCTCATCAAGATGAAAGCCATCTATTGGGACGATGCTTCCCAGGGGATGAAGTTCGAGCAGCGCGACATTCCCGCCGATCTGGTCGATGAAGCCCAGAGCTGGCGTGAACAGATGCTCGAAGCGGCCGCCGAAGCCACCGAGGAACTCATGAACGAGTATCTCGAAAACGGCGACCTCTCCGAAGAGAAAATCAAGGCGGGTCTGCGTCAGCGCACGATTGGCTGTGAAATCCAGCCCACGCTGTGCGGCAGCGCCTTCAAGAACAAGGGCGTGCAGCGCATGCTGGACGCAGTGATCGAATTCCTGCCTTCGCCGGTCGATATTCCGCCGGTTCAGGGGATTGATGATCATGAAAGGGAAGTCTCCCGCAAGGCCGACGACAGCGAGAAATTCTCCGCGCTGGCCTTCAAGCTGATGACCGATCCTTTCGTCGGACAGCTGACCTTCGTGCGCGTCTATTCCGGCACGCTCAAGTCCGGCGAGACCGTGTTCAACCCGGTCAAGGGCAAGAAAGAGCGCATTGGCCGCATTCTCCAGATGCACGCCAACGAGCGCGAGGAAATCAAGGAAGTGCTCGCGGGCGACATCGCCGCCTGTGTGGGCCTGAAGGATGTCACCACGGGCGAGACCCTGTGCGATCCCGCGATGCCGGTGATTCTCGAACGCATGGTCTTCCCGGAGCCGGTGATTCACGTTGCCGTCGAACCCAAGACCAAGAACGACCAGGAAAAAATGGGCATCGCCCTGGGTCGTCTGGCGGCCGAAGACCCCTCGTTCCGCGTCCATACCGACGAAGAATCCGGTCAGACCATCATCTCCGGCATGGGTGAGCTGCACCTCGAAATCATCGTCGACCGCATGAAGCGCGAATTCAACGTCGAAGCCAACGTCGGCGCGCCGCAGGTGGCCTACCGCGAAGCCATTCGCAAGGCCGTCGAGCAGGAAGGCAAGTTCGTCAAGCAGTCCGGCGGCCGCGGCCAATACGGTCATGTCTGGATCAAGCTGGAGCCGAACGAAGCCGGCAAGGGCTACGAATTCGTCGACGCCATCAAGGGCGGCGTGGTTCCGCGCGAATACATTCCCGCCGTCGACAAGGGCTTGCAGGAAACCCTGCCCAGCGGCGTGCTCGCGGGCTTCCCCGTGGTGGATGTCAAGGTCACGCTGTTCGATGGTTCCTATCATGACGTTGACTCGAACGAAAATGCCTTCAAAATGGCAGCCTCGATGGCCTTCAAGGACGCGATGCGCAAGGCCAATCCGGTTCTGCTCGAACCGACGATGGCCGTGACCGTCGAGACGCCGGAAGACTACATGGGTAACGTCATGGGCGACCTTTCCGGACGCCGTGGCATCATCCAGGGCATGGACGACCTGCCGGGCGGGATGAAGGAAATCAAGGCCGAGGTGCCGCTGGCCGAAATGTTCGGCTACGCGACCCAGTTGCGCTCCCTCACCCAGGGTCGCGCGACCTATTCGATGGAGTTCAAGCACTACGTCGAAGCGCCCAAGAGCGTGGCCGAAGCAGTTATCAATAATCGCAAGTAACGACTGAACAGAGGAACAAGCATGGCCAAGGGAAAGTTTGAACGTACAAAGCCGCACGTGAACGTAGGCACGATCGGTCACGTGGACCACGGCAAAACAACGCTGACAGCAGCGATCACGATGATTCTGTCGAAGAAGTTTGGCGGAG
>Ga0209737_10001940_pt1 | contig 14551 bp, 13 predicted proteins | sample TergutCu122P3_FD_187284 | JGI IMG/M metagenome (GOLD analysis project Ga0209737, IMG submission 187284) | Cubitermes ugandensis P3 segment gut microbial communities from Kakamega Forest, Kenya - Cu122 P3 (SPAdes) (version 2) | ecosystem: Host-associated > Arthropoda: Insects > Digestive system...
TATTCCTACAATATCGGGGATACGGTTTTCCTTGAACACGGCAATCCTTACGAGATTACCGATATTACGGACGAACACGTTGAAATTGCGGACAGAAGCTTATATAATCTTCCGCCCGCAAATGAGCAATAGAACAGACCTATACAGTCAAATTAACCTAACAGCATCATTAGGCTTCGCAATCACATTTAGATGCGAGAACCTTCTCGATACCGTTGGAAATCGTCCTGTAACCTTCAACCATGGCCTCAAGAGCCTCAAGTCCAGATGCTTCGATGTGATAATAGATACGGGTTCTCTTTTTTCCCACAAGCTCAGATTTTCCGGTAATATAACCTTTCTCAATCATTCTGTAGAGAGACGGATACAGAGTTCCCTCTCTGATTACAAATTGATTATCACTTCTTTTAAGAAGTTCCTGAACAAGCTGATAACCGTACATATCACAATCAGACAACAAATGAAGAACGACGAGTTCTACCGCACCCTTTTTAAAATTTTCCTGTACTTTCACAAAATATCAACCTCTTTCCTGTAATATATCTTAATATTATTATAACATATAACGCATTGCTTGTCAATATAACACAAAACTTTTGTTGGAAAAATCGTATGTATCACTGAAAACGAGTCATGCTTTTTGTAGATATTTAACAATAGTTTGAAACATTTTAGCTTCGTTTTCCAAAAAAAGTGACAGTATATGCAAGCGACCGACTTTCGCTGTTCTATCTCATCAAAAGTCGACAAAACAAGTTGTTTTTTGCTGTTGACATTGGAAGATATTTGTTGTATAATTTTATTAATGAGGTTTTCGTTGCTTCGCAAGCAAGTCCCTGCCATTTTCACTTGTTTTTATTACCGCCATGAGTTTCATCCTCCCCCGTTAAGCGACAGTCGGTCAGTGGCGGCAAAAATACTGCGTAAAAATTTTGGAAGGACTTTATTTGTGAAGTAAATACTTCAAATTTAATAATTTTATTAATTTTTTCTACCTGTCAACAGCTCCGAATTTCGGGGCTGTTGGCAGATACAGCTGCTTTTTTGAAGACGAAGTGCTGCTTACTCAAAAATAAAGGTGAAAATTTAGTGAAAAGCTATTGACATTAGTTCTGAAATGTAGTATAATATTATATGTTAGCAAATTTCGGAATATAGATGTGTAGGCTCTGTGCAAGGAGACGCTGTGAACCATGTCAGGCGGGAAACCGAGCAGCATTAAGCGGACTGTTTCCTGTGCCGCAGTAAGCCTGCACATCTATGTTCCGAATTTTTTGAGCGAATGGAAGTGAAGAGGTATGGATACGTTTTTTAGTGTGCTGAAACGAATTACAGTTTGCTTTAGGTCGGTTTTGCTTGATAGTTGTGTTATGGCAGTGGTTTTCGTGTATTTCTACTTCCTAGGAAATATTTTATGGGGATACAAAGGTCATTTTCTTGACCTCACGGCAATCGCTGCGGCACTGCTCATTTTTCAAGGATTTTCAGTTATCACTCTGCTGTTTTTAAAAGGACGGAAATACAAGGCAAGTATTATCCATAAATATGACCATGAAATAATCGGAGAAAATTTCAAGGGAATCGGGACAAAAGATATTAAATTTGAACAGGCTGCAGGACTTCTTTTTCTGCATAAACACCGTGACGCCCTGAACCTTTTTCATGAGATAAAAGAAAAACACAAATTAACCGAAGATGAAAAAGGCGTGCTGGATTTCTATTTGGCACGTTGTTACCATGCTATGCAATATCCTGCGAATGCACTCAAATATTATGAAGAAGCACGCCAAAAAGGTTTTGACCATGATTTACTCAGCATATTTGAAGCGCGCTGTCACGGAGAAATGGACAACATGGATACGGCCGTGGAACTTTACAGCAATATTCTCGAAACCGAAAACAGGTATAAAGCTTTAATACGTACCGACATAGGACGGCTTTTTCTGTTGCAGGACAAGTCGGAAGAAGCCCTCAAGTGGTTTCTTGCCGCTGTTGAAAAAAACGAGGATTTTGCCAACGCTCTAGGCGGGTGTGCATTGGCGTATACGCTGCTGCATGACTTTGAAAAAGGCGAACACTTTTTCAGGAGAGCTATTTTAAACAATATTCCCGATTCGCACGGTTTTACTATGTATTTCAAAGAAGTTCAAGCTATGGCGGTACTGGAAAATCGGGGGGAGCGGGAGCTAGTATAGTATGTATAAAGCACTTTACCGCAAATGGCGGCCATTGCTGTTTGATGATGTTATCTCGCAGCAACATATAACAGACACGCTGAAAAATCAGCTTAAAAGCGACAAGACCGCCCATGCATATCTTTTCACGGGTTCACGGGGTACGGGTAAGACAACCTGTGCTAGGATACTTGCAAAAGCCGTCAACTGCAAGAATATGAAAAACGGCAGTCCGTGCCTTGAATGCGATATTTGTCTTGACACCGACAATAACGCTCTTTCAGATATTATAGAAATTGACGCCGCCTCAAATAACGGCGTTGACGATATTCGTGATTTGCGTGACGGAACAGTCTATACACCTGAACGCTGCAGTTACAAAGTATACATCATCGACGAGGTTCATATGCTTTCGGCCAGTGCGTTCAATGCATTGCTGAAAATTATGGAAGAACCGCCTCCGTATATCAAGTTCATACTTGCAACGACAGAAATCCACAAAGTTCCTGCGACAATCGTTTCACGGTGCCAGAGATATGATTTTCGGCGTATAAAGGCGGAGGATATTGCTAAGCGTCTGTTGTATATTGCCAAAGAAGAAGAACTTACACTGACGCAGGACGGTGCGGAACTTATCGCAAAGCTTGCCGACGGCGGAATGCGTGACGCACTCTCTTTGCTTGACCAATGTTCTGTCTGTGCCGAGAAAATTACGGCAGCGGAAGTTTCGGCTGTTGCGGGTATTGCGGGACGCGACTACCTTTATGAAATCCTTGAGGCTGTTTCGGCGGGAGATGCGGTTAAGGCTATTTCCGTTACCGATACTCTCAACGCCATGTCAAAAGACCTTGTAAGGCTTTGCGACGAGCTTATTATGCAGTTGCGTAATCTTATGCTAATTAAACTTACGCCTGAAACCGCAAGCGAGCTTATCGTATGTTCCCCCGAAGAGATGCAAAGATTAAAACAAATCAGCGAAGATTATGAACTCCCGCAGATTATGGAAAAGATTGATGTTTTGCAGCAATGCCGAGAGAAGATGAACCGTGCATTAAACAGGCGGATTGAGCTTGAAATGGCTCTCATAAAACTTTGCAGAAATATTCCCGCAAATGTTCCTATTGCCGACAACTCCGATGTTCTTGATAAAATCAGACAGCTGGAAACAAGGCTGCAGTCAGCAAGGGCTGCCACTCAGCCTGAAAATCCGACGCTGACGGCTGTCTCAGAAGAACTTCCGCCGCCTAATGTTGATTTAAAAAACTCGAAACCTGAGGATTTCAAGTCTTTTGAAGCGTGGTCAAAGGTTCTCACGGAGCTTAAACGGCTTAATCCTGCGATTACAGGCCCTCTTGACGACTCAGAGGCCAAAATTTATGGCAATGTCATCTTAATTTTTGTCAAGAACAGTTTTTTTACAGTTCTTTTTAAGAATAAAGACAACCTTATGTCGCTTCACAGAGCAGTTTACAACGTTACAGGTCAGAAATGCACATTCAGGACCAAGTGCGTCGTCACTGCCGAGGAGCAGCGGAACAGAGCGCTGGAAGTTCTCAATAAAGCCAATAACAGCGGAATAGAAACTGCTGTTGAGTAAGGAACTATACAGTTCCTAATAATAAAAATTAAGGAGTTTTAATAATGAAAGCAAGAATCCCAAAACAGTATGCAGGCGGAGCTAATAATATGCAGGCAATGGCGAGACAGGCTCAGAAACTTCAGGATGAAATTGCCAATCTTCAAGCCGAAATTGAGGAAAGAGATTTCACCGCAACTTCAGGCGGCGGAATGGTTGAAGTTGTAGTAAGCGGCAAAAAGGTTATAAAGAGCCTTACAATAAAGCCTGACGTTGTTGACCCTGAAGATATTGAAATGCTTCAGGACTTGGTAATCAGCGCGGTTAACGAGGCAATGACGACTGTTGAACAGATAACTGAAGAAGAGATGAGCAAACTCACCGGCGGAGTCGGCGGGCTTGGCGGTCTCGGTATCCCTGGCTTGATGTAATGGCTGACCACAATGCTCTTCCGCTTGTTATTCTTGCGGAAAAGTTTGCGCGCCTGCCCGGCATCGGCATGAAGTCCGCCCAGCGTCTTGCGTATTATGTTATGACGATGGAAATGGGCGAAGCCGAAGAGTTTGCAGACGCAATTATTAACGCTAAAAAAACTGTTCACAGTTGTAAACTTTGCCAAAATCTGACAGAACGAGATGTGTGTCCGATTTGTTCGGACGACAGGCGTGACAAATCTGTAATATGCGTTGTTGAAGGGCCGAAAGATGTAACCGCATTTGAGCGAACCCGTGAATACAACGGGGTTTATCATGTGCTCCACGGACTTCTTTCACCGCTAGAAGGTATTACTCCCGACAGGCTGCGTATACGCGAGCTTCTTGCAAGGCTGTCAGGCGTTAACGCCGCAGAGGTTATTATGGCTACCAACCCCACTGTAGAGGGTGACGCCACGGCTTTATATATTGCAAATCTCTTAAAACCGCTCGGCATAAAGGTCTCAAGACTCGCGTTCGGACTGCCTGTCGGAGGAATCCTTGAATATGCCGATGAAGTCACGCTATACAGGGCTTTGGAAAATAGAAATTCTATGTAATAATTATAGAAAATTGGTAACTATTCAGTATATAGCATAATGCACAAAAAATATTTTTTATCAACTGCAATCAACATCGAAAATACGGGGTTGCGGGGCAAAGCCCCCGCTTTTCGGGGACTCCGTCCCCGAACCCCTCCCCGATTTTTTTGTGTAAAACAACGAAAAACATCAAAACAACTGAATAGTTACGAAAATTGGTTACCGTTTTAATTCGGTAACCAATTTTTTTAATAAACTATCTTCAATTTAATCCGGAAATCCTCGTTGCCGACGGTACGCGAAATCATAGCTGACATACGCTTAACGATAATCGAAGCGTTGTCACCCTCAATTATAAACGGCGAGGAGTAATCAAAAATATAATCTGGGTCGCTGAATCTTAACTTAGCATTTCCTGCGGTCATATTCACAAGCTCCCACATCATATCATTTATGTCACCCTTTTCAATACCTTCCTTAATGCCGGTCATGTTTGAGAACAAACCCCGTATTACGGATTCCTCAGCAGAAATGAACAGTATCCCGGGCTTCCTGCCGTTCAAAACCATTGCACCGGACATTCTGTAAAATTCAGTATCGTCAGCCGACGACAAAACAGAGACAGTCTGCCCCATAGTAACCGAGATAACCTCGGTAAGTGCGTTTGCAAACATTGACCCAAGCTTTTCAGCTAAAAAATTATTCATATCAGTTTCCCCTTTCACCGATACATTCCATAATTTTTGTTTCGAGGTCGGTAACAGAGAACGGCTTTGTCAGATAATTATCCGCTCCTGCACGTACAGCGGCGACAATACTGTTCTTATGGCCTTCAGTCGTCACCATCATTACAGGAATATGTTTGTATTTGGCACTGTTCTTAATTACAACAAGCACGTCATAACCGCTCATTTCGGGCATATTCCAGTCAAGCAGAATTAAGTCAATTTCCTCATAGTGTTCGGCAAGTTTCTCAAGAGCTTCCAAACCGTCCTGTGCCTCTTCAATTTCCATATGAAGCACATCGGCGGCAGCTCTAATAATTTTTCTTATCGCAGAAGAATCGTCAACAACAAGCAATTTCATTTTATCACAGCTTTCTTAGAATAATATGTAATATTCTCATAATGGTTTACATCATAATTTTGGGAAATCATATCATACAGGACATAATTTCCTATAAGCATTATGCCGTTATCTTTAAGCGCACCGTTCATTTTTGAGATGATTTCCCTCTTCAGTTCATTGGCGAAATAAATCAAAACATACCTGCAAAAAATAATGTCAAATACTCCCAAAGAACCGTAACTGTCCATGAGATTTAAATGCCTGAAACTTACTGCATCACGGATTCTCGGCGAAATATCCCATGCAAAACCGTTTTCGGTGAAGTATTCCAGTTTATAATCTTCCCTCATGCCGCGCGTCATACTGATTCTGTCATAACGCCCTTTTTTCGCAATATCAAGAACACGGTTAGAAATATCTGTTCCGATAAATTCAAAATCAGAGAGCTTTACGCCTTTTTCAGGATGTCTTTTCAAATATCGGTCAATACACATGACGGCAGAATAAATCTCCTGCCCCGTTGAAACAGCCGAACTCCAAATCCTTGCCCTGATTTTTCTTCCTGAAGCAATCTCGTCGACAAGTTTGGGAATGACGACTTCTTCAAGAAGTTTCCAAGGGGTTACATCACGAAACCAAAGTGATTCGTTTGTTGTAATCGCATCAATTATCTTCTGCCGCAACAGCGGGTCTGGCTTAGAGACGAGTATATTATAAAACTCGGTGAAATCCTCCGTACCCACATCAACCATAAGCTTTGAAAGCCGTGTTTCAATAAGGTACGATTTTTCAGGCGGAATGCAAATTCCGCAAACGGTCTTAATGTAATCCCTCAAACAGCGGAATTCTTCGTCCTCGTCTTCATTCTCAACTGAACCGTAAAGATTGTTTATATCCATATTACCACTCATTTCATTGGAGTTGCACTCGAATTAGATTAACTCCTAATCGGCAACTGTCATTGACGGTCTTTAAAATTCACATCACAGTGATGCTTCGCATAGCGCCTAAAAAAACAAGTTCTCAATCTCATAAGAAATCTCGTTTATGTCCAAAACCTTATCGGCATAACCGCTTTCAATAACTGCCCTCGGCATTCCGTAGACGACGCAAGTTTCCTCACTTTGCGCAAAACAAAGACAGTTATCATGTTCTTTAAGTGCTATCACGCCCTTTAATCCGTCATGCCCCATGCCAGTCAGAATTACTGTCAGAATTTTCACATCTGAAAGCGCCTCCGCTGCCGATATGAAAAGTGCGTCGGCGGCAGGACGTGTTCCGTTAAGCGGCGGAGAGTTTTCAAAATAAACCCTCATATCGGAGTCTATCTTCATATGCAGTCCGCCAGGAGCCATATAGACGGTTCCTGCCTGAACGTTTTCTCCGTCTTCCGCAACTTTCACCTTAATCTGAGATTTACTGTCCAAATTAGAAGTAAGTATTTCAATAAAATTCTGAGCGATATGCTGAACTATAAGAATAGGCGCAGGAAAGTCCTGACGTAATTTTCCGATAACCTTTTCAAGAGCAATCGGACCGCCTGTAGACGATGCAATAAGCACAAGTTTCGGTTTAAACTTTGAAGTTCTGGTCATGACTGCTGTTCTTTTAATTTGCGTTTTCTTGAGTTTGTCTTCATCTGCCTGCCTTGCTTCAATAACCTTCAAAGCGCCCTTAAGTTTAAGCTTTATTGCCGCAGCATTTTCCGCATAACTGTCGTAAATCGGCTTAACCAAAAAGTCGGCGGCTCCTTTAGCCAGCATATCGGCACATAACTTTTTAACCTTAGCCGCAGGCCGGGCTGTAATTAGTATCCATGCCTTAGGAATTTCACGCACAATATAGGGCAGAAGCACCTCAATATCATTCGTCTCAGCATCAAGTATGATAATATCAAAGTCATGTTTTTCCACGGCCTCACGGACTTCTCCGCTATCCAAACAGCATTTAATGGCAGCATGGGGAGCGGTTTCTTCAGCGGCCTTGAGGAAAATTTTCCGATAAACCGCCGAATCATCTGCTAGTAATATCCTTGTTCCCATATGCGTCTACCTAACTAATCTTATAATTTGAAATTAATTGCTCCATGTCATTTGCGATTGTGAGAAGTTCACGGCTTGATTTCTCGGTAGAGTCGGCGCTTGCCTGAACATCGCCCGCTTCTTTGTTGATTAAGTTAATGTTCTTAGAAATATCAACAAGACCAATTGCCATTTCCTTGATTGCACGGTTGATTTCACTCATGTTATTCGACGCACGTTCCGAATTCATAGCGATTTCCTGTGTTCCGATGACAAGCTCGGCAGTAGACTTGGCGATTTCATTAACACCCTGTGCGGAATCGGCAACAGTCCTTGTAACGGAGAGAGCGTTATCGGATATTCTTGTGATTTCAGCCTTAAGCTCGTTCATTCTCTGAGCGGCGTCAGCAGAATCTTCGGCGATACGGTCGCTCCGTCTGCCCTGTCCGCTGATTTCTGTTGTCAAAGAACTGATAAATTCAGACATACTGTTGATGATTGAAGTAATTTCAGAAACCGCACTGACGGCGTCGGTCATATTGTTCTGCATATTCTCAATCTGTGCAGCGATTTCATCAGTTGCTTCTGCAGTTTGCTTAGCAAGTTCCTTAACCTCGTTAGCAACGACCATAAAGCCCTTGCCAGCTTCGCCTGCACCCGCCGCCTCGATAGCCGCATTAAGCGCGAGCATATTCGTCTGGTCGGCTATATCATTAATAACGTTAACGATTTTTCCAATCTGTTTATTGGCGACTTCAAGTCTGCGGATTATTTCGTTTGTATTCTTAGCCTTTGTATCGGCGTCCGACATTCTCTTAACCGTAACCGTACAGTGTTCGCTGACAACGGCTATTGACCTGTTTATTTCATCAATGCTTGAAGCGACGTTGTCAAAAGCCTTAGATACTACAACAACAGACTCTGATGAATTTTTTATGCTTTCCTGTATGCTTTCAACGAGAGAACTCGACTGCATAACCCTTGTGCTTGTTTGTTCGGAAGCGGCGGCAACCGTACCTATGGTAGAGTTGATTTCCTCGATTGAAGAAGCAACCGCTGAAATGTGAGCACTTGCTGTCGAGAGCGAGTTAGAGGACTGCGTCATACCGGCAGAGAATTCTTCTGCTGATGTGCTTACCATTGAAGTCTGTTCTCCTAACCCTTTACTGTTTTCCGCCATATTTGTCGAAACCATCATCATAGCCTGAGCAGACTTGCGGATAGTCTCAATAGTTGATTTCAGGTCGGAAACCTGTGTAACATTAAACTCGGTTAGGGTATTGTAAGCTTCAAACAGTTCACCTATTTCTGCGCCGTAAGTATCGGGAACCTTTACTGTAAAGTCGCCTGCGGCAGATTTTTTCACAAGTTCGACGCCCTTTAAAATCGGTGTGCTGATTGATATTGCAAAATAAATACCCAATGATAAAGACGCCGCAAATCCGATAACTGCGATAAAAATAAGTCTGAAAGTCGTGACTTTTGAATCGGCAACCACTCTGTTGCTAAGCTCCTCGCCTTTATCAACTTTTAAAGAAGCGAGTTCGTCAAGCATATCAAGACACTCCTGAGAAAGCGGTGAAAGACTCTCAATCTGTCCCTTTGTATACTCCGCATCGTCTTCCCTACTGCTGTAAACCGTTTCTGCAAAGTCTTTAAGACCCTTAATGTATTCTTCATACTTCTTCAAATAGTTCTCATAAACTCGCTTAGCATCATCGCTGATTATGTTTTCCCTATAACCTTCCATTATTTCAGCCATGGATTCAACGTACTCGACTGTCTTTCTCATATTGCTGATTTTCTCGTCATGCGGCTTGTCAAGAAGAACAGAACGTGCTTCAAGCTTTGCTTTAGAAAGCGCATTCGAGGCTTTGTTCAGATTGTCCAGTTGAGTTATAACTTTTGTATCAATCATATCTATATTGTTTTCCATTTTTCTAAGATTGATAATTGAGACAAGCGAAACAACGAGAAGCAATAATGCAATCAGTCCGAAAGCCGAAACAAGCTTAACCCGAAGTTTCATATTCTTAATGAAATTACCCATTAATATATCCTCCCTATTCGTTTTTTCCAAAACGTTCTATAATTGAATTTATGTCAATAATTCTGTAAAGTCTGTTTCCGGTTTCTGTCACGCCTGAAAAATGACGCTTAGCAAGATCGTCGGCCTCCAGCGGCACAGGCAGAATTTTGTCTCTCGGAATTTTTATGAGTTCACCCGGAGCGTCAATTGCAAATCCCATTTGGTTGTTTCCGTCTGAAAACGACTTGAATACGACGACGGTTATTCCTTCTCCGCTATAAACCTTATTCCTGTCGGCAGTACGCTCTAAAAGGGCAATAATATTAAGAACCGTTACAAATTTTCCTTTCAGATTTGTAATGCCTGCGACAGCATCGCTTGCTGCGGGGACGGGCGTTACCACCATACTGCGGTTCACTTTTTCTATTAGGTTAACGTCAACAGCAAAAAGTTCGTCGCCTACGGTAAAACTCAGCAAATTCATAGGCATTCACCGTCCCTCCCCTTAATGAGCCTCTTTTCAAGTTCAATCTGTTTAATCACGGCGTTAGAATTTAGGAATACAAGAACGCGTTTGTTCCAGACGCTTGTGCCGTAAATGAAATCACTGCTTAAATGGTCGGTGTCAAGTTTGAATTCCCGTTCTACTTTGTCAATAACTTTTCCTGCAAGGAAGCCTACGGGAGACGGGCTGTTCTTGAGAGTAATCAAGTACAGTTTCTCGCTTGTATAACCCCTTTTTTGAATAGGTGCATAATCCTCGGGTCTTACTATATGAACAGTCACGCCTGCAATGTTTATGAAGAAGTCGTCGCCTATTTCCTGAATACTGTCGGAATCTATCGACTCAATACGTGAAATTTCGCACGTTTCCAACGCAAAATATTCGGCACCTGAACATTTAAATACAATAATCTGTTTCTCATTTTTACTGACGGCAATTTCAGGTTCAAACTCAACCTGTTTTTCTAAATTCCCATGATTCATAAGATGTGATATTCCGTCCGCATCGAGAATCATTATTGCATTTCCGCTTCCGAGAACGGTTATATTTGAATAACACGAACAGCCTCTCAAGAATATAGGCAGCGGCTTGACAAGCGTTTCAACCGTCTCAATCGCATCGTCTATAAGCAGGGCAAAACTTTTTCCGCCCGCTTTTAGAACAAGGAATTTTGCAACGTCGCCTTTCATTGCCGTTTTGTAAAGGACATCAATCGGCGGCGACGCATTGCCGCGAACTTTAGCCGTAATTTCGGTCATTGTAATAACAGGGATGATGCGTCCGTTAATGCTTAAAACAAGTGCGTTATTCAGTCTTTCAAGACGCTTAGACGGCAAAGAACTGCACACTCTGATAAGCCGTTCAACATTGACTTCGGAAACGGCATACTGAATACCGTCAATCTTAACGATAAGCGTCCTGACAACCGAAAGCGTAATCGGCATTTTCAACCGTATTGTTGTACCGATATTAGTTTCGGTAATAATTTCAATCGACCCGCCGAGCCTTTCAATATTGGTTTTGACAATATCCATTCCGACGCCGCGGCCAGACATATTCGTAACTGTCTGTGCTGTTGAAATCCCCGGTTCAAAAATCATATTGAGAATATCTTCTTTTGAACGTGACGCAAAAGATTCGGCGTCCGCCCCGCGTTCAATAGCTTTTTGAGTGAGCCGTTCGATATCAATGCCCGCACCGTCGTCGGTAATTTCAATGATTGCCGAACCGTCGCACATATAGGCATTCAGCGTCAGTGTGCCTTTAAGAGGTTTTCCGAGAGAACGGCGGCGTTCCGCGTCCTCAATGCCGTGGTCGGCCGAATTTTTCACAAGCTGCGTAATCGGGTCGGTCAAAGCGTCAAGTAAAAATTTATCAAGCATAACCTCGTCGCCGATAATTTCAAGATTAATGTCCTTATCAAGAGACCTTGCAACGTCCCTGATTATGCGGGGGAATTTGTTAAAAATCATGCTTATCGGCTGCATTCTCGTAAGCATTATTTTTTCCTGAATTTCGCTTGTGAGTCTGCTTATATCATGCAAAACCGGCGTCAGCCCCGTAATAGATTTACGGTAATCCGAACAGACCGAAAGAAGTTGGTTGCGGGAGAGAATCATTTCGTTCGCTAAATCCATCAGACTGTTGATAACATTCACCGAAAGCCGTATTGAGGTGCTGTCTCTCGTCGAAGTTCCTATCCAATCTTTTTGAGGTGCGTCAGCTTGGAGAACATCAACATCCAGTTTTGGTTCGGTCTTAGGCTTATGGTGTTCTTTTATCTCATTTTTGTCCGCCGCATTTTCAACGGAAATAATAATATTATTAGGCAGAAGATGAATTTTTCTTTTCTCAATTTCAATTGCGATTGAGAAAAGCTCGTGTTCCAAAACGCTTGTAACAAGCATTCCGATTGTAAAGGTATCCTTTTTCTCGGTGTAAGATTTAATTTTCTCAGATAAGGCTACATTGCCGTAAATCAAAAGCGAATCGTCGCTTCCGTCAGCAATAATCGTTTCAACGATTGCCCCGACCGATATGATGTTATCGACAAGCCCCTCGGGCTGAGTATAATAATCGCCGAGACTTCTGTCAAAATTTATGTTTAAATAATACACTTTATGACCTCGGCTGATAGCACCCCTGAGCGATTTTTCAATCTCGCTTTTCTGCAAATCAAAAGGAACGGTTATCGGCTGAGCTTCCTTAGTATCAGTTTTCGCCGTTTTATTGCTGCCTATGTAACCTGCCAGTTTTGCAGTGACAGGCGTTATATCAACAGTACTGTCGTTGCGGAGGGCGTCTACCAAAAGATTAAGGCAGTCAACACTTTGCAAAGTTAAGTCCTCAATCTCGCTGTTGATGGCAAGTTTCCCGTCTTTAATAAGCGAAAAGATGTTTTCGAGTTCATGCGTTACGGTTACAATTTTTTCGAGTGAAAAAAAACCTGCTGTTCCTTTCAAACTATGAACAGCCCGAAAAACTCCGTTGACTGCTTCTATATCATTTGCAAGAGCAGAAACATCAAGAAACGCCTTTTCTATTGTTTCGATATGCATTCTGGCTTCCGCCTCAAAATCGTCTAAAAATAACCCGATTTCTATTTCTTTCAACTGTTTTCACCACACTTAAATAAATTGAACAGTTCCCAAATCAATGCCGTCAACTTAAGGTTTTTCTTGTTTCTTCCGCCGCCTTCGGCGGCGGAAGAAACAACGTAGAAGAGAGCCTCTGGCGGTCAAGGGGCGAAGCCCCTTGAAACCCCATATATGCTTAAGTTGACGGCATTGGTTCCCAAATACTTTGCAATTACATTATGAAGATTGTTATAATCCATCGGTTTTCCGATACAGTCATTCATGCCTGACTTTAAACAAAGTGAAATTTCATCGTCGTCAACTCCTGCCGTTACGGCAATTATCGGGATTTCCTTAGCCTTCTTAGTGCCGAGCCCTCTTATAATCCTCGTTGCGTCAAGTCCGTTAAGCACAGGCATTTGAACATCCATAAGTATAAGACAGTATGAATCGGGCGAGTTTCTGAATTTTTCAACAACCTCTTTCCCGTTGCAGGCGAAGTCTAGCTTTATCCATTCTATATCGGAAATCATACTCTCCACTATATTCCTGTTCAGCTCAACATCATCCGCTATAAGAACCGTTTTTTTACTTGTTCCGGAATCCGACTCTGTTTGCATAATTTCACAGTTTTTTTCGGTTTCGCTGGCACGGACACGCAATTTTATGCGGTTAATAAGAGCATTAACCGTTCCTTGTCTCCGTACCGAATAATCGACCGCTCCTCGGTCAAAAGCCGCCGTCTCATCGTCATCGTTGCCGCGTTCGGCAAGAAATATGACGGGAATATTTTTTCTTTTAACCGTGCCGAAAATACCCGAAAATATTTCAAAGGCACCCTCCCGGTTATTGCTAATACATATAACAACAGCAGAAATCTCAAGTTTTTCCAAAACAGAGAGTGCCGCATTAAAGGACGGCGCCATGCTTACGTCAAAATGCACTATAAGTTCGAGCTTTATTTCCGCTAGGATTTGAGGCTCGCCGCTTACAATAAGTATTCTTTTTCTTTCTAAATCACCGCTCACGGTGCAATCACCCCGAAACAACGAACAATTAGAAATGAACAGTTCGCTAGGCTGCCCACTGTAATGTTCTACTCTATATACTCAATTAATCTGCAAACAAGCCACAGAAAGCCTCGTTTGCCTTATTGACGCTGCACCGAATTGCAATGCCTATTCACTTAATTATAACACATAGTACATAATTTGTCAACAGAAAACAACAAATCTTTTAAAGATTAATGAGTCTAAAGTGTTCACGGTAACAATTATTTCTTTGCAACACCTAATAATCCCATTCTTAAATTAATCGGGCTATTGACAGTTGCTTCGAATTATGATATAATTATCTTAAAATATCATCTTAAAAAAAATATGAAATATGTTCGTGAACGTATTGGAGAATAAAAATGTTAGGAAATTTCGGTTTTTCATATATAGGGCTTATTTATCTGCTTATGCTTTGGATTCCAAACACTATGTGACTCCCTCCCCAAAAACTAAACAAATCCCACTTGAAAAATGAACAGAAAAGTGGTATAATAAAATTAGTTGGAGGGAGTAAAAATGGCAAAATATGATG
>Ga0209737_10001941_pt1 | contig 14537 bp, 14 predicted proteins | sample TergutCu122P3_FD_187284 | JGI IMG/M metagenome (GOLD analysis project Ga0209737, IMG submission 187284) | Cubitermes ugandensis P3 segment gut microbial communities from Kakamega Forest, Kenya - Cu122 P3 (SPAdes) (version 2) | ecosystem: Host-associated > Arthropoda: Insects > Digestive system...
CGGCAAGAACGTCACCGCCGTGACTATCACAACCACGGAAGGCCATCAGGTCACCCTCAACCCGTTCGCCTCGACGCCTCTGGGCAAGGGCGACTCTGTGACCAAAGGTCAGGTTATGGGCACTCTAAGCGACACCGGGGATCCTTCATCGGCGCAATCACACGTACACCTCAGTCTTCGCGTCGACGGTAAGTATCGCGACCCTTCGCATCTGATCGACTCCGTTCTGGGGTCACCAACAACCGGCACAACGAGCGCGACGGGTCAGCCACCTCTTGCAGGCGGTGGCACGCCGATACCGCAACCGCCACTTATCACCAGTAACGCGCCAGCACCACAGTTCTTGCCGGAACCGTCGCGACAATTTCTTTCTCAAGGACCCTCCTTGCAGTCGGCTCAATTAGGAGCCGAGGGGATGGGAGCACAGCAACACCATCATATAGCCGCCATACCCGCTCCCATCCCCCTTATCACCGAGACTCCGGCAAAACAACCGGAATCTTTGATAAGTGCTGCCACTCCAATGACTACACCGACCGGACCTGCCGCCATCATTGAGATTCCCGGCCTTCACATTCCCGCGATGGAATCGGCCTCATATTCCGAAGCCCCCAAAATCGCAAAGCCACGCGCACCGTGGCTCAGCTCGCTTAGCACCTCACAGCTTGCCGGAGTCCTCTATGCGATCGGCCTTATCGTACCCTGCACGTATGTCGGTATCGTCACAATTGTCAAGAAAATCGGCATTTTCCCACCTCCCGTCACGCACCTCTTTACAGCGCGAGAAGAGAAGTGATACAATGCTTTGCTCACAACCTGTCTCGGGATAGCCTTCACGCACCCGAGACCGCAAAGGCCAAAGGGGGTGAAATAGTGAAGGCATATGAATTATTGATAATGAATAAACCGACTCTTGATGAAGAGGCTGTTACTGCTATCGTAGAGAGAGCAAAGACGCTCATCACCGCAGAAGGCGGTGTCGTTGACAATGTCGATGACTGGGGCAAGCGCCCTCTCGCGTACGAGATCGATAAGCTTAAAGATGGGTATTACGTACTCATCGATTTTCATCATGATCCTCACGCAATCGCTGAAATCGAGCGTGTATTGCGTATTACCGATGGGATTATGAGATATATGCTCGTTGGTCGCCAAGACAAAGAGTAATGCGTGTACGTTGAAAGTACATAGCACAGAAAGGCAAGAGAGATGAGTATTAACAAAGTTGTAATCAGTGGAAACCTGACCCGCGACCCTGAGGTACGGATGGCAGGCACCACGCCCCTATGCCAATTGGGTGTTGCGGTCAATGACCGTCGTAAAAACAATGATACGGGCGAGTGGGAGGATATTCCTAACTTCTTCGACGTCATCATTTGGGGTGCTCGTGGCGAGTACTGGGCACGCAATCTCTCGAAAGGAAGTAAGGTCGTCATCTCGGGTCGTCTCCGCTGGAGTCAGTGGAAGACACCTGAAGGACAGAATCGCAGCAAAGTCGAGATTGTCGCTGACGATGTCGAAAGCCTCAGCCCAAGAACCGGTGGAGCCGCTCCTGCGGATGCCAGCGGCTCGGCATCAGTGGTCGCAAGCCCTGAGCCGATTCCTGTTGAGGTTCTCGGTGAAGAGATACCGTTTTAATCAAGGAGGATGTACGTAATGGCAGAACTTACTGGTCATAGGCCTCGTGTCAAATACTGTCAATTCTGTAAAGACAGCACGAAGTACATTGACTACAAAGATACGCAATTGCTACGCAAATATATGACTGATCGCGGAAAGATCAAGCCTCGTCGCGTTACGGGCGCTTGCACTCAGCATCAGAAGGATATTTCGATGGCAATCAAGCGTTCACGCGAAATGGCACTCGTGCCGTATCTTGTTCCCATCGTCAGCAATCGCGTAGGTCGCGGTCGCGGTTAGAGAGGGGCGCAGATAGATGAAAGTCATTTTGACACAAGAAATCAAGGGTCACGGCGGCGAGGGTGACGTTGTTGAGGTAAAGCGCGGCTTTGCTATCAACTACCTTTTGCCGAACAAACTGGCCATCGAGGCGACCCCGGGTAACCTCAAGCAGCTTGAGCTGCGTCGTCACAATATCCAGAAGCGCGAAGCGATGCGTATGGATGACGCTAGCACGGCGGTAGCGTTTTTGGAGAACAAGATCGTCGCTATCGCAATGAAAGTCGGCGAAGAGGGTCGTCTGTTCGGCTCGGTCACCGCACCTATGGTTGCCGAGGCGCTCAAAGAGCAGCACGATATCGATATCGACCGTCGCAAGATCGATGTGCGTAGCCCCATCAAGGAGCTGGGCGACCACCCGGTCGACATCAGTGTCTATCGCGAGCTTAAGGCGGTCATCACCGTCAAAGTCGTATCAGACGGCGAGACCATCGATATTGGTCTTACCGCTGAAGAGGCTGCGGAGCTTGTTGATGCCGAGCAGGCGGTTGCTGATGCTACCGATGAGACCGTTGCTGATGATGTCGCAGGCGAGGAGATCGCAGCGGTTGAGGCAGACGAGACCGTTGAGGATCTTCCCGCAGCAGACGAAACCGTCGAGGACGAGGTTGTTGTTGATGAGGGTTCTGCTGAATCAGAGCCCGCAGAAGAGGTATCTGAGGAGGATGCTTCCTAAAGGAGCACCGCTCATAGCGTTATAAGAAAAACCCGACATCACGTCGGGTTTTTTCGTACGATTTGATGCTCTATTATTGTCCTGAGCATGCGCGGCCTACCGCTCGTATATGTGCCGTGCTCAAACAGTCCTCGGCTTCGGTCCTTCGGCGAGCGCTCAACGGTTCGCGCACGTTGCGGAACTGCGCGTGGTCACATATACAGTCGCGCTCTCCGCGCATTTTCTAGAGGGCGACTACCTGCTATCCTGCGCGCAGGGCTTGTCCCACGGTCAGGAATGCTGCCTCGTCCAGCTCGCCCGCATCAAGCACTTTACGCCCATTGATGAACACCGTCTCAATACCGAACGACTTCCCCTGGTTGGGGATGCTGTTCTTGAGTTTGTCCTCATCAAAGATAGTAATGTCTGCAAAATAGCCAGCTCGGATGTATCCCCGATCCTTGAGTTTGAACCTGTCTGCCGTCGCACCCGTCATCTTCCGTATAGTGCGTGGCATCGTGTCTCCCTCGCCGTTTAGGGAGAGGTGCAGGAACTTGGGGAAGCAGTCGTAGATTGACTGATACTGCACCCCTTTTTCCTCAACCCATGAATCGGTCATGAGAAGCACATGATCATGTTTGGAGAGATCGCTGGTGATCTCGCGGGTGTTGTAAGGATTCATCAGTACTCGTCCGGCATAATCGCTGATCTCACACAGATGCAGATACGCGTTGAAGTCGGAGATTCCCAGCTCGATCGCTATCTCGTGTACGGTCTTTCCCTCATAGCGCTCGTTACCCTCACCTGCATAGGCGATCAGAATATTGTCGAAGCCGAAGCCGAGCATCCTCTTGCTGACATTCACGAGAATGGAAAGCTTCAATTTGTTGAAGGGCTTTTTCTTATCCTCGGGGCTCATGGCCAGATACCACGCGGGCATGATAACGGTAATCACCGAGACCCCGACGTCATCGACGAAGATATCAAACATCGCATCGATTCCGTTTGCACGCATACGATCCAATTGCTCGACAACCTGATCCTTACACTTCAGAGAACGTTGCCCAACAAAAATGGCGTGCGAATATTGGAGCTTCATTTTCAATCCGCGCGTAATCTCTTCAATCTCATCGAGCGCACGCAAAATATGCGGTCTACCAAAGGGGCTAGGATACGCCATCGAGACGGCGCTACACGCCCGCGGGTGTACGGTCATGGGTACGTCGTATTGCTCGCACAGACGAGCGACATCTTTCAGCTCATCGATCGGCGCATAGGGACCCGGCTCATACATGAGGCCGAGTGAAAGCCCGCATGCCCCCTCTTTAAGACCGTCTTCGAGAATAGCCAGCATTCTTGTGCGCTCTGCGTCGCTAAGAGGCCTATTCTCATAGCCGGCGACACTCGTTCGTGTGCTACAGTGTCCCATCAGCATCGCCATGTTCATCGGCGTTTTGCGATCAATTGCCTCGAAGTATTCAGAAAGGGTGGGGTACTCGCCCGTATTGTCCTGGAGATGAAACAGCCCCGCGCCCATCTTATCTTTGTGATCGCTCGTCTGCTCAAATCCGGTGGCGGACAGACCGCAGTTGCCCCCGACAAAGGAGACTATGCCCTGTTTGACGAACGTCTCAAAGTATTTGAGAGGTTGCTTCTTTATCGCGAACCAGTCGTTGTGAGAATGCGCGTCGAAAAAACCAGGCGCGAGCGATAGGCCTTCAAGATCGAGTATCTGAGCGTCTGCGCACTCGAGGTTATGGCCGACTTCGACGATGCGCTCTCCTTCGAGAAGAACGTCGGACCTACTCGGCTCTTGACCGCTCCCGTCATATACCAAAGCATTTTTCAAAAGTGTTTTCACTGAAAACCACACACCCCTCTGCGTTTCTCATCTTATCTCGACAACTGATCCGTTTTTGAACAGATGTATTGTACCAAGACTCTTACATCTCACCTGTATCGATTTCGTCTTCGTAGATGATTTGCGCGACTTTGCGATTTGGATCGACTGTAATCCGTTCTGTCTGCGGTCCAGAGTTTTGCTGAGCCTGTATTTCAACGGAAGCCGCGTGTATTTCTTCGGAAAACTCCGCCATTCCTTTGCGAACCTCCCTCATCGTCTCGCCAAACATCCTGCCCATCTTCGGCAGATTCTTTGGACCAACGACGTACATCAAGAAAAACGTGACTCCGATAATTAGTAGTAATTGTGACGGACCTATCCTCATCATGGTTGCTATCCTTTCAATCAGGCGCATACGAACGCGCCATGGTCTCATCTTCTGGGTTTCTAGCTATTTGGTTTTCAGAGAGGTACTGCGATGCTTGGTAACAAGCGGTGAGGCGACACGACCGTGCGCGGACTAACGTCAATGACGGTCCCAGTTGCGATATGCGAGTGTCGAGAGCATGATAGATGAGATTGTAACAAATATGATACTAATATCATAGCAATTCGTGTTCTGTTCATCGTTTGTGCACTTTTCCGCATGAAAAAACCGTCCGGAGGATTGTTCGCTCCGGACGGCTTATTGCTTAGTAGCGAGTCGCGAAACTACTAGTCGCGTGCTCCGCGCTTTTTGGTCCACGTGACTCCACAGCTCAGAAGGAGCGAGGAGACGCCCAATGCCACCAGCGGTGCAATGGAGAGCGCATCGCCGGTTGGGGGCAGCTCGTCCTTTTTCTCAGGCTCGGGATCTGGTTTCGCCGCAGCTTTGACCCATACCGCAGTGATAGTCTCAAGCGTCGCGGTCGGATCATCGGAGTACTGGCCATATCCTGCCTTCAGGGTGCTCTCATCCAAGACGCCGATGTCGTCGTTGATAAGGACTCTCTCCCACGTTGCGGCGATGGTTCCATCGACGGTAATCTGACCGAGAGCCAAGGCCCACGCTCCAATACTATCAGCACCGGTTGCAGAAATATTGCCCGTGACAAATACCTGGGTTCTAACAAACGGCCCTACCTGATCGTTTAGCGCTTGAGCCATCGGCGCAAACCCTCTGCTGAACTCATCAATCGCTGAAAAGCCGGTGGGATTAGGCTCCTCATAGTCCAGTTCTTCTCCGCTGCAGAAGACGCCGACACCCCCAGCGTCAGTTACCGTAACGTTGCCGTTGACCGTGACGATTGCTCCGCTAAAACACTCAACACCAACATCGGATGCGGTGATGTTGCCGTTAATGGTGCACGCCGTATCAGTGCCAATAGCAAAAACGCCAACCCCGCCACTGCCCTGAGCCGAGACGCTGCCGTCAACAATCAAGGAGCTTCCGTCTGCAACGATAACTCCAACACCGTAGTCACCCTCGGCAGAGACGCTACCGTTGATAACCGCAGAGCTTCCCTCTGTAACAGTAACTCCAACGCCCCATTCCCCCTGAGTCGTAACGTTGCCGTTAACGATCAAAGAGCTTTCGTAGGCAACCTGATTTGCACTGCTATCTCTTGAAGTCAGGTTGCCGTTAATAGTCATCTCAGACTGATAGCTGACCCCTACACTATATTCAAGATTGAGATTCCCCTCAAAGACCACTCGACATGATTCGGTCACATCGATGTAGAGGCAGTTGATAAGATTGTCGGCCTCAAGAAAGGTGACATCGGTTCCCCATCTGATTGCCAAATACGACCCACCAAAATCGAGAAGGTAGCCGTCGGGATCTATGGCGAATGTCTTCCCATTCGTAATGTGTAGCTCTTCGTTTGCCGTGACATTGGTAAGTAACGTGATGGTCTCACCATCCTGAACCGCGTCAAGAGCCTCGTCTAACGTTGCATACTGAGTTGCGCCGATTCGACAGACCGGAGGAGGAGGAGGTGGTGCCGCTGCAAACGCTTGACCCACCATGCCGACAAGCAAAAGCGCGACAAGCGCAACCGTTAGCAGTACATAATTTCTCTTTTTGCTCATAAAAGCTTCCTATCCCATCATGGCATCAAACGCCGTGGTTGACCATTCCCTTTGGTCTTTTATACGAGAAGAAGTATAGCACGAACTATGTGCTAGCTATTTGAACTGTTTCTATCCTGACTCGTTAAACGTACATCATCGGTGGGGGCATATAATAGACAGTTCTATTGAAATAGCCACAATAATAGTTCCACCGATGGTTATGACCCTGATCTTCCTCGGCATATTGGCTACAATTATGGGACTTGCATTTTATTAACGGATTGGTGGCAACACCGCTAAAATGTGCAATGAAGGTGTTCTCCCAATGCTTGCCGGGACCGTTGCAACAATCGAACCAGGCGTTGGCTTCCGTTCCGCCCGTGGCTTGTGTGATTTCATCATCTGATAGTTCGCATGGTCCTTCATTTTCAACAAGCGAGATCAGGCTGGTTTTTTCTTCGTCGCTCAGCTCCAGATTGATTTCTGAAATGACCTTCTCGACGTCTTCCGCGGTTTTTGCCTTCTCCAAAAGGCTCATTTCCTCGGAAGATAGTTGCTTAATCTTGTCTTCCAACAACATATCGTGCTCCTTTCCTCTCTTCGAGTGGGCGACACGAACGGCGACCCTAGAAGCTCTGTTCGACGTCGCTTCCATTCGAGTCTACCATGAGGTGGATGGCGTTATCCTACCTGTATATTGACGGGAACAATGATAACATCCTGCATAAACCGTGTCCTTTTGTGCTCGAAGGAACACGGGCCACACTCGAAGATATTCTTGATCCTCAAGTAGATGAAAACACCAATCAAGATGTCGCAGAAGTTATTAGCTGCATCAGGGCAACCAAATTCGCACTTGGGCAGCTCGGGGAGCTGCCTCTTTGCAATCGACTTATCAAAGAAGCTCATGCAATGCTTATGGAGAATGTGCGTGGGCAAGAAAAATCTCCTGGACATTTTCGCCACTCACAGAACTGGATTGGGGGCATTGGGAGCACTCTGAAGAATGCCACTTTTATTCCACCTGCACCAGAAGACATGACTTTGGCACTATCTGATTTAGAAAAATACATAAACAACGACAAGGAACTCGATACTTTAATACGTGTTGCTCTCATACATTATCAATTCGAAACCATCCACCCCTTTCTCGACGGCAACGGACGCATTGGACGTCTGCTTATCACGCTCTATCTGATTGAGCAAAAAGTGCTTACGATGCCCGTTCTTTACATCTCGTACTACCTCAAAAAAAATCGAATCGAGTATTATGAGCGTCTAAGTGAGGTTCATAATAATGGAAACTTTGAGCAATGGGTAAAAATTTTTTCTGCGCGCACTTTATGAATCTGCAGAAGACGCAACAGCTACCATCGAGAAACTGGCTACACTTCATGACAAAAACAGACAACTCATTTTGCGCATGGGACGAGCGGCAAATACCGCATTGCTTCTCTTTTGCTATATTGAGCAAAACCCCATCATAGAAATACAGAAAGCAGCAACTGCCCTCGGCATGTCTTTTAATGCGGTATCTAATTCAGTAAATCGACTTATTGAGGCAGGCATTCTCGAGCAGAACTCAGGCAACCGCAGAAATCGTACATTTTCATACGCTGTATATCTTGATATCTTACGCGAAGGAACATAGACTCAAGTCCCCTAATTCGTAATAGAGCGGGCGACACGAATGATAAGTGCCTCGCACATGCCTGACTGCTTTAAGCGAAAATTGACAAAAAGGCAAAGTTTCGCTTATAGTGAAGACATGGTCATCAGAGAACACTATTTAGAAAAACTGCGAAAGCTCCAAGATCAAAACCTTATTAAGGTAGTGACTGGAATAAGGCGCAGCGGGAAATCAACGTTGCTTCAGCAGTTTAAGAATGAGCTGTTAGCCAATGGCATTGAGCAAGATCAGATAATCTCACTCAATTTCGAAGAGCTGGAAAATATCGAACTTCTTGACTATCAAAAGCTCTATGCTTACATCACAGAGCGCCTGAGCGAGAAGGTGTCGAGCTATATCTTCCTCGATGAAATTCAAAATGTTCCACAGTTTGAGCGGGTGGTTGACAGTCTCTTCGCAAAAGGCAATGTCGATTTATACATTACAGGATCAAACGCATTTATGTTGTCTGGCGAATTGGCTACATTGCTGAGTGGAAGGTATATCTCGATTAATGTTTTACCGTTTTCCTTTGCAGAGTATCTTGACGCACACAACTCAACCCTCAGTCCTGATAGGCTACTTGCACAATATCTGGATAGCAGCTCATTCCCTGAAGCTGTTACTCTATCAATCGAGTCTCCGGATATGGTAAACGCCTATTTGCGCGATATAGCTAACACGGTTATTTATAAAGACATTGCTCAAAGACATGATATACGCTCTATGGCAAATCTCGAACGAACCATACAATTCCTATTGAGTTCTGTGGGCAGTACAGTTTCTGCAACAAGCATCGCCAAAGCGCTGGGGGCAACATCGCATACAACTATCGGCAACTACATTGCGTATCTGACACAATGCTACTTGTTCTACAGAGCACAGCGATATGATATCAAGGGAAAGCGGCTTCTGCAGACGCAAGAAAAATACTACACCGTTGATTTGGGACTTCGTAATATCTTGCTCTCTGAATCGCTTGGTGCTGACCGTGGACACAAGCTAGAAAACACTGTATTTCTAGAACTGCTTCGCAGGGGTGGGGAAGTTCATATAGGCAAGCACGATGAGAGGGAAGTCGATTTTCTAGTGCAGGACAGCAGTGGGCAACGCTCTTACTATCAGGTAGCGTTTACGGTCGCTGAAGAGACAACTCTCAAACGCGAGCTGGCACCACTAAAATCGATTCGTGATAACTATCCAAAATATCTCATAACCACAGACCTGGGGGCAGAAGAGTTTTCTGGTATTCAGCATATCAACGCTGCTGATTGGCTCTTAAATTAGTCAGCATTTTTCACCGTAATGGAGCGGGCGACACGAATGGTGACGTGCCGCGCACATTAGAGGGGTAACAACCATCCTGAAAGTAATGCAGCAATACCTATCCTTTTCGAAAGTTTTACCATCATAATGAATTGCCTTTCTGACCCCTTGTTGTTGCTGTCAATAATAGCACCCGAATAAGCATGCAAGACAGTTCGCATTTTTTCGGCCATCTTTGACTTGTACGGTATAATTAGAACAAGTAGTTCCACGAGAAGAAAGGTTAGTATGAAAAACGAACGCTATACTCCACCTTTTACGATTACTGACATAAGCATTGCGCTTGTTGCTGAGATTGGAGAATTGGTGGGATCCATCTCGGCTAAAGATGGTTTGGATTTGAATCCAAAACTACGTCGAGATAATAGACTTCGTTCAATTCATGCATCTCTGGCCATTGAGAATAATTCTTTGTCACTTGACCAGATGACAGACATTCTCAACGGGAAACGCGTACTGGGTTCACCAGAAGAAATCCGTGAAGTAAGAAATGCGTATGAGGCTTATGAAGTTCTATTAACCCTTAACCCTTATGTGATAAAAGACTTGCTTGCTGCACACAGAGTTTTGATGGAGGATTTGACAAAAGAGTCAGGACGATTTCGCAGCGGTGGAGTAGGAATATTTGCCGAAGAGCAACTGGTTCACATGGCTCCACCTGCAAATAGAGTACCTGAACTACTGGCTAACCTTTGTTCATGGGCGAAAGAAACTAAAACTCACCCACTAATCAAAAGCAGCGTCTTCCATTATGAGTTTGAATTCATTCATCCCTTTGCGGATGGAAATGGCCGCATGGGGAGAATGTGGCAAACTTTGATTCTTTATCAGTGGAAACCTATCTTTGCCTGGTTGCCAGTTGAGACTATTATCAGAAAGAGACAAAGTGAATACTACGATGTTCTTGGGGCTTGTGACAAGGCGTCAGACTCAGGAGCGTTCATTGAGTTCATGTTATATGCCATTCGTGACACCCTGAGAGAGCTAGCTGCGACCGAACAAGTTACCGTACAAGTAACCGATCAAGTAGAAAAGCTGCTTGCGGCACTTGGAGCACACGAGTTATCTCTCAAAGAATTGATGGAAAAATTGAAGCTAAAGCATCGTCCATCTTTCCGCCAGTCTTATTTGATTCCAGCTTTAGATTTGGAATTGATAGAAATGACAATTCCTGACAAACCTAATAGCAGCAAGCAGAAATATCGCATAAAGCGGTAGGCGGAAATAGTACGAAGAATAACATTAGGTCATTTGCATAATCTCATGTCAACAAAATGAGCAAAAGGATATATCAGTAGATAGCTTCCTTGAGGTGATTCGCAAGAATGCCAACATGAAGAAGCTCACTGCTGCCTTGCTTCGCGAGTTCGTAGATGAGATTCACGTCCATCAAGCTGAGAAGCGCGATGGTCGTCATTATCAACAAATCGATATTCACTACAGCTGTGTTGGAATGGTTAAGCCGCTCGACCCTGAAAACGGAGAAAGCAATACCCCAAAAGTGGAGATGAAAACGAGGAAAGGCGTACTGCTGACCTACGCTCCGACTCCTGCTTTATCTTCGGCTTAAAGATTCTCAGGTAGGATAAGAACATCCGTAATGGAGCGGGCGACACGAACGGCGACCTTAGGAGCTGTTCGACGTCGCTTCCATTCGGGTTTGCCATGGAGCGGGCGACACGAACGGCGACCTTAGGAGCTGTTCGACGTCGCTTCCATTCGGGTTTGCCATGGAGCGGGCGACGGGACTCGAACCCGCGACATTCAGCTTGGGAAGCTGACGCTCTACCAATTGAACTACGCCCGCACTCGACCCAATAGTAGCAGAATTCTCCACCGAGCGAAATCCTTCGCCGCGCCCAGGGATCAGACACAAAGGACTCCGTCGTTCATGCCGAGCGCACCCGAAAGACGCCCCCTTGCGGGGGCGTCTCGTAACTCACAATTTCAAGGACTACTTCGAGGGTAGGATTTTATACATTCCCGTACCGCAATCAGAGCACGTTCCCTTCATTGCAGGACGACCGTTCTTCATGACAACTTCCTCAGCGTCCTTCATTTCCTTTTTAGCTTTGCACTTAACACAATATGCATCTGCCACTTCACAACACCCCCTCTTATTTTGTCATGATTGATCCAGGGGCAGCTGTATCAATCGATTTCCAGACCATCATAATGGTGGCACGTGTACTTGATTTTGTCTATAGCCAAGCGCGATTTGTACATAAACGGCTGTAAGCACCACATTATGCCTGAGCAATGAATTCGAGTACAAAATCGACCGTCTCGTCCAATACACGTGGATCGCACGCATCAGCGAAGTCATCGACCGCACGATATGCCTCGGGAAATCCATTGCTCAAAAGCCGAGTAATCGTTCCCGCTTTATGGTGATGGAAGAGCGCGGGCGTCGCGTCAGTTACTCCGGCAACTCCCTTAAATGCGGAGATACGTTGTTCCTTCTCGCGCGCTGCACGCTTGGAAAGACTCATGACCCGCGAGCTGATCGATACCGTCAGCGGAGCCGCCTCACGCGCATACCAATGAAGGTTGCCGTACCCGACGGACTCAAGGTTAACGATAAGTGCATCGCGCAGTTCCTCGCCATATTCGTAGAGAAGCGCCTGCATGCCGGAGGCATCGGCGTGGCGAGCCCCTGTTGCGACGAACCAGACCTCTTTGCCCTCAAGCATCGCCGAGAATCCATCGAATCCATGCGCGGAGGTCGTAGACGCCATGCGTGCCGACGTCGCCTGAGAGCGAGGAGCGGACGTTTCGAACGCTGGCTCCTGACTCATCGTCTTCGACTCAAAGTTATCCCACGTCCCGATAGCGGAACCTGCGCTACGCGCATCGAACATATCATCTAAATCAAGCCAATCGGTAAGGCCAGATTGCTCAAGATCGGACGCTTGTCGCAGCGGCTCGACTTCAGCAAACGAAGCGGTCGGCGCCGAGGAGGGCTCGTACGTATCGAACTGTCCGCCCTTCTCCGCAGCGATCGAATCAATCGCGCTCAGCAAAACGGCAACACCTGAAGCCGAGTCATTGGCACCAGGGGATTGCTTGCGCAAGAGCGGCATGAGAAGCGCATCAAGACCCAAAACTGCAGGCGCGACGCTCAGCACCGCCAACAAGACCCAGATCCAAAGCTGGAGATCGACGGTCACATCAAGTACATTGAACTCCATGAACTTGAAGTTGAAAGCAAGAAACATCATCACGAACAGCGCCACGACAAGGTAGTAGAACGAAAAGTCCGTCAGGCGACGATGAAGCGATGCCGTGGACTCCGTATTCAAGGGCGATACCAGCGGTGTGTCGAGATGCGAGACGAAGACGACCTTGCGCTGCCTCTCTCCGGTCTGTGCGGTGTTGCACCGTGCGATAACGTTTTGGCTAGGACCCTTTGGAAGGATTGCGTCAAGAATCCCGCGCCCCTGCAACTGCAGTGCGAGGATAACGAGAACTACCAGCAACAGCAGTATGAGCACCCAATTCGCCCACACGATCTCGTGAACGAATCGTGACGCAAGGATGATAATGATAGGAATAATGTAGAGAATCGCTTGAGCGAATCCAGGGCTTCGGACCGTATCGAACTCCTGCACAATCACGTTGAGTCCGTACCGATCACACGTTTCAGCGAACCACTCCGCCGCGTGTCGTTCCGCCGCAGAAGTCGTCGCGCGCGCCCCAAATCGTTCAGTAATATCGACTACTAATTCGTGCGGGGTCATGCAATCCTCCATCGCTCGTGCCGGCACGCTTACATAACTCTATTAGTAGTTTATCGTACCTTCTTATCAAGTGAGAGGACTTGTTCGCGAATCTCGAAATATTCCGCGTGTTGCTCGCCTGCCAACCCTTGATATGCGGCTGCGACGATGTCGCGAGGGTGGATAATCTCCTCCTCTTCCATGATCTGGGCGAGTATGAGCAGCTCATTATATTTCTCAAGATCGACCTTGAGAGCGGTCTCATCGTTGGAGGTCCAATCGTTCGCCGCCTTGATGGCGGACTCGGCCATCTTTTCGCGGATATCGATGTAATCTATATAAGTCTTAAACGAGAGTCCCTCAAGAGCGCGCTCGGCATCGTTGAACTCCACCCGCGCGCGTGCGAGCGCGGAAAGCGCTTCGTTGTTCTGCTTGACCGATTCGAGCATCCCGGCTTTGTCCTGCTTGTCGAACGCAATGGTAGCGGCGGTCGCAGCTTCATTGGCCTCGGTAAGCTTATCCCATCCAGCGATAACACCGGTAAGTGCTTTCGCGGACTGCTCCGTCACCTTCAATAGATCGGGGAACAGCCCCAGCATCTGGCCGCGCAACGCGATGGACTCCTGAATCGCAACGAGGCGCTCCCTGTCCTCCTCGCTTGCATGCGCTTGCGCGCGCTTGATGTAATCGGCCGCTTCGCGCAAAACGTCGCGCGTCGGCTCGATCGTTTCTTGGACCGCTTCCACCTGATCTGCGGTCTCGTCGGTAATCTCGCTATCCACCACCGCATCTATTCGCGCGATCATCTCGTCAGCCTTGTCGATCAGCTCGAACGCCTGCTCGATCCGATACTCGGTCGTCGACGTATAGTACGCGTAATAGGAATAGAAACCGACACCAGCCAGCAACGCTACAATAACGCCGGCGATAATGAGCTGACCAGCGTTGAACTTTGCTTTTTTCTTGCGCTCGCGCCTCTCGCTTCGTGAAAGGGGCGTGCTATTATTATCCGTATTCATGGCTTCATATTATAGCCAAATATGGAAGCGAGACGAGTATCGCCACAGGATGGACAAAATACACATACCTCAATACCCTCATCGGGCTTGTCCTAGGTATGGAGCGCGACCGTCACTACTCGTATGAAGAGATTGCTGAGCTGGTGGGTTGCGATAAAGCGCGGGCAAAAAAACTGGCCGAGAAACTCTGCGATCTGACCATCCCCGACCTGCATGGCGAGGGTGAGACGATTCTCCCCCTGCTTTGCGATGAGAACGGAATCACCTTGCTGGACACGTTGAGTATCGGAGTAGA
>Ga0209737_10001942_pt1 | contig 14536 bp, 17 predicted proteins | sample TergutCu122P3_FD_187284 | JGI IMG/M metagenome (GOLD analysis project Ga0209737, IMG submission 187284) | Cubitermes ugandensis P3 segment gut microbial communities from Kakamega Forest, Kenya - Cu122 P3 (SPAdes) (version 2) | ecosystem: Host-associated > Arthropoda: Insects > Digestive system...
AATATATTGAAAAAAATAAATTATAAACTTATAAACTGTAAACTTGTAAACTATGTCTAAACAGACAGCGATAGAAAAAGACGGCACAATAATCGAAGCATTGTCCAATGCCATGTTCCGGGTGGAACTGGATAACGGACATGTTATTATTGCCCATATTTCAGGAAAGATGCGCATGCACTACATCCGCATACTGACGGGCGATAGGGTGCGCGTCGAAATGTCGCCTTACGATTTAACCAAGGGGCGCATATCTTTTAGGCATATAAAATAGAAAAATAAAAAAGGAAAAATATATGAAAATAAGAGCATCCATTAAGAAACGCAGCAATGACTGCAAGATTGTAAAACGCAAGGGGCGTTTATATGTGATTTGCAAGAAAAACCCCAAGTTCAAAATGCGCCAAGGTTAGCTAACAGATTATAAATTAAATAATAGATCATAAGTATGGCACGTATAGCCGGGGTAGATTTACCCAAAAATAAACGCGGGGAGATAGGCCTGACCTACATCTACGGTGTTGGCCGTAGTACAGCTCAAAGCATTCTCCAGCAAGCAAACATTGATTTTGACATCAAAGTAAAAGATTGGAATGACGAACAGATAAACGCCATTCGTTCGCTGATTCAACAGGGCGGTTTCAAAATTGAAGGGGAACTGCGCTCCATGGTTCAACTGAACATTAAGCGATTAATGGACATTGGTTGTTATCGCGGTATTCGCCACCGTCTTGGTTTACCGGTTCGCGGTCAAAGCACCAAGAACAACGCCCGTACACGTAAGGGCAAGAAGAAAACTGTAGCAAACAAGAAAAAAGCAACTAAATAGTTAGGTAACATGGCAAAGAAACCCACAACAACGAAGAAAAGAGTAGTGAAGGTTGATGCTTACGGACAAGCACACGTTCACTCCACATTTAACAATGTGATTGTAACTTTGGCAAACAGCGAAGGACAGGTAATCAGTTGGTCATCTGCCGGTAAAATGGGATTCCGCGGTTCCAAGAAGAACACGCCTTATGCTGCTCAAACTGCGGCATCCGACTGTGCCAAGGTAGCTTTCGATTTAGGATTGCGTAAAGTTAAGGTATATGTTAAAGGTCCCGGCGCCGGACGCGAGTCGGCTATCCGTACCATTAGCTCTGCCGGTATTGAAGTTACCGAAATCATAGATGTTACTCCTTTGCCGCACAACGGCTGCCGTCCTAAGGGGCGCCGCAGAGTATAGTTAGTCGGCAGTATTCAGTCCGCAGTAAGCAGTTATGTTTACTGCCTACTGCAAACTGCCTACTGCCTACTGCAAACTAAGCTCAAAGGTTAAAGCATACAAGCTTAATAATTAAACAAACCCCGGCGGCAACGGGTAATATTCGGCAAAAATTTAATGGCAAGATACACAGGGCCAACAACAAAAATCGCCCGTAAATTCGGAGAGCCTATTTATGGTCCCGACAAGAATTATGACCGCAAAGCCTATCCTCCGGGGCAGCACGGCTTGGCAAAGAAACGCAAAAAAGTATCGGAGTATGGTGTTCAGTTGCAAGAAAAACAAAAGGTGAAATATACCTACGGGATACTTGAACGCCAATTCAGCAACATCTTCCAAAAAGCCTCGCGTATGAAAGGGCGCAAGGGTGAAAACCTCTTGTTCCTTTTGGAAAGCCGCCTCGACAATGTGGTTTATCGCTTTGGTATTGCTCCTACACGCGCAGCAGCGCGTCAATTGGTAACCCACCGCCATATTGTGCTTAACGGTAAGGTATGCAACATTCCTTCCTGTGTCGTTAAACCCGGCGATTTGGTAGGCGTGCGCGAGCGTTCACAAGCGCTTGAAGTAATTCAGGATAATGTGAGCGGACGCCAAACAAGTAAATATCCCTGGTTAGAATGGGATAGCGCAACACTTACAGGTAAGTTTGTAAGCCTGCCTGAACGTACTGAAATTCCCGAAAACATCAACGAACAGTTGATAGTAGAATTGTACTCGAAATAGTCCCCTTTAACAATTTTTATATATAAAATTATGGCAATATTAGCGTTTCAAAAACCTGACAAGGTAATATTACTCGAAGCTACCGATACTTTCGGACGTTTTGAGTTCCGCCCATTAGAGCCGGGCTATGGCATCACAGTAGGCAATGCTTTACGCCGCATTTTGTTGTCGTCGCTCGAAGGCTATGCCATCACCACGGTGAGGATAGCCGGTGTTGACCACGAATTTGCTACTATTCCCGGTGTTATCGAAAATGTAGTAGAAATTATACTGAATCTTAAACAGGTTCGTTTTAGAAAAATGGTAGAGGAGGAAGACAGCGAATCAGTATCATTCACTATTTCCGGGCAAGAATTTTTTAAAGCCGGCGACATTTCAAAACAACTCTCGTCATTTAAAGTGTTGAATCCCGACTTGTTGATTTGTCAAAAGGAAACAGGAGTGAAACTTCAAATTGAACTAACCATCGGTAAAGGTCGCGGATATGTTTCGGCAGAAGAAAATAAGCCCGAAAATGCTCCCTTCGGCTTAATTCCCATAGATTCTATCCACACCCCCATTAAAAACGTAAAATATGCCGTTGAGAACTGGCGTGTGGAACAAAAAACCGACTACGAAAAGCTGACGCTTGAAATTACAACCGACGGCTCTATTCACCCGAAAGACGCCCTGCGCGAAGCAGCTAAAATTCTGATATACCACTTTATGCTTTTCTCGGATGATAAGATTACCTTTGATGCGCCGGAAGAAACCAGCACTGACGAGTTTGACGAGGAAACACTGCGCATGCGCCAACTGCTCAAAACCCGTTTGGCAGACATGGAACTTTCGGTACGCGCCCTCAACTGCTTAAAAACAGCAGAGGTGGATATCTTAGGCGACTTAGTGAAATTCCAACGCAGCGATTTGTTGAAATTCCGCAATTTCGGTCGCAAATCTCTTACCGAATTAGACGACCTCCTCAGCCGACTGAAGCTGAACTTCGGCATGGAAATCTCAAAATATAAACTTGACAAAGAATAAGAAGCGATGAGACATAATAAGAAATTTAATCACCTCGGGAGAAAGACCGGTCACCGTAAAGCCATGCTGGCAAATATGGCGTCTTCTCTCATTATGCATAAACGTATTGAAACAACAGAGGCAAAGGCAAAAGCTTTGCGCGTGTATGTGGAGCCTTTGATTACAAAATCGAAGGACGATACTACCCATTCGCGCCGTACAGTTTTCAGCTATTTGAAAGATAAGTACGCCGTTTCGGAATTGTTCCGTGAAGTGGCTCCGAAAATCATGAGCCGTCCCGGCGGTTACACCCGTATTTTGAAAATCGGCTTCCGCCCCGGCGACGCTGCTGATATGGCAATCATCGAATTGGTTGACTTCAACGAAGCAGCCTTAGGCATTGCTAAGAAAGAAGCTAAGAAGACTACCCGCCGTAGTCGCGGCAAGAAAGAAACTTCTGCCGAAGGCGATGGAGCAGCAATTACAGCCGAAACTTCAGAAGAAAAAGCAAAGAAAGCAGTTGACAAGAAACCGGCTGCTAAAAAACCTGCAAATGTTCCCAAGGCTACAGCCGCAAGACCAACCAAGGCTGCCGGCATAGCCCCGAAACAAACCCGCACGAAGAAAGGGTAGGGGAGAGCATTTAATAAAATCAAGAAATCCTGTCAATGGTAAAACATTTTGACAGGATTTTTTGTTAATTATTTAAACGCTTTTAAAAACGCTTCTTTATAAGTGGGCGAAATATCAACCTCGCGATTGTTCAATAGCATGACGACGCCACAGGTCCCCTTGTGGTACGATTTCACATGATGAATGTTGATGATATGCGATTTATGTACGCGCAAAAATGGATAGGGCAAAATTTCTTCAAAATGTTTCAAGAAACGGCACACCATCTTTTTGCTGCCATTGGCAAGATAAATATCGGTAAAGTTGCCATTGCCCTGCAAATGAACAATATCCTCCATTTTAACCACCTCAAAGCCTTCGAGGGTGGGTAGGATCACCTGTCGCTTTTCCAACCGTTCTTCGCGAAAATTATCGAGAATAATTTTGTTGCGATTAAACAGCCGGTTTTTTTCAATCTGTTCCTGCACCTTGTTCACCGCCACAATCAATTCCTCTATGCTTACGGGTTTCAACAAATAATAAGCGGCGCTCTGATTAAGCGCCCGCAGTGAATATTCCGAAAAAGCGGTTACGAAAATTGTTTCAAAGGATAAATCCTTACATGCTTCCAATACGTCGAAAGCATTGCCGAAAGGCATTTCCACATCGAGAAAAACAAGTTCGGGCTGTATTTCGTGCAACAAGCCTGCTGCTTCCTGTGCATTGACAGCCTCGCCCAATAATTGCACCTGCGGACAATACTTTTTTAGATAATTTTTCAGCGTTTCGCGTGCAGCCGATTCGTCTTCTATGATTACACTTTTCAACATAAACCTTAGGATTTAATATGATGAATGAGTGGCAGCGTAAGCGTAACCTGTACTCCATTTTCAGGCGCCGACTTCTCATCAATTTGCGTTTGTATGGACAGGCGATAAATTTCACGAAGCAGTTTTACTCTTTCATTGATATTATTCAGTCCACGCGATTGCTGCGCTTTTTGATTGGCGGTTTTCAACGCTTGGCTTTGCCTTAGCCCGATGCCGTTATCATCAATGGTAATGCACAGCGCTTTTGCCGACGAGGTCACCGATAATTTTAACAATCCTTGCCCGTCTTTATAACGCAATCCATGCCAAATAGCGTTTTCGAGATAAGGCTGTATCAACATTCCGGGGATATACAGGATTTCTGTTTCTATGGCTTTATCAACCGCAATTTCGTATAAAAATTTATCGTCAAAGCGCAGGTGTTCCAGTTCAAGATATTCTTTCAACAAAACCAATTCGCGGTCGAGGCGGATGAAATCTTTGCTCGAATTTTCCATAGTGTTGCGCATGAGGCGCGAGTAAGAAGCGAGATATTTGTTGGCTGCAATCTCGTCATTTTGGGCGATATATTGATTAACGCTGTTCAGGCTATTGAAAATAAAGTGCGGGTTCATCTCGCGCCGCAACGATTGCAGGGCTATTTTTTTATTGCGAAGACGAATGCTGCGTAAGGTCATTGTTAATAAAAACAAAAAGACAGCTAATAGTACAATAGACCAAATCAAAACATTGTTTAGGATGTTTTTCTTACTGATGAGGGCGTCTTTTAAGGATTGTTCTTTTTCTAATTGCAGAATTTTTTCCTCAATTGACTGAAATGTTTTAATGTCTATCAGCGAACTGTCGGAACGAATCAATGGCTCTAATCGGTGTAAAAATTCTTGATACAAAACCGCTGCTTTTTTATCCTCGCCTTGCCTGTGGTACTCGCGGGTGAGTTGCTCCAAGCTCCTAACGGCTTCCAGCGTATTATTTGCAGCTAAAGCCAGGTGATATACATCTAACAGGGCGCTGATACCTTTTTCCGGTTGTTGTTTTTGGATATACACCTCAGCAATTTTTCGTTGTACGCTAAGGGCTTCCGGCGCTTTTTCCGACATGTTTTTCAAGGCGGTTTCATAGTTTTCCAATGCTGTCAGGGGTTGCCCCATCTGTACATTGACATCTGCCATTTGTATGTATGCCTGTGCAATTTCTTCATGGGAAATTTCTTTTTCTCGGTCTTCTAAAAGTTGAATATTCTTTTCAATATAGCCCGATTGAGCCCTTGGATTGTTAAGATTTTTCAGCCGTCGGGCGTCATTAAAATTAAGTTTCTTAGTCGTGGGATTTGAACTGCTTTGTCCTGCGGTTTCAAAGAGCTCAATAGCTTTGTTCGTTTCCCCTTTTGCCTCCTGTATTTTGGCTAATTCGCGAATAACCTCGGCTGCCTTTTCTTTTTGATTTAACTTATTGTACAGTTGCAGCGCTCTGTTCCAAAAATCCTCAGCCTTCGCATATTCTTTTTTATTGGTTAATTCTTTGGCTAAGCGCACATAGTCTTCGGCAAGGGTTTCTTCGTCGGGCGTCGGCTCTGCCAATTGTTTGGAAACCTTATCGGCGGCTTTTTGGATGGAGGTTGACGATTTTTTTTCGTCCTGCGCCATCAAAGAGAAAACAGGAATAGCCAATAGGATAAATCCGAAAAGTATTTTATATATAACACTCATTTTTATCTATTTACAACACAATCATTATCTGCCGAAACCTTCTCTTCACTCATTTCTCTTCACGCTTCACTTTTTTATGCAAAGAAAAGCATTTTTATCCGTTTCTGCTATATCTTTCACCAAGTCAAATAGGGGTTTCACCATTTTTTACCCAAAAAGCGAAATATTACCCCTTATTTTTGCTGTTGTTTTTCAATTATTAACTTTTAAAACTATAGATTATGAAAAAGTCAATTTTAATGAGCGCATTGTTATCAACGCTCTGTTTGTCGGCTTGCGGACAGCCAAACACCACTACAGTTCCCGGCTCTTCGGGTTACACCTACAAAAACCTGACCATTTTCCTGATTCAAGGAAAAGATGAATTATCGCGTAATTACCTGACCTTGGAAGAGGCAATGAAACAAAAGAAAATCACCCTGCATGAAACAGGCAGCGTAGGCGAGTTATCGGTAGATAATACCTCCTCGGAGCATGTATTTATTATGGCGGGCGATATTGTAAAGGGTGGGCGCCAAGACCGCACTATCAGCGAAGATATTGTGTTGGCGCCCGGAGCTAAAAAGGTTCCCTTGAAATCGTTTTGCGTAGAGCAAAGCCGATGGGGTGGGCGTGGTTCGGAAAGTACGGCTGTTTTTTCTTCTTCTGAAAAGACCTTAAATAATAAGGCGTTGAAAGTAGCGGCGCGAACAGAAAAAAGCCAAGACAAGGTGTGGAAAGAGGTAGCCGATTATCAGGCGAAGGCGAGTGAAAAGGTAAGCGCAGAGGTGAAAAGCAGTACCTCGCCAACGAGCTTGCAGCTTACTTTGGAAAACGATAAGATAAAAGGCAGCATTTCTGAATATGTGAATGCCTTGCAACCTGCTTTTGAAGGCAAGAACGATATATTGGGCTTCGCTTTCTTTATCAATGGAAAAATCTCAACAGTAGAAACTTTCGGCAATGCCGCTCTGTTTAAAAAATTACAGAAAAAACTCTTAGAAGCGGCGGCTTCCGAGGCTTTTGAACAGTATGACGAAAAATTAAAATTTGAAACGCCAAGTTTAGCTACACTAAAAGCCTTTATGGAATTGGCAGAGAAAGGAACGGAAACCGCACGGCAAACCTCGACTCACATGATGGAATACACCAAGAAAACCGACCAAAGTATTTTATTGCGCAGTGTAAATACCGATGCAGGCAAGGCAGCTTTACATACCAGTATTTACTCTACCGATGGTTTATCGGATGGCGACAACGAGAGCAGTTCTATTTATCAATATGGCGGCAGGCAGCGTAATGTGAATAGGACTGTTAGGTAAGAATTTTTACAAAGCTGCAATCATCTGCTCAAATAGTACTGTCATATTTTGGGCAGCCCTGTCGGCGGCTTCCACCACATCTTTGTGGTCGTTTTTGAAGTCGTCGGCAGCGCTGCTGTCAAGGTTGTGCGCCTCGTTGGTAATGACCGACATGCCGAAGACGCGCACGCCGCAGTGGCGGGCAACAATCACCTCAGGCGTAGTTGACATTCCTACGGCATCGGCGCCGGTGCTTTTGAAAAAGGCATATTCGGCAGGCGTTTCGTAGGAAGGTCCTGCTCCGGCAATATATACCCCTTTTTGTAATTTGATGCCCTGCTTTGCCGCTATTGCTTCGGCTGACTGAATGAGTTGCAGGTCATAAGGGCGGGTCATATCGGGGAAACGTGGTCCCATTTCCTCAATGTTTTTGCCGATTAGCGGGTTGGGCAAAAAGTTAATATGGTCGCGGATAATCATCAAATCGCCCACGCGGTAGGCTGGATTCATGCCGCCCGCAGCATTGGATACGAATAGCGCCTTTATTTTAAGCGCACACAATACCCTGATGGGAAAGACGACCTGCTCCATGCTGTAGCCTTCGTAATAATGAAAACGGCCTTGCATGGCTATTACTTTTTTGCCGCTCAGCGTGCCGTAAATCAAATTGCCCTTGTGCCCTACAGCGGTTGAATGTACAAAGTTCGGCACTTCGGCATAAGGAATGACTATCGGGTTTTCAATTTTGTCGGCTAAGGCGCCTAAGCCGCTGCCCAGAACAATAGCCACCTCAGGGCGACCGCCTGTTTTTTTCAAGATGAAGTCGGCAGTTTCGTTAAATTTTATAACTCTTGGGTCCATTTGTTGTTGATTTGGTTATTTGAATGTTATATTTAAGAATTTAAAAATTTAAGGATTTAAATTATTGAATTTTTAAATCTTTAAATTGATTTTATCGTTTCATTAGAGCGTAAGCAACTGCGGCGGCTTTCTGTATGATTTCTTCTTCGCCCGGCACGTATTTATTTTCCATTAATACTTTTCCGTCACAAATAACAGTATCAATACAACTGCCGTTGGCGGCATATACCAAGTTCGACAGAAAGTTGAAGTTGGGCGTAAAAGCAGGAATATTCAGGTCAACAAGGCAGAGGTCGGCTAAATAACCGGGAGCTATTTTACCGATATTTAATTGCAGCATTTTTGCTCCGTTAACGGTGGCACAGTCGAATGCTTCTTCGGCAGGCATGGCTGTGGCATCGAAGCGCCAGGCCTTTTGCATCAGCGCGGCTGTTTTCATCGTTTCAATCATGTCTAAACTGTTCGACGAGGCGCAGCCGTCGGTGCCCAATCCTACAGTGATTCCCGCCGCCTTCATTTCTTTGTATTTAAACTGGTAGCCTGATGCTATTTTCAAATTGGAATTAGGGTTATGCACCACGTTCACACCGTGGTCGGCAAGCAGGCGAATTTCTTCTTCGTCTAACCATACGCCATGCGCAATAATCAGGCGGGGTGAGAGCAGTCCATGCTTATGCAGGTAACGCACAGGCGATGTGCCGAATTGTTGCACAGCATTGTTATATTCGGTTTTCGTTTCTGCCAAATGAAGATGAATGAGCAAATCTTTTTCCTGAGCCAAATCATTAGTCCAGCGCAGCAACTCAGCTGATACAGTATAAATGGCATGGGGCCCTAAGGCAAGGCTGATGCGGTCGCTGTATTTTTCTTTTTTCTCGAAATAATCCATCATCTCTTGCTTGGCGGCTTGGCTTTGTTTTTCATCAAAATAATCGAACATGGTAGCGGCTAATACAGCGCGCATCCCCATTTCTTCCACCGCTTTTGCTGTGCTCTCGAAAAAGGTGTACATATCAAAAAAGCAGGTAGTGCCGCTTTTAATCATTTCGAGGCAGGCTAATTTTACGCCCCAGTACACATCTTCAGGGGTAAGTTTGGCTTCGTAGGGCCATATTCTTTCATTCAGCCATTGTTCCAACGGAATATCATCGCCATAACCGCGGGCAAGCGACATCGCTGCATGGCTATGGCTGTTGATGAGGCCCGGAATAACTGCTTTTCCTTTGCCGTCAATAATTTTTTGTGCTGTGCGGGCTAAATTTTTCTCTGTTTTCTGAATAGTATTCCCTTCAATATATATATCGGTGGTTTCTTGCTGTAGCAGTACATTTTTGATTAAGATACTCATACTTTTCTATCATGAACCTTTATCCAGTAAATATCGAAATATTGAGGCAGTTTTTCTATTGGAATTTCGCCTACTGCGCCCGCTGCAAGTTGGAGGAAGAGCGGAATGTCCACCGTGTTAGCTTTTCGGGCGATTTCCTTACCGTTTATTTTCCATGTAATCATTTTTTTACTCCATCTCATTTCTATGATATAAAAATCTTGACGATCTAAACGCAGGCGGTGGCGCGACTGGTCAGCCCCTGTGGCTTGATAAATTCCTGTAACCAAGTGATTATTGCAGTAGTTAAACAAACTGATGGCAGGAGTGGGAGTAACAGTATTAAGCCAAAAGGCGTGATAGACATTTTTTAGCTTTGGAGCGCGTAGTTTGACTTCAATTTTTCCGTATCTTAGGTGGAACAAATTAGCTGTATTAACTACGCCTGAGCTGCAATTGAAATCACGGGAAAGAAAACCAAGTTTTTCGTCCCAAGCTAAGCCTTCCTGCTCCGTTGCATTCAGCGCTATTCTCAGCCTGTTTTCGACAATACTTATGTTATCCGCATCAAGCGTATGGTATTCGCTGTTTTGAACGTAGCTCGTTCTCAATGTCCCAAGCCCTGCATCCTGTAGCGTACTCCAATGCTGTCCGAGCTGTTGGTTTTCAAACTCGTCGGAAAACAGCAATTTCCATGTATCGCGTTCATGAAACTCGGCTTTGTATTTTTTTTGCAGGGCAAAGTATTCTTTAACTGTACTTGACTTTTTCAGTCGCCGATATTCCAAGAACTGTTTATAGGCTTGGCTTTCTTTGTATTTATTTTTGTTTTTAAGATAGGCTACCCGTTGCTTAAAGTTGTCAGAGTGAACTAAGCTGTCCAGCGCCATAAATTCCTGCAATATTGGCAAACCGCTATCTATGCCTTTCTTCAGGTATTTTTTTACCTCTCTATGCTTCTTTAATTCTTTGTAATGCTGAAGCTGCAAATCCTCAGGCCCATCTTTATATTTCAACGATTTAATTCGTTTAATATCTGTCCGGTAATTAGACGAATTGATATAGGCGTCTAATGTCAAATAACGTTGAAAAACGTCGCTTGCTGCAATACTGTGAAAATGTGCATACCTGTCGTCCATTTGGCGACATTTCTTTTCGTAACGGCGGGAAGATGGTAAATATCCCCACGCTAACCTTAAATTAGAAAAAATTTTCATATTCGTTTTGTTAATATACTAATTTAAACCCTTTTCCTCGAACATTAATAATTTTCACATCAGGATCCTGATGTACATGCCTGCGTAATTTAGCGATATAAACGTCCATGCTGCGGGCATTAAAATAACTATCGTCGCTCCATACTGCTATCAAAGCGGAATTGCGGTCTACTACGGTATTCTTGTTCATACACAACATTCGGAGAAGTTCCGCCTCTTTAGTAGTAATTTTTGTTTCTTTATTGTTAATGGCTAATATTTGTTTGCTGTAGTAAAAAGTAGTGTTTTTCCCCAATTTAAAAGTAGTTCTTCCAAATTCACTGGGGACGGCGCGATGTCGGCGAAGTATGGCTTCTATGCGCAACAGTAATTCTTCAATACTGAAAGGCTTGGTTATATAATCATCAACTCCCAGCGAGAGTCCCTGAATGACATCTTCTTTCATGTTTTTCGCGGTAAGAAAGATAATCGGGACTTCGGGGGCAATGGAGTGGATATCGGCAGCTAAGGTATAACCGTCTTTTTTAGGCATCATGACGTCCAAAATACAGATATCATACCTTTTGGCACAAAATCCCTTGAATGCTTTTTCTCCATCAAGGTACAAGTCTGTTTGGTAACCTTTGGCTCTCAAGTAGTCGCAAAGCAAGGTTCCCATACTTTCCTCGTCTTCTGCCAGCAATATGGCTGTGTTTTCGTTTTCCATGACCTTTTTTCTATATCTTTATTTTATATATAGGCAAAGTTACGATAAATTTTGTTCCTATTCCTACTGTGCTTTCAACTTTTATACTTCCGTGCAGTTTATCTATCATTTGTTTCGCATAGTTTAATCCCAAGCCGAACCCTTTTACTGTATGGATATTACCTGTTGTTTCACGAAAGAATTTAGTGAAAATTTTCTTCAGATTTTTTTTATTTATTCCTATCCCATTGTCTTCTACTGAAATAATTACTTTGTTATCCTGCGTATTACCGATTATTTTTATCCAAGCCCCTTCTTCTTTTCTATATTTAATCGCATTATCTATAAGGTTCGTAAATACATTAGTAAGATGTACTTCATCAACCCACACCATTGTTCCCTTAATATCAATGGCTGTTGTCAATTGAACGTTATTGTTCTCTAACTGCAAGGTAAAATGCCTAATAATTCTTGACAACAACTCTGCAATATCAGTTACTTGATATCTTAGTCCCAATTTTCCACGCTCAAAGATAGCAATTTGTAAGACTTTTTCCACTAAAAATTGCAATCTTTTGCTTTCAAAAAATATAGTTTGGTGTAAATCAGGCCATTTCTCTTTCTTGATGGGTGTCTGCGGGTCATTAAGTATTTGAGATGCCAAAGAAATAGCAGCTATAGGGGTTTTTAACTCGTGGGTAATATTGTTAACGAAGTCGTTTTTGATTTCTGTTAACCGTTTTTGTTTGAAGATAATCAACAAGTTAGACGTAAATAGCCCAACAACGATGAATGTCAATAGAATGGTAGCGATTATTAGGGTTGAGATTTTTTGCCGAATAAAACCATGTTCATATACATAGAAGCATAAGGAATATTGCGCAACATGTTCCGGATCACGAGGAAAAAGACCAATAACATGGGTGTTGGAAGGATCGGCTTCTTCGAATCCATCGGTGCTGAAGACGAACTCTCCTAAGGCGTTGGTTACCGCGAACTCGTAATTAATGTCCAAATTAGCTTTAAAACATTCTTTTTGAAGAAACATTGCAATTTCTTCCATAGATATCCGTTCTTGGATAGGGAGTTCGTAAATGGGCTGGCGGAGTTGCAGAGATGATGGATTAAACATGGCCGCTTCGTCAATATCAACAACAACATTTTCGAGAATAAGATGAATACTCCGATTAAAATTATCTTTTTCGGCTTGACGTATAGAAGAAATCCAATTAAACTGAACATAGATGAGCGCCAGGGTACATACTGTTATAACAGCAGCTAAAGCCCATATTAATCGTTTGTTCACCTTTTAGGCAATGAGAGGTTAGATTTTACGAAGCAAGACAGATGAATTGTGTCCACCGAATCCAAAGGTGTTGCTTAAAGCGACTTTTACATCGCGTTTTTGTGCTTTGTTAAGTGTAAGATTTAGTTTGTAATCAATTTCAGGGTCTTCGACCGAGAAGTTGATGGTGGGCGGAACAATTCCATGTTGTATGGCGAAAACACAAGCAAGCGCTTCCACAGCGCCGGCAGCGCCCAATAAATGCCCTGTCATGGACTTGGTAGCGCTGATATTCAACTTGTAAGCATGGTCGCCAAAAAGTTGTTGAATAGCTTTGAGTTCGGCAATATCACCCAGAGGAGTGGCTGTTCCATGAACATTGATATAGTCCACTTCTTCAAATGAGATGCCTGCCTCTTCAATGGCTTGGCGCATAACATTTTTAGCGCCTAAGCCTTCGGGATGGGGAGCCGTGATGTGATAAGCGTCGGCAGTCATGCCGCTGCCGATGATTTCCGCATAGATTTTTGCACCGCGGGCTTTGGCATGCTCATATTCTTCGATCATGAAACCTGCGCCGCCCTCGCCCATTACAAAACCGTCGCGGGTTTTATCGAAGGGGCGTGAGGCGGTGAGTGCATTTTCGTTGTTAGTAGAAAGCGCCTGAGCGGCATTAAATCCGCCTACGCTTACTTCGCAGATACCTGCTTCGGATCCGCCGGCAACAATCATGTCGGCTTTACCCAAGCGGATGAGGTTGAATGCATCGCCAATGGCATGAGTTGATGATGCACAAGCCGATACCGTAGCATAGTTGGGTCCGCGGAATCCATATCTCATAGAAATATGTCCTGCAGCAATATCGGCAATCATTCTAGGAACAAGGAAGGGGCTGAAACGAGGAATCATTCCACCTTCCGAGTAGCTTTTGATATCCTGTGTCAAGGAATCAATCCCGCCAATCCCCGAAGCCCAAATCACGCCAATACGGTCCATATTAGCCGTTTCGAGGTTAATTCCGCTGTCGGTTACAATTTCGGCAGCAGCGGCCAACGCAAATTGCGCGTAAAGGTCGAGTTTACGCGCTTCTTTGCGATCGAGACCATATAGGCTTGGGTCAAAATTTTTAACTTCGCAGGCAAACTTTGTTTTAAAATGCGTGGTGTCAAAACGGGTAATAGGAGCAGCGCCACTCACTCCTTTTTCGAGGTTGGCAAAATACTCCTGCACATTATTACCCAAGGGGTTAACGGTTCCTAAACCAGTAATTACTACTCGTTTTAACTGCATAAATTCAAAGTGTTTAAGAGCGAAATTGCTTGAGAAAAGGTAATCAAAAATTACTTAGCGTGTTGTTCAATGTAGGAAATAGCGTCACCAACAGTGCTGATTTTTTCCGCATCGCCATCGGGGATTGTAATGCCAAATTCTTTTTCGAATTCCATAATCAACTCTACAGTGTCCAGGGAATCAGCACCCAAATCATTGGTGAAACTGGCGGTGGGAGTGACTTCATTTTCATCAACACCTAACTTGTCAACGATGATGGCTTTTACTTTTGATGCTACATCTGCCATAATTTAAATAAATTTTAGGTTAATACTATAAATAATTATTTGGTTTTTTTAAAAGAACAAGACTGCAAAGGTAAGCACTTTTTCTGAAATAAGAAATTTTTTTGCAGAATCCGAATTTTTTCCTTAATTTCGTGCGATTTAACCTGCGTAATATATGA
>Ga0209737_10001943_pt1 | contig 14524 bp, 12 predicted proteins | sample TergutCu122P3_FD_187284 | JGI IMG/M metagenome (GOLD analysis project Ga0209737, IMG submission 187284) | Cubitermes ugandensis P3 segment gut microbial communities from Kakamega Forest, Kenya - Cu122 P3 (SPAdes) (version 2) | ecosystem: Host-associated > Arthropoda: Insects > Digestive system...
GATGGCTATCCGTGAAGACGTTCTGAAAGGCATCGTCGATTCCGTTCCGATGAAGCGTCTGGCCAAGCCGGAAGAAATCGGCTATGCCGTGACCTTCCTGGCCGATGAATTGTCTGGCTTTACAACGGGTGCCACACTCAACATCAACGGTGGCCTTTATTTCCAATAAGCCACAGAACGTATTGGCGTATTGGACTTCACAGTCCGTAAGCCTCAAACCCCGCCATCTGGCGGGGTTTGTATTTTTTAAGATATATTAGATAGAAAGTTTTGTCCGTGAGGATGAGGCGAAAAGTCGAGGAGCATGCACATGGGTGAACAAGCGCCAGTGCGCCTAATCAAGAAATACCCTAATCGTCGTCTTTACGATACGCGAACCAGCGCCTATATCACCCTCAGTGATGTCAAAGAGCTCGTGCTTGGGCATGAAGACTTCCAGGTGGTTGATGCCAAGACGAGCGAAGATCTCACCCGCAGCATTCTGTTGCAGATCATCCTGGAAGAAGAAAGTGGCGGCATGCCGATGTTTACCAGTGATCTGCTCTCCCACATGATCCGTTTCTACGGACACGCCATGCAGGGCATGATGGGCAAGTACCTTGAGAACAACATCAAGGCCTTTTCCGACATGCAGCACAAACTCCAGGAGCAGGTACGCGGTATCTATGGCGATAACAATTCCATCAGCAAGGATTTGTGGGCGCAATTTCTGAGTTTTCAAGGCCCTGTGTTGCAGAACATGATGGGCGCTTATGTGGAGCAATCGAAAAAAATGTTCCAGCAGATGCAGGAGCAGGTCGAAAACCAAACGCGCAACATGTTTACGGGTTTCCAGTTTCCTACCCAGTTCACGACTCACTATGGCAGTGCGGGCAAAGGCGAAAACACACCGCCATCTTCCTCAGGTAAATAGGGCGTTGCCCGGTGGTTTGAATACGAATGAGTTCTTCTGAGCTGCCTCCCCGTGTGGGCTTTGTCAGCCTCGGTTGTCCCAAGGCGACGGTTGATTCTGAACACATCCTGACCCGCCTTTCCGAGGAAGGGTACGAAATTCTGGCCTCGAGTGAAGATGCCGATCTCGTCATCATCAATACGTGCGGCTTCATCGATGCGGCCATCGAAGAGTCGCTCGACGCCATTGGCGAGGCGCTGGCCGAGAACGGCAAGGTTATCGTGACCGGCTGCCTCGGTACGCGCGCCAAGCTTATTCGGGAAACGTATCCGCAAGTGCTGGCAGTGACCGGCCCGCACGCTACGGAGGCCGTCATGCGGGCTGTGCATTGCCACTTGCCCATGCCGGACAATATAGATATTGCGCCTGTGCCGCCGCAGGGGATTCACATCACCCCGCACCATTACGCTTATCTCAAAATTTCTGAAGGCTGCAACCACGGCTGCACCTTTTGCGTCATCCCCATGTTACGTGGCCCACTGGCGAGTCGCCCGGTTCACGAAGTGATGCGCGAAGCTGAAACGCTGGTTTCGGCAGGGGTGCGGGAAATCCTCGTCATTGCGCAAGACACGCCTGCTTACGGTCTGGACATCGGTTTTCGTACCGGCTTCTGGAACGGTCGACCCATGAAAACGCGCCTCCTGGAGCTTGCCAATGCCTTGGGAGAGCTAGGGGTTTGGATTCGTCTGCATTACATGTACCCGTATCCTGCCGTAGACAAAATCGTCGAGCTCATGGCCGAGGGAAAAATCCTGCCGTACCTCGACGTGCCGCTTCAGCACGCCAGTCCTCGCATTTTGCAAGCGATGCGGCGGCCGGCAAACAGTGAAAACATGCTCGAACGCATCCGTCGCTGGCGCGCCATTTGCCCAGGCATCACTATTCGCTCCACCTTCATTACCGGCTTTCCAGGCGAGACCGAAGAAGATTTCGAGCAACTGCTGCATTTTCTCGAAGACGCGCGGCTCGATCGCGTTGGCGCGTTCGCCTACTCTCCGGTCGAAGGCGCACCAGCCAACGCCCTGCCAGATGCGGTTCCCGACGAGTTGCGGGAAGAACGCCGCCAGCAATTGATGGAACATCAGGAAGACATTTCCACCCAATGTCTCGAAGCGCGCATCGGGCAGGAAATCACTGTTCTGGTCGATGAAGTCAGCGAGGAAGAAGGCGCAATTGCCCGATCAAAGGGCGATGCCCCGGATATCGACGGGTTGGTCATCATTCCCGATGGCGAGGGAATCGAGCCAGGCGATTTCGTCCGCGTCAGAATTACCGATTGTGACGTGCACGATCTTTACGCCGAACGAATCGATGACGACGAACCGGACTGAAGAATCCGGCGGCGGCGACGTATCCAGTCTGTTGCCCCGTCTCGCCGCCTTTATCGGCAGCAGCCATGTACTGACTGACCCTGCCGACATGTTGCCGTATCTCACCGACTATCGCGGCAATTACGTTGGGCGCGCCTTGGCCGTCGTCAAACCGGCAAATACTCAGGAAGTTGCTGCCGTCGTCAAACTCTGCTTTGAAGCGGGTGTGCCGATCGTTCCGCAAGGCGGCAATACGGGGTTATGCGGTGGGGCGACGCCATTGCCGGACGGACAATCGTTTCTCGTCAGTCTGTCGCGTCTCGATCGGATCCGCGCGCTCGATGCCGCCAACGACACCCTTTGCGTGGAAGCGGGCTGTACCCTGGCGGCCGTGCGGAAAGCCGCTGCCACGGCGGGACGGCTGTTTCCGCTCTCGCTGGCTTCTGGCGGCAGTTGTGAAATTGGCGGCAATCTCTCCACCAACGCCGGCGGGGTGCAAGTGCTGCGCTACGGCAACATGCGCGAGCTCACCCTCGGGCTGGAAGTCGTTCTGCCCGATGGCCGGGTCTGGAATGGTCTGCGGGGCTTACGCAAGGACAACACCGGCTACGACCTCAAACAACTCTTCATTGGCGCGGAAGGCACGCTGGGCATCATCACCGCCGCCGTCCTCAAACTCTTTCCTGCGCCCAAAGCCAGAGCGGTTGCCTGGGTGAATGTTTCCGATCCGGCGGCGGCGATTGCGCTGCTGGGGCGCTTTCGCGCTGCCTGCGGGGACAAGGTGAGCGCCTTTGAGCTCGTCGGACAGCGGCTGCTCGAGCTCGTGTCCAGGAACATGCCGCACTACCGCGCGCCGCTGCCTGCGCCTTCGGATTGGTCGGTGCTGGTGGAACTGACCGAATTTTCTGCCGACATTGCGCTCTTCACCCTGCTCGAACAAACACTGAATGCCGCCATCGAGGCAGGGGAAGCGAGCGATGCCGCCGTCGCTGCTACGGAATCCCAGGCCGATGCCCTCTGGGCCTTGCGCGAAAGCGCCAACGAAGCGCAAAAGCGCGAGGGTTCGAGCATCAAACACGATATTTCCGCGCCCGTAAGCCGTATCCCCGAATTCATTGCCCGTGCCGATGCCGCCTTGCACGCATGGCAGCCTGGTGTGCGTATCGTCGCTTTCGGCCACCTCGGCGATGGCAATCTGCATTACAACCTGTTTCCGCCATTTGGAGAGGATGAAGCGACGTTCATCGCGCGCGCCAGCGAAGCCAATCGCATCGTGTATGAACTGGCGGTCGAACTGGAAGGTTCAATCTCGGCGGAGCACGGGCTTGGGCAGCTCAAACGCGAGGCAATATACCGCTACAAAGATGCGGTCGAACTCGAACTCATGCGCACGATCAAGCATGCCCTCGATCCGCGCGGTTTGATGAATCCGGGCAAAGTGCTCTGACGCTACGTCATCAGCGTCATCAACAAGGCCCCTTCGCTGACCGAATCGCCTTCGGCAACCTGTACCTGCTGTACGATTCCTGCGTAAGGTGAAGGAATATCGAGCGCCACCTTGCCGGTTTCCAGAACGAGAACCGGATCGTCGTACGTGATACGGTCGCCGGGCGCAACGAGGACTTCGAGCACCGACACCGTTCCCTGCCTACAACTGCCGCAAGACTCCCAGCACTCGGGGAATTTGGGCATATGAATTTCCTTGAGCGGCATGGCAGTGGTATTTTCCGGGCAGTGCTTCCGACAGATCATTATATTCGGGAGAAAGAGGGCGGGTCTGCCGCCATGGAAGCTAAAGGAGAAATAAGCGGTTTTAGGCACTTTACAGACCCGGAAACGCACACTACAATGCGCCCTCTTTCGTGTCGGGGGTATAGCTCAGCTGGGAGAGCGCTTGCATGGCATGCAAGAGGTCAGCGGTTCGATCCCGCTTACCTCCACCAGGAAGAAGATGTTGCTGTATCCGCGTCCCCATCGTCTAGAGGCCTAGGACACCGCCCTTTCACGGCGATAACCGGGGTTCGAATCCCCGTGGGGACGCCAGCAGTACCCCGCTTTTTTGCGGGCCGAAGCGCAAAGAAATGACCGCTTCAAAACTGCTGGCGTCTAGCGTCACGCGCTCTACGATCTCGCGGATGAAATCGGCTAAGCCCTCCGGGGCTGTGCTGGATATTTCAACAGAAATCCCTCTGAACATGCGTTTTACATCTTCTGCGCTTATGCCTTTCAGCGCGCGCGTGTGATTCTTTTCGGCTTCCATCGATTCGATCTGGCGAAGTAGCGCGTCCGGAGCGCTTGTCTCGGATGCGGTCGGACAAACCCAGAGCGCTATGCAGCACTCCCCATGCTTGGGTGATGTCGTCCCGTGTGGAAGTTTCGATCATTTCCATGCTCCTCAAATTCTCGTAAGCGGCGGTTTGCGATGATTCTCATGATGTTGTTTTATCGAATTTTACGATAAGAGCAACCAGCCAACTGCGTGTAAAGGGGGTTGTTTTTTTGTATCTGATTGGATACAATAGATCCATGCCCTACCAAATCAGGCAAACGGAAATCTTTGAAGCGTGGCATCTCGGCTTGCGAGACATGCGGGCCAGCGCGGCCATTCACAAGCGCCTGCGTCGAGCAGAAAGAGGAAATCTGGGCTATGTCGATCCGCTTGGCGATGAGGTGTCCGAAATGAAGATTGATGTGGGACCGGGCTACCGACTGTATTTCACCCTGCGTGAGCGAACGATCATTTTCATGCTCTGCGGCGGCGATAAATCCACGCAAAAAACCGACATCAAACGGGCTAAAAAATTGGCAAAGGAGCTTTGAATCATGGCGCTCAAAACCATCCCTTACGACATCGCCAACTATCTCAATAGCGAAGAAATGATCCATGAATATTTCGCGCAAGTCCTCGAAGACGGGGATAGCGATGAGATTATCGACGCCTTGGGCAACATCGCCCGCGCGCGCGGCATGGCCGATCTGGCAGCCAAGACAGGCATGGGCCGCGAGAGTTTGTACAAGGCGCTGTCGGCCAATGCTAAGCCGCGCTTTGAGACAATCCTGAAAGTGACCCGCGCCTTGGGCTTGCCGCTGACGGTGGCGCACGGCTGACCCGGAACACGGATTTCGGCGCGAACCCTCACGTGTGGAAGTTTCGATCATTTCCATGAGGCAGCGGCGCATCACGGAGCAACACATGGAAAAAATTGCGATTCTTCCTCCCGCTACGCTCGCCATGTTGGGCGGCGGCCAGTTGGGCCGTTTTTTCGTTGCTGCCGCGCATGAGATGGGATATACCGTCTGGGTGCTCGATCCAGACACAGACAGTCCCGCCGGGCGCATCGCTGACCGGCATTTGTGCGCGGCTTACGATGATGTGCATGCTCTCGCGGAAATTGCCGCCCATTGCGCGGCGGTGACGACGGAATTCGAGAACGTGCCCGCCGCGGCGCTGGCGTATCTGGCACAGAAGATTCCGACTCATCCTTCGGCGGACGCGGTAAGGATTTGCCAGAACCGCATCGCTGAAAAGACTTTCCTGCGCGATAACGGGTTTGCTCATGGCCCTTTCGCTATCGTCCTGAATGAGACGGACATCGAGTCCGCGAGCGACGATCTTTTCCCCGGCATCCTGAAAGTTGCCCGCTTTGGCTACGACGGCAAGGGGCAGGCCGTAGTGACGACCCGCGAGGCAGCGCTGGCGGCGTATCGGAATCTTCAAAGTGAACCGGCCGTGCTGGAAAAAAGGCTCGCACTCGATTGCGAAGTCTCCGTGGTCATCGCACGTGACATGCAAGGCCGGGTACAGTGTTTTCCCGTGGCCGAAAACCAGCATACACGCGGCATTCTGGATGTTTCCATCGTCCCGGCCAGGGTGACGGCGGCGCTGGCCGATGAAGCCCGGAACATCGCCGGACAAATCGCGGCAAGGCTCGATTACGTAGGCGTGCTGGCAGTAGAATTTTTTGTGTGCGCGGGCCGGATTTTCGTCAATGAAATGGCCCCGCGCCCGCACAACAGCGGACATTACACGTTGGATGCCTGCACGGTGAGCCAGTATGAACAGCAGGCGCGCGCGCTCTGTGGCCTGCCTTTGCATGATCCGCGCGCCCATTCCGTCTCGGTGATGGTCAACCTGCTCGGTGATTGCTGGTTCGACACGGGGGATAAAGCCCGAGAACCGGACTGGAAATCGCTTTATGCCGTCCCGAATCTGAAATTGCATCTTTACGGGAAACGTCAAGCCCGCCCCGGTCGCAAAATGGGACATTTCACCGTGCTCGGCGACAGGCTGGACGAGGTGCTGAATGTGGCGCTGACGGCGCGCCAGGAGATAGGTATCGGTTGATGTCTGCTTCGATCATTGAAAAAGCCGTTCACCACCTCCAAGCCGGCGAACTGGTAGCGCTGCCAACCGAAACCGTCTACGGACTTGGGGCGGATGCGACTAATCCAGAAGCCGTTGTCAGAATTTTCGCTGCCAAGGGTCGTCCTGCCGATCATCCGCTGATCGTGCACCTCGCCGATACCGCCTCTCTCACACAATGGGCGCAAGACATTCCGCAAGCTGCATGGGCGTTGGCCACCGCATTCTGGCCCGGCCCGCTGACCTTGATCCTGAAAAAACAGCCCTGGGTTCCCCTGGCCGTGACGGGTGGGCAGGATACCGTCGGCTTGCGCGTGCCCGCGCATCCACTGACGCTGGCGCTGCTTGCCGCCTTTGCGGCAGCCCGTGCGCCTGAGGCCGCCGGAATTGCTGCACCCTCCGCCAATCGTTTCGGGCGTGTCAGCCCCACGACGGCGGCGCATGTACGGGAAGAGCTAGGCGACAAAGTTTCCCTGGTTCTCGACGGCGGGCCTTGTACAGTAGGAATTGAATCCACGATTGTCGGTTTCTCGTGTGGCGCGCCCGAAATTCTGCGCCCCGGTGTGATTGGTCCCGACGACATTGCCCGCGTGACGGGTATTTTGCCGTGCGTGCGTAGCAAAACAGTAGAAAAGACGGATGAAAACGAAGCGCGCGAGGCGTCTATACCGCGTGTTTCCGGGTCGCTGGCCGCGCATTACGCGCCGCTTACACCGTTACGGCGAGTGAAGTCCGATGCGCTGGCCGAAGAACTGACGCACCTTGCCCGCGCTGCCCGGCGAGTTGCAGTGCTTGCACATAGCGATAGTGTGCCCCGCGATGCCCGTCTGGCTCTCCATTGGCAAGCCGCTGCGCCGGAACCCGCCGCCTACGCCCGCGAGCTTTACGCCAATCTGCGCGCGTTGGATGCTCTGGGCGCAGAAGTCATCCTTGTCGAAGAAGTTCCTTCCGGCCCGGCTTGGCAAGCCATTGCCGATCGCATCACTCGCGCCGCGACCGGTTCCGGCGCGAGCGATACACGCTTGCCGTAGCGCTCCTGCGATTACGGCAGGTAATGCGTTTTTTCTCGTACCTGCTTGGGCGCGAACTTGCTCCATATCCAGCCGCGCTGTATCTCGTCTCCGGTCAGAATGTAGGCGAGGGCGTTATCGTTGCTGATGTTCAGATCGAAAGCGCCATGCGAGCCCGGACGACCAGCCAGCAAGAGCTCATCGCCGGGGAGAATCGGGGTCGAGGCGACGGGAACGAGGAGCTCATCACCGTTGTCCCGTGCAATGTAGAGCACTTCGCAGGCGATATACTCGTAACGGTTGGCGTGTGAGTGCAAAAGCTGGTCTAAAACGATGGTCTCTCCGTGCATCAACCGCCTGTACAAGGCGGGCGCACACGAGAGATTGATGCGTTCGCTCCATATTTCAGGAGTCATTGCCCCCAGGCGGCGGATCATGCGGTCGAACAACCAGGCACACCATTGTTCGTCGTCACGTTTGTGGATGTCGGCGATAAAACGGGTCAGCAACGGCGTGCTGAGGGCGGCCAGACAGTCATGGGCAATGATTTTGCTTGAAACGAAGGCGAGATCGGACGCAAAAGCCTTGAACAGCGCGTGATTGGAAAAGTAGTTTTGGCGCATGAGCACGAACAGGTTTTTATTGAGCTCGCGCGCAGTAACGGCAATGGACAAATTGTTGGCGTCCGATTCGGTGCAGACGGCCAACCCGACCGCTTTCCGTATTCCGGCCGCTTCAAGAATGTCGCGATTGGAAGCGTTGCCTTGCACCCAGCAATAGGAGGAAGAAGCGTTGTTCTGGGGATGATGGTCGATGATCGTGACGGACGACTTGTTGGCCCCCAGCGCCTCGATCAGCAGACGTCCAAGACGGTTATATCCGCACAGCACCCAAGCGCCGCTCGGCGGTTCGCGCCGGTGCTTGACAACCGCGCCAGGCAGGCCGGTCAGCCAGCCGAGCAGATGCCATGCTGCCGGCGCGCGTAATGCCAGGGCCAGCGTTTCGGTGAACGTCTCGAACGGGTTGATGATGTGGGCCGTTCCAAACGCGGCGATATTCGTAGCGACTTCCCGTGTTTCGGCTCTCGCCACCACGGTCAGTTGGGGAGAGAGCAGGCGGGCGGCAATCGAAATGGCCAGATTGGTATCATCGCTGTCGGTGACGGCAATGACGCCCATACAGTTTGGGCGCGTGAGACCGGCTTGCTCCAGCGTATCCGGGTTGCCTGCGTCCGCTACGATCGCAGGCACGTCGACATCGTAGTCGGAGAGGTCGATGTCACCGATGCGGGGTTCGTTCGTCTCGATGACAACCATGCGCAATCCCCGCTGATCAAGCGCCCGGCAGATCAACTGCCCGGTTTCACCGTAACCGCATACGAGGTAAAAAGGCTCACTCATGCGGAGCACCATATGCCTGAAGCGCATCGAGGCAATCGCTTGTCGAAGGTTGCGGTCGCCCAGCAACGCGAACAGTGTTCCCAGGGTATAAGTCCAACCAGCGACCGACATGTAGATGCACAACACAATCCAGAGGCGTTGTTGGTCTGAGAAGACATAGGGAATTTCGCCGAAGCCGATCGTGGTAGCCGTATAACTGATGAAATAGAACGCCAGAAAAAAGCTCATCTGCTGCGGCTGGCCGTCGATGATCGGGCCGGGCGCCAGCGTGAGGCCGAGCACCGAAACCGAAATGATGACGATGAGCACAATCAGCGGCGCGCGCAGGCGCCGGATGATCATCAGGAAGATGCTCTGGTGGCGCTTCGCAGGGACGACTGGCGACGGAATCACTTTTTTTCAGAATGACATACTTGACCCCCTCCCCCGCTTGCGGAGGAGGGTTGGGGGCGTTCAGCGTCGCTGCATCATCGTTTCAGCAACCAGCATCGTGACCGAAACCGCATTAGCGAGAAACGCGCCGCCCGCCAGCGAAACCACCTTTGCCATTTCAGCCGGAGTAAGCGGGTCGTGGCCGGCAATATGAGTTGCGTAACCCCATACCATTGCGGCAGCGATCAACTGCAAGTCGGCAACCAAACTGGTAGCAAGATGAATCGCGCCGATCTGAGTACGGTCGCCGAGCTTGAGCATCGTAGCGATCAGGCTGACCACGATTGCGCCGAACAGCTCGTAAATATCGTGCACGGCAGGATCATCTATCGCGCCAATGACAAACCCGAAGTTGAGCGTAGCAGCGAGCAGGATGAAAAAACCGAAGATGACTTTTTCAAAATTCATATCCTTTCTCCTGTACACCTGCCGTTCAGGAAATCTTGTGCAGGGCAGCAAACCGTCTGCTCTGATTATAGGAGCGCCATTAAACGCGACCGTGGCTTTCTTCCTGCTCTGCGAAGTTCGGCGCCCTGTCATGCGCGGGTAAGGAAAAGTGACCGGGTTTTTCAGCAGGTTTGCCGCAAAAAACACATGACAGGTTAAAATGACACAGGTTTCCTTCTTGTCTTATATCTTATAAAAGATATATTATTTGAAGGCGGATCAGTTCGCCCGGATACAACCATAACCACAACCCAGCTCTCGATGAAAGGAAACAACCGTGCTTGAAGCCTACCGTACCCATGTGACCGAGCGTGCTGCGCTTGGTATTCCGCCGCTGCCGCTATCGAAGCAACAGACTATCGAACTCATTGCGCTACTTCAGAACCCGCCTGCTGGAGAAGAGGAGTTCCTGACGGGATTGCTGACATACCGGGTGCCTGCCGGGGTAGACGATGCTGCTGCGGTGAAGGCCGAGTTTCTTGGCCGGGTTGCGCGTGGCGCGGAAACTTGTGCGCTGGTCTCCAGGCAACAAGCCACGGAGCTGCTGGGAACCATGTTGGGCGGCTTTAATATCAAGCCCTTGATCGAGTTGCTGGCCGATGCCGACGTGGGGCCTGTCGCGGCCGAAGCGTTGAAAAAAAACCTGCTGATCTTCGACCACTTTCACGAAGTAGTTGAACTTGCCAATAGCGGTAACGCGAACGCGAAAGCCGTCCTGCAATCCTGGGCGGCGGCTGAATGGTTCACCTCGCGCCCTGAAGTGCCTGCCACGCAAAAACTCACTGTGTTCAAAGTGACAGGCGAAACCAATACCGACGACCTTTCTCCCGCGCCGGACGCTTGGTCGCGGCCCGATATTCCGCTCCACGCGCTTGCCATGCTCAAGAATGCGCGTCCCGGCATCGAACCCGAGAAACCTGGCGAGCGCGGCCCTGTAAAATTCCTCGAAGAACTGCGCGCCCAAGGCAATCTCGTCGCCTACGTGGGCGACGTGGTAGGAACTGGCTCTTCGCGCAAATCGGCCACCAACTCCGTGCTCTGGTTTACCGGCGAAGACATTCCTTTCGTCCCCAACAAGCGTTTTGGAGGCGTGTGCCTGGGCGGCAAGATTGCCCCGATTTTCTTCAACACGATGGAAGATGCAGGCGCGTTGCCCATTGAAATCAACGTTGACAAAATGGAAATGGGCGACGAAATCGAACTTGCCATCGATCGCGCAAGCGCCAAGGTGACGGCAAGGAAAAAGGGCGAAATCATCGCCGAAGCCAGGCTCAAGACCCCCGTGATTCTCGACGAAGTGCGTGCCGGGGGGCGTATTCCGCTCATTGTCGGGCGCGCGCTTACCGCGCGTGCACGCGAAGCGCTGGGTTTGACGCCTTCCACGCTTTTCCGCCTGCCGCAAGCGCCTGCGGACACCGGCAAAGGCTTCTCGCTTGCGCAGAAAATTGTTGGACGCGCCTGTGGCCTGCCGGAAGGGCAAGGGATTCGTCCGGGAACCTACTGCGAGCCAAAGATGAGTACAGTCGGCTCGCAGGACACCACTGGCCCGATGACTCGCGACGAATTGAAAGACCTTGCCTGCCTCGGCTTCTCCGCCGACATGGTCATGCAATCCTTCTGCCATACCGCCGCATACCCGAAACCCGTCGACATCAAAATGCACCGGGAGTTGCCTGGTTTTTTCAGCACACGTGGCGGAGTAGCCTTGCGCCCTGGCGACGGAGTGATTCACTCCTGGCTCAACCGTCTGTTGCTGCCTGATACCGTCGGCACGGGCGGCGACTCGCACACGCGCTTTCCTATCGGCCTCTCTTTCCCGGCGGGATCTGGTCTCGTTGCCTTTGCTGCCGCCACGGGCGTAATGCCGCTCGATATGCCCGAATCCGTGCTGGTCAGGTTCAGAGGCCAGATGCGTTCCGGCATCACGCTGCGCGATCTCGTCAATGCCATTGCGCTTTACGCGATTGGGCAGGGTTTGTTGACGGTCAAAAAAGAGGGCAAAAAGAACATCTTCTCTGGTCGCATTCTCGAAATCGAAGGATTGCCCGACCTCAAGGTCGAACAGGCGTTTGAACTGACGGATGCCTCTGCCGAACGCTCTGCTGCCGGTTGCACGGTGCGGCTCAACAAAGCGCCCATCGTCGAGTATTTGAACTCGAATATTGCGTTGATGCAGTGGATGATTGCCAACGGTTATCAGGATGCGCGCGCACTGGAACGCCGCATCCGTGCGATGAAAGACTGGGTTGCCGAGGGAGAATTGATCCAACCCGATGATGATGCCCAATACGCCGCGATTATCGAAATCGACCTCGCGGACATTACAGAACCCATCGTAGCCTGTCCCAACGACCCGGATGACGTAAAACTTCTTTCCGAAGTAGCGGGCGACAAGATCGACGAAGTGTTTATCGGTTCCTGCATGACCAACATTGGTCATTTCCGTGCTGCGGGTAAAGTGCTCGAAGGCAAGACCGATCTGCCGGTGCGGCTTTGGATGGCCCCGCCCACCCGGATGGATGCCATGATTCTCAACGAAGAAGGCTACTACGGCGTGCTGGGCCGTGCTGGCGCGCGGATGGAAATGCCCGGATGCAGCCTTTGCATGGGCAATCAAGCGCAAATCAAAAAGGGCAGCACGGCAATGTCGACCTCTACCCGCAATTTCCCCAACCGGCTTGGGCTGGATACGCGCGTCTACCTGGGTTCAGCCGAACTTGCCGCCGTCTGTGCGCTTCTGGGGCGGATTCCGAGTCCAGCGGAATATAGGGAACAGGTTGCCGTGGTCAATAGAGAAGCAGCGGATATTTACCGCTATATGAACTTCGACAAGATTCCCCAATTCGTTAGCAGCGTCTGAGCATTCGCAAGAGCCAAATTTGCCCATACCTGTCATTTCGCCATGATTTTCGCTTGCATCAAGCGCCTGCCTTGGTAGCGGCGTGAGCCGTGCCCCTACATCCGCCCATTGACCGCCATTCCAGGCGTTCTTTGGGCATTGCTGGATTGCTTCGCTTCGCTCGCAATGACGGGCTGGGGAGCAGTTGTGCATGACTAAATCGAAACCGCTCTAAGGGTGGCCCCGCTGTTCTCAATATAGGAATATTCCTAACCCCTCCCTCGTGATTCCTGATGCATTTATCAGGTTTTGTCACCTGTCACTGCTTGATTTTTCGGCACAAAATGGTGTGAAAGTTTACTTTGCGGTTTCTTGCGGCTTCTCGTCTGGCCGGTAGTTTCTCACGCACATAGCGTAACTATTACGGCACAGAACGGTGCAAGTATGCCATATGCGTGACAGATCATGTTTGCGCAATGGCGATAACCTGTAGTAGAGCGGATTTTTCCGAGGAGAACGAATGATGAAAAGCCTGATAGTCAAAGCAATAGCGGCCTCGTTATTGGCAGCGACATTCGGCACGGGAACGGCTGTAGCCGCAGAGTCCCTGCAAGATGTAATGAAACGGCGTGGTCTCAATCAGCAGGATCTTTTATCTGCGGCCAAAACGTACACGCCGTCCGGCAAACGTGATGAGTTCGTGGCCTTCAGTTCCGGCGGTCAGTCGGGACAGGTCATCATCTATGGCATTCCTTCGATGCGCATCATCAAATACCTCGCGGTGTTTACGCCCGAACCCTGGCAGGGCTACGGGTATGACGAGGAATCGAAAGAGGTGCTCAAGGGAGGGTGGATCGACGGGAAGGAAGTGACCTGGGGCGATACGCACCACCCTGCCATTTCTGAGACCAACGGGCAGTACGACGGGCAGTTCCTTTTCATCAACGACAAGGCAAACCCCCGTCTGGCTGTGGTCGATCTGCGGGACTTTGAAACCAAGCAGATCGTGGTGAACCCGATCTTCAAGTCGGAACACGGCGGTGCGTTCGTGACGCCCAATACCGAGTATGTGCTTCAGACTTCGCAGTATGCCGCACCACTGGAGGCCAAGAAGTTCTATCCGCTCGAAGACTTCAACGAGAAGTATCGCGGCGGAATCACGTACTGGAAGTTCGACCGCGAAGCAGGCCGTCTCGATCCGTCGAAATCTTTCTCGGTCGAGTTCCCGCCGTATTCGCAGGATATATCGGACGCGGGCAAGGGACCGTCGGATGGCTGGTCCTTCACAAACTCTTTCTGCTCTGAACGCTACGTCGGCGGGATCGAGCGGGGTCGCCCGCCGTTCGAGGCCGGTTGCTCGGCCAAGGACACGGACTACCTGCATGTGGTCAACTGGAAGAAAGCCGCAGTCCTCGTTGCGCAAGGCAAGGCGAAGAAGATCAACGGCCACGATGTGCTGACGATCGAGACGGCAGTGAAGGAAGGCATCCTTTTCCTGATCCCCGAACCGAAGTCGCCGCACGGCGTGGATGTGACGCCCGACGGCAAGTACATCATCGTCTCGGGTAAGCTGGATACGCACGTGTCCGTCTATTCCTTCGAGAAAATCCAGGCAGCGATCAAGGCGCGCAAGTTCGAGTCGGAAGACCCGTACCGCATTCCGGTGATCAGCATGAAGGATGCGCTGCATACGCAGGTGGAACTGGGTCTGGGGCCGCTGCACACGCAATACGACTCCAAACCGTGTATCGGTTACACCTCGCTTTACGTC
>Ga0209737_10001944_pt1 | contig 14514 bp, 10 predicted proteins | sample TergutCu122P3_FD_187284 | JGI IMG/M metagenome (GOLD analysis project Ga0209737, IMG submission 187284) | Cubitermes ugandensis P3 segment gut microbial communities from Kakamega Forest, Kenya - Cu122 P3 (SPAdes) (version 2) | ecosystem: Host-associated > Arthropoda: Insects > Digestive system...
GGGCCAAACAAATTAGTCAAATAATTTTATAATTTACAATATTTCTTTACATAATGACATACAATTTTAATTTAATGAATTAGGTATGTAGAAAATTACACAGATAATTTAAAAGAATATCAAATCACTTTTTAGTTTGCTGAAGAAGGCCAAGGCCGTCGTTCAGAAGACATCAAAAAAGAATGTAACGTTAAGTGTTTTGAGTTTTTCTTCTTTTCTTGCAGGATTACATAATAAGGGTATAGCACGGCGCTTATGCCCCTTTTTACTGTATTGCTGCGTTCCCATTCAGGGTCGATATGACACAACTTTTCAACTGCCATATCTATAGCGGAAATAATTTCAGTAAGTCCTTCATCTGCACTGCTTTCGTTCACGATCCTCATCTTCATCTTCCTTCTGCTGTTCAGTCAATTTTTGGGCCAAGTCATGAAGTTCTTCATTGGACAGTGGCTGGGAGTGACTTTCTAAAACGTCAGTGTTTCCCACGGGATCAACATTGTCAAGAGCAACTTCTTCTGATATTTCGCTTATCTCTTTGATCAGCATATCCAGATTGTCATAATTTGTACCGTAATTCTCTTAGCCAGACCAAATTAGCACGTTTCTTGCCAGCTTCTATTTTTCTTATCACTAACACATTTTAGTCTCCAAATTTAGTCTTCCTTGTTCTTTTAAATTCTTTTGCAAAAAAAAAATCTCTCTTTATGATGGACGTAATGGGTGGAAAAATCACAATCAACTTAAAAGAACTGCACTAAAATAGGAAAAGAAGAAACACATGCACACCAGAAAAGAGGTAGAAGCGCACTAAGTAGAGAAAGGAAGCTTGATTTGCGACAGTGATGCACCACAAGTTGGGAGTGCTCGGTCTAACTCGACAAGGGTCGTGGAAGTGAATCGTCGTAAAAAGAACCGTCGTAAAACAACAGCCTACTGTATTTCCATGCTGCATTTCTGATGACGTAAGCACTGCTCATTCTCATACCCTCACCACGCAATTTACCAACACTCTCAACTCAATATCGTTTCGAATATAATTTGCTTTTAGTTGGTTTATAATTAGACGAAGACGACATCAGAGCCTTCCGCATGGCCGGATATGCGAAGATCTTCCTGGGAATCCATGAGCAATTTCCTGGTTGTAATTACGTTGTAAACTCTGGCAGTGTTTGGCTTGCATGTTCGTGGTGGGAATAAGGGACGAAGGTTATAACCTGGGGCTGACTAGACGGACGAACCGCCGAAGTAGGATTTTCAGACCAGTACAAGATGCACCAAAATACCGTACGGGCAGAAACACATTGGCGCAGCTCAAAGTGTGTACCGGGTCGCTCTCACGTACCGCACAGTACTTACAACATTAAGATGCATCAGTACAATTGACATTCTCCCCTCGCCCGCCCGACCACTGGGCTAAAGAAATCCGTGACTGCCTGGTCATTCAGAGGCATAGTCCATTCTGGTGGCTGTCCTCACAGATAACTGAGTGGTCCACAGCAGTTTCTTGAAGATGTGTGTATCTGGAACATGATACCGTGATTGTGGGTTCGAGTTTCCCGATTTATTGTAGTGAGGGCTTGCAATGGGGCGTCGTGTTGTAGTGAGGGCCTGTAATGGGGCGTCGTGTTGTAGTGAGGGCCAGCAAGGGGGCTTTGTGTTGTAGTGAGGGCCCGCAATGGGGCGTAGAATGTAGTGAGGGCCTGCAATGGGGCGTCGTGTTGTAGTAAGGGCGTGAAATGGGGCGTCGTGTTGCAGCGAGGGCCGCAATGGGGCTTTGTGTTGTAGTTAAGGCCTGCAAAGGGGCGTCGTGTTGTAGTGAAGGCCTGCAAAGGGGCGTCGTGTTGTAGTGAGGACCTGCAAGGGAGCGTCATGTTGTAGTGAGGGCCTGGAATGGGCGTCGTGTTGTAGTGAGGGCCTGGAAAGGGGCTTTGTGTTGTTGTGAGGGCCTGCAAAGGGCGTCGTGTTGTAGGGAGGGCCTGCAATGGGGCGTCGTGTTGTAGTTAGGGCCTGAAATTGGGCGTCGTGTTGTAATTAGGGCCTGGAATGGGGCGTCCTGTTGTAGTGAGGGCCTGCAATGGGGCCTCTTGTTTTAATGCTTTGTCCTGTGCTGTCAATATAGGCACATTGCATGCATACGTATGTTATTCGGAAAGCAAGTACCGTCTGCGCATATCTCTCGCGTATCCTCGAGACTGTCCCTTTGCGCGTGTGCAGTGACTTCCTCTATCAACTGAGAAGCCACATACGCCATTTCGTGAAATTCGTGTTATGGTTATGTTTGTTCCTGTGCGTTAAACATGTTTAAAACTATTTAGGGGACCGCCGACTGTGAAATAGGTCTGTAATTCGTTTTTTGAAAGCTAGGAATGTGCTACCAAGTGAGATTCATCACCAGATCTGTCAAGTGTATGGTGACAATGCAATGAGCGATGGCATGGTTAGGAAATGGGTTCGGTTGTTCAATGCAGGACGAGAGAACGTGTACGATGAGCCGCGAAGTGGGCATCTATCTTTGGTGAATGATGATTTGGGGCGTAAGGTCAACGAAAGAGTGCGTGACTACAGACGTTTCACAATTTCTGATCTGTCCCTGCACTTTCCTCAAATTTCAAGGACTCTATGACATTGTCAGTAGTCATTTGGGTTTACGGGAAAGTGTGTGCACGATGGGTGCTCAAGATGCTCACAGAGGAGCACAAAAAACAGCGTGTTGCATGTGCTTTGACATTTCTGATGCGCTATCACAAGGGATACGGCATGTTGAGCCATGTTGTGACAGGACATGAGACATGGGTGTCCCATATCACACCTGAATCAAAACAGCAGTCCTTGCACTGAAAGCATACTGGCTCGCCGAAAAGGAAAAAGTTCAAGCAGACGATTTCAACAAGGAAGATCATGTGCACCGTATTCTGGGACAGACAGGGTAGAATTTTTGCCCCACGTCACAACAATAAACTCTGCTGTTTATTGTGAAACGCTGAAGAAGCTGAGGAGTGCAATTCAAAACAAAAGGCGCGGAAAGCTGAGTGCCACCATTCTTTTGCTTCACGATAACGCTCGGCAGCACTCTGCTGCTCAGACTCAAGGCCTCATCACCTCATTTAGGTGGGAACAAATGGACCACCCCCGTACAGCCCTGATTTGGCGCCAAGTGATTTTAACCTCTTCCTACACCTAAAGAAATACCTGGGCGGCAAGCGATTTGACGACGACGATGACCTGAAAGTTGCAGTGCAAAAGTGGCTAACAACGCAGGCGGCCGTATTCTATGAGGGGATACAAAAACTTGTGCCCCGCTACCATAAGTGCCTCAATAATGGCGGCGAATATGTGGAAAAATATTTTGAAGAATGTAGAATCTGATAACAATAAAATTGTATACGAAACCTTACTCAAGATTTTTTTACAAGGAAACGGTACTTACTTTCTGAGTAAGCCTCGTAGAAGAGGCGAATATTTTTAGAAACATGGGTACTGGTCAGGGCGGGAAAGGGGTGGGGGCTCCCTTCTGCATTAAAACAACTTCCCAAATTCGATCAAAATTATATGTGCAGATAATGTTTATTTCTGTTCCACATCTGTCGATTTTGTGTATACGGTGCGCCTAACGTTTTGCCATTTCTTGCAGTAAAACGCCACGGCTCACACAACAAGAACTCCCGTATGGTACTGAACTGAGCCACAGCGATTCGCACTTGCCAGATTAATTTCTTATGAAGACTCTCGTTGCACTTCTCGTTCACTGACGGTTTACGAGAAGTTGCTACTGATGTCGATATGACGTCACAGTGTCCGACCCCAGCGCACGACAGGCTACACAAAAGAAGATTTGTGTGTATAGGAACACAGCTGGACCGTCGCAATAACTCATTACTTTAAAACGCACAAGATACAATCGGGCATAACATTCAACAATTTTACATTCTGCCCAAAGTCTATTTGTGTTTTGTGTGGATCTGAGAACAAACAGCTATTATTTCCCTATACAGCATTAACTGACTGGTTTTTTAAACCGAGATATAGTGTTTACTGCGCGGTACGGGCTGGGTCTTTAAATATAGCTGGCATTCAAGTAGGACTAACAATTACTGCGAGCTTTGACTCAAAGTTAGCTGATGTGGGGAACCCCCTAGTACGGCAACTCGGTAGACCGAGGGTTGACCCTGTCGCCTTACGCGAAAGCCAAGGGCGGCAGGGGCCAGCAGGCCAGCCCAGGCCATCGCCCGCGATGACCAAATCGACAAATGAATCGCGTTCGGATCAGCCGAGCGCCTTTCGACTACCCTGACTGAGGTTTTCCGTGACTTTCCTCAGTTGTAAGGCAAATGCCATGGTATAGGATGCAAAGTCGGGGCACGGTCCGCACTCCTCTCCCCCAGGCGCGGCGGCCCCACCTAAGCGCCTGGAAAAGTCGCAAACCTGCAGTTTGCGACTGGGCCAGTCTGGGCTCAGAATCCAGACAGCCAACCAAGCAAAGTTTATCCTTCCCATAATTGGTCCAGTGCCACCTAGGCACTAGTCTTTGGCTAGATCAGTCAAGGCCCTCAGCCTGACTTCAAAATCGTTAGCGTAAGCATATTCCCCTATTGGAGTTAAGGTGTCTGTTATAGAGCCCAGCTATGTGATCAAAGCAGGTATGGCTAACAGACAGGGGGACGTCGACATGCGCGAAGCGCAAGTCTCCTCCCCCAGTTAGAACTTTGGCTTGGCTTGGCTTCGTAGGAGTAACAACAACACCACTGCTGCTCTTACCCATGTGTCTAACCACGCTTCATACTTACGCTCGATATAATCTTGTGTTTAAACTTCATCCTTATATAGAAGTGTCGAAAAAGTGAAAGAAACGGTTAAGTTGTATGAAAGCACATATTTGCTACGCCACAAGCTTCCTTCATATCCGTTGTTTACCCAATTAAAGCAAGTGGTAAAAACTGCTTTATCATTCAACAAGACAGGAACAGTACGCATAACATGGCAGCCAGGCGTGTTCGCATGTTAGCATCCTGAAACTTCTCAGACGGTCACACTTTCTGTCATTATATTGTACATTGCTGTCACAATTTTGGGGTCTGTTGCTATGTGTGTGGAGAACCTATTGTGCATACCTGTAAGCTGATTACGTCACACTTACCAGCCATAAGTAATCTCAAATTTTCATCACTCCCCCAGTATATTGTAACTGCTCACTGAAAGCAACATTTCGTACACGACTTGAAGGTATACTCATAGGTACCCACACACCAAATTTTATATTCCTAGACAACCGAAATAATTCGATACTATATTTGTACATTCTTACTTCCTCTAATTATGCATCATACAAATAGCATGCAAAATAAGTTAGACTGGTGCCGATTATTATCGATTACGCTTATTGTTACCGATTATTATCGACGGTAACGACGGTAACGTTACTAACCAAAGCAGTTACACATGTATGTACGTCTGCATGCAAAGCTGCTTGTATTATTGTCCGATTTTTGCCGAATTTGGGTTTTTTCGAGATATTTTTGTAAACACTCCCACCCCCACAATACAGGAAGTCACTGAATTTCGTCCAGTGGGAGTCCAGTTGTTCCACGTGGACGGACGGACATGACAAAGCAACAAGGGGTACCCAAAAAGTAATGCGCCACATCTTTCGCCAAATATTTGGTCAGGAACCATGAAAATAATACATAATGTTGACTGAACCTTTGTCTAGATACACTAATTTTCCGCGAATTGTCCATGCAGTTCTATACATTTGCGCCAGCGTGGAATGAGGTCATGTATGCCCGACCGGTACCATCCCTTTGTTCTCTTAACGCAACCAAAGTTCTGACGGCGCTGACCACATCATCATCTGACTCAAACTTCCCTCCGTGGACAGCATCGTTCAGAGGAACGACGAGATCAAAATATGAAGATCCTAAGCCGGCGCTGCGCGGTGGTTACGGTACACCGTCCATCCAAGTTGCGTAACGGCCTCCCGAGTCCTGACGCCGGTGTGAAGCCTTGCGTTACCGTGCTGAAGCAACATTTCTCGAAGGTTCCTGTCAGGCCGAACGCGTTGGCAACACTTCCTCATTTTTTCAGCGTGCTGAAATACGCGTCTAAGTTAACAACCGATGCTGTCCGCATCACATCACGGACAATCACTCCTTCACAGTCTCAGAACACTATGACCACCACTCTGCCAGCTGATGGAGAACATCAAGGAGCTGAGCTTTACCTAATCCTAGATCCCTCACTCTGTCTGCCCAGCGACCTATAGTGCTCCTGCCGACTGCAGCATTTCCACAAACATTGCTGGGCCGTTTATAGATGCTCCCCACCGTTTCTTGCACTGCTACAAGGAACTGTATCACAGCTCACTGTTTGTGGTGACTGTCACTGGTAGACTCCATTTTGAAGAGCTGCAGCAGAGGTGACATCTACCGGGAACATTTGCAAATTTGTAAACGGGACGAGGCAAGTTCAAGTGTGTGCTACCTGACATAATAGCATTTTAGCTGTTACCTCCTTGGGGAAACAGAAAAAAACTGTGGGAAAAAGCTGTTTGGGCAACCTCTGTAATAGTCGCTTTTCGCAATTTTCCGAACGCGCTAATAATTCTACGTTTTGCCCATAAAGTGAATTTACGTGTTTCGCGCATTACAAAACTTTGTGCTTATAACAAGATTACAGCTGTCAAACTGCATGACGACGGACTCAGGCTAAGAGAAGGCATTCTTTAATTTCACAATTCACCCGCTTTCACGGTACGCGTTTGAACGTGACGTCAGTTACGTCCGTGTGTGCAGGACGGTATTTCCTGGTCAAACTGTCACGCAACTCGCAAATGTGGGGACCCGCTGTGCTGAATGACATCAGCATACTGTGCACACAGCACATAACACTTCACTTAAGGGTGAACATAAGTAATATTAACACGCAATATTCGTCCTTGAGTGAAGCACAGCCTTCACTGGAAATACTTTCAGAAAAATCCGACTTTTAGTCTAGATACTGTACCAGAGAAAGACAGATGTGGTGTCCGCATGAAGCGTTTTTTCACTTCTTAAAATACGCATACAAATGAGACACAAGGTAAGGATGGCTGGATGTATTTCAGTATGTCTTGTTACAGAATGCTATTGTGTGAACAGTCCATCTTTCTGATCCCTTATACACAGCACATTTCAGTATGTCTTGTTACAAAATGCTGTTGTGTGACCAGTCCGTGTCCCTGATCCCTAATACACAACATCTTTCAGTGTGTCTTTATACAGAATGCTACTGTGTGACCAGTCCGTGTCCCTTATCCCTTCGACACAGCACATTTCAGTATGTCTTGTTACAGAATGCTATTGTGTGACCAGTCCGTGTCCCTGATCCCTTAGACACGGCACATTTCAGTATGTCTTGTTACGGAATGCTATTGTGTGGCCAGTCAGTGTCCCCGATCCCTTATACACAGCACATTTCGGTATGTCTTGTTACAGAATGCTATTGTGTGACCAATCCATGTCCCTGATTCCTTAGACACGGCACATTTCATCATGTCGTGTTACAGAATGTTACGAGTGTGACCAGTACGTGTCACTGATCTTTAGACACAGCACATTCCCTTACCACGCGTGAACACATCGCCCTAGCAGGCAGCGCCTTCTTCAACACAGAACACACAGCATCACCAGACACACAACACTTCGCGATCGATACGTCGCTACATTCCGTTGCTAGGCAACGCAGAGATGACTAGACATTTTCGCCTCCCTCGTGGATTTTAAAGCATTACCAGCATACTTTACAGCCAAGCACTCTCCTTCAGCGTCCGTCTAATCAACGCCGGTCACTCATTTGCTTCGGCACGAAAGCAGGTGGCCGCTGCAGGCTGCACAAAACACTTTCAAATTTCCGTCGCAGTTCCGACGTAAAGCCCTTTGGCGTTAGAAATTTATGTTTAGTAAACAAAGTAAAGTCCTCGATAAGCTAACGGTGTCTCAGCTACTAGTCAGGAAATTCCCCACATGACATCAAACAAATGTCCAATACTGTGACCACAACAGACCATTTGTCCCTCTCCTCAGCCACATTAATCAGTCCACAACCTTCCCAATATATTTCAAGGTCCATTTTAACATTAATCTCTCACCTATGATTAAGTCTTCCAAGTGGGTCTTTCCTTCAGTTTTCCCCACCAAATCTCCGATGCATTTCTCCCCTCAATCATGTGTGCTCATGCCCCGCCAATCTCATTCTCTGATCTGTTCACCCAAATACTATTTGAAGAGCAGTACAAACCAAGATGACCCTCACTATGCCATTCTCTCCCGCTTCCTGTTATTCCAAGCTCTTCAGCCCAAATATCCTCGTCAGATCCCCAAAGTGTAAAATTCTCAGCATGTCCTTCCATTAATGTAAGAGACCAATTTCACACCCATACAACACAGTAGACAAATATGTATGGAAGGCGGTCACGATGGAAAGGCTGTGTTCAAAATTACTAAGAACTGCTACCCGTTCAATCAATGTTCGTTATGTTGAACAAAGACCAAAGTCCATTTTAACCCTTTAGGAATCAAGAAGGGTCGCTGCCAATATTAGTCCCTTGAAGCCCAGTGGTAATTTTATGTACCGCCAGTTTAGCATTCAATGGTTCTACGTTCTGCTCACAGTGTACTTACGTGTTTTGTGCGGATCTGAGAACAAATAGTGATTATTTCACTTTACAGTATTAACTGACAAGTTTTTGTAACAGAGACATGGAGTATTTACCACGCGGTACGGACTGAATTTACGTGTAATGTATATTAACCCTTCCATGCCCAGTGGTCACTATATGTACCACCAGTTTAACATTCAACAAGTCTACGTTCTGCCCACACAATGTATTTATGTGCTTTATGTTGATCTGAGAACAAACAACGATTATTTTCCTACACAGCATTAACTGACTGGTTTTTATAACCTAGACGGTGTGTGTTTACTACGCGGTACAGACTTAAAATACGCGTACATTCAGGACAATTTTGTCCTTAAACAGATAAAAGACGCGTAACTGGACACTCACTGCCGCCTTAAGCTCTGAAACTTTTCTCGTTATACGCATGCACACGCACGCACGCCAAAAATAAAGTGCATGTCTTCGTCTCTCCGTTGCGTAACGTCCAGTGATGGAAAGAGAAGTCAATACTGAATCTGAAAAGATGTCCAAATAAGCGGCAGTCTCTCGGAACCTTCCTGGAGGGACCGACGAAAAATAGCGAAAACCATATTGAAGGGGCAGTGTGTCCCTTTTATGGTGTCGTTGTTCACGGGATGCCCCGATGGATGCAGGCCTTCTCTTTGATACTCGGGGGACACAACAGACGAAGCACTCTGTGGCTTTGATGTGCACAGCAAGAGACAGTGACTGCACTCTGCCGTGCCCTTTCTATGCCCTCGCACGGCAAGCTCCACGCACTTCCAACGCAGTAACGTCTACACATCATATCTGTGTCGCCACGGCTTAGACACGGCACGCCTTGCTCATCACAAAATCTCACTACGACCTAGATTAAAACCGCGTTTCTGCAACTGCCGTATTTGAGAAAGATCTGTCACTTGTGGACACATGTCACGATGTGAAAACAATGCCCTTGTAGAAACACTGGCCACTTGCCCGTTTGCCACTGACTGCCGGCAAATGTGACACTAGTTTGAGGAATAAATCACAAACTTTTTATTCAAGTCGAACTTGCTGTTACGTTCCCGAGACTCCTTTATCCTTGACACGTGACATGTGCGGACAGTCTCTTTCTTTCGGCATGTCGTGGGAACGGGATCACAATGACCAGGCGAACATTTGGCAATTATACTCGAGCAGGCGTGTTTACCAAATAAATCACTCGTGTGAACAGTACAGCAATTACTTGCACTGTCAAATCTATCAGTTGTGTGGTCACAACTTGGAATGGTGCACTGCAATTAAATAAATGCATGATCATAATGTCTGTCCATCTACATAATTTGCACAGGAAATCAGTTCGGAAGTTAATATACTGCTAGCAGACCAGGACTGGAGTAAATGCGATACGAAATTTTATTCAAGTCCATAAGCCCACGTGAAAAACTACACGTGACATTTCACTAATTAACTAACTGCATGGTGCACGTTCTGTTTTTGAAGGTAATAGTTGCGGTGCAATTCGAGCAATTACTAACACATCACTGCTGCCACACATGCAGGGCAACTTCGCCAAATGTCATCAACGCTTCTTGCTAAGCAGCGCTAAGCAACCGGTGTTCGACATACGAGGTCTTCTGCGACAGAGACCAAAACAACAGTCTTCTGGGATAAGACGGCGTGTAGTCCGCTGTTTCGGAGGCACCTGCTGGCTGCCTCCATCCTTGATGTGCGACAGGATTTGGAGAAGATCGCTCCTCCCAACCATCGGTTACTATCTACCATCCTACACGGCGTCACATAACGCAAGTCTGTGAACTTCACCGATGTAATCAGTAACTACCGAGATAGGACTGCGGTTGGACACTTCTCATTTTTCCAGTTTTATCAAACCACGTTCTGGACACAGATACAGTTCCCTTCTTATGGGACAGTCTTGCTTCTCTTCTGCTGGGACACTGCTTGTCTCACATCCTTCAATAAGTTCAACAGCGAACGCCCCATTTCGGCGATTATTACTCTTTCACAGTGCACCTAATGTGAGCCCGCAGGCCAAAAATCCTCCTGCACCGTCTATTGCAAGGCCGGAACAGCGCTGTCAGCAGTGACTACGTTACGGGCCGGACGACCAGGATTTCGAAACCCGGCTTGTGGCAAAGTATCCTCCTACTGAATGGGTACCGGAGTAAAGCGGCCATCTAGGTCCGAGGTTAAAAGTATGTGCAGCCATAACTCTACTCCTCCTTCGTATCATACAGAGGGGCAACTTTGTTTTTATGTTGTTTCTTATGGATTTATTTTAATGTGACTCAGAGGCCTTAGCTGCTAGTTAACGGGTTTCAGATCATTCCTCCAGTCATGACCTTCTTTAATTACTCTAGTCACTACTGAGTACGTTTTAAAGTCCCAGTGGTCACTATATGTAACACCAGTTTAACATTCAACAATTCTACTTTCTGCCCACACAACGTATTTATGCGTTTTGTGTGGATCTGAGAACAAACAGCGATTATTTCACTGTACAGCATTAACTGGTCGGTTTTTGTAACCGAGATATAGTGTTTACTGGGCGGTACGGACTGAGTTTACATGTACTGTATATTAACCCTTCAAAGTTCGGCAGTTATTATGTACCACCAGGTTTAACATTCTGCAATTCTACGTTCAGCCCACACAGTGTATTTATGTGTTTCGTGTGGATCTGAGAACAAACAGCGATTACTTCCCTATACAGCATTAACTGACTGGTTTTTATAACCGAGATAGTGTCTACTGGGCGGTTCGAGCTGAATTTACGTGTAATGTATATTAACCCTTCAAATCTCAGTGGTCACTATATGTACCACCAGGTTTAATACTCAACAGTTCTACGTTCTGCCCACAGAGTGCATTTTATGTGTTTTGTGTGGATCTGAGAACAAACAGAAATTACGCTGTTCGGCATAAATTTCCTCCCTGAAATAATACTAATGGATTTGCCTTTAGGAATAGATTAAAAAATTCTGAAATGGAAGACACCGACGGGCAAATGTAAGAGGCAAAAGTTTGATTTGGAAGACAACTGTTGAATGTAAGAGACAAAAGAAGACTAAGTGAGTGTGAGCGACGAATTTCTTTGTAGTTATGATACCGTACGTATATAGAGACACTGTTCATTATTTGACAATTGCAATTAAAAATTACAATGAAATACAGTACTTCTTTATTACAAATGTAGTTTTCTAATTTAACTCCTTCCCGTTAACACTGGTGGGATATTGGGCAATTTGATTGTCATTTTCGGATTTAGCAATGTTATAACTAATGGAATCACCCTGAATTTTAAGAGGGAGCGAAACTTTTCTTGCCCACCTGTTTTATTTCCCTATACAGCATCCACTGACTGGTTTTTGTAACAATGATATATAGTGTTTACTGCGCGGTGCGAACTGAATTTACGTGTAATGTATATTAATCCTTCAAAGCTCAGTGGTCCCTATATGTACTGCCAGTTTAAGAATAAACAATTCTACGTTCTGCTCACACAGTTTATTTATGTTTGTGTGGATCTCAGAACAAAAAGGTATTATTTCCCTAAACAGCATTAACTTACTGATTTTTACAAATGAGATATAGATTTTTACTGCGCGGTACGGGCTGTGTATATCAAGACAATCGTGGTCTTCATAGAATTACACGAACTTTCCCCTGACTTTTGCCCGTTACCCGTTAACGGCGGAAATCTCCCAGTTCCGCAAGGATCAATTTCTGCAGCCCAAATATAATGCATTTTAAAGGGTGTGCCTAGCTGAATACTTCACACTAATTTTGGGGACAGGTCAACAACACTTCGAATCGCTTGGAGCATAAAGAATAATGTGAAGGTTCTTTTCTAACCAATGTGTCCGAACGTGCAAAAAACAGCCTGGTTTGACTTTTGTGTGAAACATCTCTCGTTCTAAGAATAATTCAGCGAGATATCATAAACGCACATTGGTATTCGTGTAATATACCCGTTATTCTTGTCAGATTTTAATTAAAACCTAATTTCTCAACAGATTTTTTAAAAAATCCTCAAATATAAAATTTGTAAATATCCGTTCAGAGAGAGCCGAGATGTTGCATTTGGGCGGACGAACGGAGACAGGCATGACAACGCTAATAATCGTTTTTCGAAAGTGTGCAAGCGCGTCCAAACACTGAATCATAAGTCAGTGCAGACGTACACAAGCACATTCGACAACCACATTCCAAAATTACACAATATTCCGTCATGCACTTTTACTAAAGAGTACAGGAACTCCAAATATTAAGGTTAGAACCCCACAGAGGTTGCCCATGTGCAGCGCGAGGCCCAGCTGCAGCCCGCATGACAAATGCCTCACCATCACTTATTGATCTGCACTCTAATGTTAATTAGACGAGAGCCGCTAACGAGGGCACAGTGGTAGCCGTCTGTGGTCAGGCAGGTTCACCGGTTTGTTTGGCACACGACGTCGCCTACATGCTGCCTGCACCACAATCACAACAGTGCACAGCCGACATTAACACAATGTAAAACGAATTAAAGTCACAAGTACAAAATTGCTCCTGTTTGCGGTGTCTCTTTTACCATTACCCGCGCACGGCAGCTTTATCGCACCGAAACTTTGCTTCCAGCTGCCCTGGCCACTGACAGACACGAGATTCTACACCATCACCAATGTGGAACGCAGTTTGGTGTTGGGTTACTCAGCTTTGGCAACAGATGGGATTCAGTAACCATCTGTGAAAACGACCGGAATTTGTGACATGTAACAGAATGCAGATCATATTCGCAGGACGCTGGCACAAACACTGAGGTCATTGAGGCGTACTTCAACAAAGAAGAAGGGCAAAGAGAAAAAGAGAGACGGTGAGCTAGAAAGACGTGAGTTCACTACTTTGGTGCTGCCGGGTCTTCCAGCGCTACAGACAATGTGCAGCTACTGCGCTAACGTACCTGTCTGCATGGTGGCAGACACAAGTGGAGCGGAGTTACTTGGTTCCTAAACGTGCGACATATCCGTTTTGGTCCACGATCGGCAGCAGGTACAGTCTCCTTTGTTGTCCACGGATCGTAACATTAGAATAAGCATAAGGCGTAGGACATTTGCTTCGGGTGGCAGAAGATTGAAACAAAGTTGACCGAGCGTAATGAGAAATCCTTTATTTTAACAATGTACTGAACTAACATAACAATTCTGTACCAAGCTGAGTAGCTTAGTTTACTGAAATTCTTAAGATGTCTCATTACAACAAGTAATGCAATAATATAACAGTTCTTAGGCGCGTTAGCAAATGTGCGAAAAAGACTACTAGCTCTGTCATATCTGTCCGTCTGTCCGTCCCTCCGCATGGAACAACTCGGCTCCCAATGAACGGATATTCGTGAAGTTTGATATTTGAGGGTTTTTCAAAAATCTGTCGAGAAAATACAAGTTTAATTAAAATCTGACAACAATGAGTACTTTACATGAAGACCAATATACATTTTTGATCATATCTCGCTGAATTCTTCTTAGAATGAGAAATGTTTCAGGCGAAAGTGGTACAGAAAATCACGAAGCACATTTTACATTCAACAATTTTTCCCGAATGTCGTGCCGTTTATGAGATAAAGTGGTACAATACTGCAGTGCCGGACAGGCCACATATGACAATACAAAACGGCGTGTGCGTTTTTCCTGCTGGAATCCTAAGGCTAAACACACAGGCTCAGAATATGTAATACTTATTATTTTTCCAGAAACGCGCCTCAATGTTACGTTATACGTACATTGCCTGTCTTGAAAACTTTTTCACTACCAACTGATGCACATAATGTTAAAAAACACAGAGTTATTAAAACATTCTAAAATTACGCTCCAACATGTTTC
>Ga0209737_10001945_pt1 | contig 14514 bp, 13 predicted proteins | sample TergutCu122P3_FD_187284 | JGI IMG/M metagenome (GOLD analysis project Ga0209737, IMG submission 187284) | Cubitermes ugandensis P3 segment gut microbial communities from Kakamega Forest, Kenya - Cu122 P3 (SPAdes) (version 2) | ecosystem: Host-associated > Arthropoda: Insects > Digestive system...
CACCCCTTCATCATCACTGCGGATAACGGCATCTCGCCAAGCCATTCGCAGAGTTTTACCCTCATCGTGCAGCAGCCTTCGTCTGCTCCTCCGGTAATCTCCTCGGCCAAAACTGCGACGGCTACCAGCGGGGTAGCGAGTACGTTCAAGGTCATTGCCAGCGGTAACGCCCCGCTTGCCTACAGCTTGAGCGGACAACCGGCAGGTGTCACCATCGACAGCGCAACCGGGGTAATCACCATTGCCGCAACTACTGCGTCAGGAAACCACAACTTCACTATTACGGTGAGCGACAGCGCCAACAAAAAGGCGAACATGGCGTTCACCCTGATAGTCAGTCCGGCCAAGAGCGAGTCCATCCAGAAGGCTTACATCGCCTTCTTCAACCGTCCCGCCGATGCACCGGGAATGGCGCATTGGCTGAACTATCCGGGCGACATGCAGGACATGCTGACGGAGTTTTCCAATTCAGCCGAATACCTCTCCGACTACGCCGGACTCAACAACCAGTGGATCATCGCCAAGGTGTACCAGAACCTCTTCGGGCGTCTGCCGGAGCTTGAGGGCTTGAACTACTGGTCGGCGCAGATGGACGCGGGCTGGATCACCATTGCCAACGTAGCCTACGAGATTCTGGGCGGGGCGAGGAATGAGGACAAGACCATCATCGAGAACAAGGTGAAGGCGGCGAATATGTTCACCAATGGGCTGGATACTCCCGTGAAAGCCGAAGCCTACAACAACGCAGGCCCCATGGGGCTACCCAACGCCGCGAAAACATGGCTTGCGGCAGTGAAGGAGGATAACGCAAGCGTTGCCGAGGCTTCCGGGAAACTGCCTGCGCTCATCCAGCAGTTGGTTGAGAGATGGGAGGAGTTCAGTGGACAGTAGGCAGAGGACAGGTGTCAGGGATCAGGTGTCAGAAGAACCATCTGATTCCTGATGCCAGAATCGTAGTTTGAAGCGTAGGGGCGAAAGATTTTTCGCCCCTACGACGTACATGACGCGGCGGGCGGATGGTATCCGCCCCTACATGCGCCTATCTTCGAGTCGGCTCTTCAATTGCTGTCTGCAAGACCGTGCGCAGCACAAAATCTTGCAGCACAAAATCTTTGACAGCACCAAAAAATGATTATAAAATGATCAGTTCTTTTTCTTGCAGTCTTTTGGAGTCCAACATGTACGCGGTCATAAAAACCGGCGGGAAGCAGTATAAGGTTACCGTCGGCCAGAAACTCAAAGTAGAACAGATACCGGCAGAAGTTGGCGCGGAAATCGCCCTGGATCAAGTGCTCATGGCAGGCGAAGGCGAGAACGTGCAAATCGGCTCGCCGCTGGTTGCTGGCGTTGTCGTCAAGTGCACCGTCGTCTCGCACGGTCGTCATGACAAAATCAGGATTTTCAAGATGCGTCGGCGTAAGCACTATCAGAAACATCAAGGGCATCGCCAGAATTACACCGAATTGCGTATCGACGCGATCGGGTAAGCGGAGGATAAATAAATGGCACACAAAAAAGCAGGCGGCAGTTCCCGTAACGGCCGCGACTCAGAATCCAAACGACTGGGCGTGAAACGCTACGGCGGCGAAGTGGTGCTCGCGGGCAACATTCTCGTGCGTCAGCGCGGCACCGAGTTCCATCCCGGTGACGGCGTCGGCCTTGGCCGCGATCACACCCTGTTCGCCCTGGTCGATGGCACTGTTGATTTTTCCGTCAAGGGCGCGGCGCGCCGTCGTACGGTCAGTATTCTTCCCGCGTAATTTTTCCGGGAATGCAGAAAGCCCTATCCCCCGGATAGGGCTTTTTTTTAAGGCGCATCATGAAATTCATTGACGAAGCGAACATTTATATCAAGGCCGGTGATGGCGGCAATGGCGTCGCTTCGTTCCGGCGCGAGAAATACATCCCGATGGGCGGCCCCGATGGCGGCGATGGCGGGCGCGGCGGCAGCATCTACATCGAAGCCGATCGCAACCTGAACACCCTGGTCGATTACCGCTATACCCGCAAATTTCTGGCGCGGCGCGGCGAAAACGGGCGCGGCTCGGATTGCTACGGCGCGGCAGGCGAGGACATCATCCTGAAAGTGCCGGTCGGCACCGTGGTGTTCGATGCCGATCGCAGCGAACAACTGGCAGACCTTCCCGCGCATGGCATGAAAGTCCTGCTCGCCAAAGGCGGCAAGGGCGGCCTGGGGAATATCCACTTCAAATCCAGCGTCAATCGCGCTCCCCGCCAGTGCACTCAGGGAGAGCCGGGCGAGGAATTCAATCTGCGTCTGGAATTGCGGGTGCTGGCCGATGTCGGCCTGTTGGGTTTGCCCAACGCGGGCAAGAGCACCTTTATTCGCGCCGTATCTGCCGCCCGCCCCAAGGTTGCCGATTATCCATTCACCACCCTGCACCCCAATCTCGGCGTGGTGCGGGTCGATGAAAACCGCTCCTTCGTCATCGCCGATGTGCCGGGATTGATCGAGGGCGCCGCCGAAGGCGCGGGGCTTGGCATCCGCTTTTTGAAACATCTGCAACGCACCCGCATTCTCCTGCATCTGGTCGATATGGCGCCTTTCGACCCGGAGGCCGATCCGGTCAGGGACGCGCTCGTCATCGCGGCGGAACTGGAAAAATACGACCCTGAACTTGCCGCCCGCCCGCGCTGGCTGCTCCTCAACAAGCAGGATCTGATTCCCGAAGAAGAGCGCGCTGCCCGTTGCGATGCTTTTTTGACTGCATACCGCGAAGCTCTGGGCGCTGATATTCCCTCTTTTGCCGTTTCCGCCATTTCCGGCGAGGGCTGTCAGGCGGTGGTCTATCGTTTGATGGAAATGCTCGAAGAATTGCCGCCGGTTTTCGCCACGGAAGAAACAGAAGAAGAATAAGGGTTAGAATCCGGGCGAGTCTTTCCTGTAACTATTGCCATGAATCCTTCCGCGAATCCCGTCCACCGTCTCGTCGTCAAAATCGGCTCGGCGCTGATTACCAACAACGGCCTTGGCATAGCCGTGGAAGCCATTCACGACTGGGCGCGCCAGATAGCGGCGCTCAAAAAGGCGGGGAAGCAAGTCTTGCTGGTATCGTCCGGGGCGATTGCCTGCGGGATGCAGCGTCTGGGCTGGGAGAAGCGCCCGCGCGCCTTGCAGGAGCTGCAAGCCTGCGCGGCGGTGGGACAGATGGGGCTGGCGCAGATTTATCAGGAGGCCTTTGCCCGACACGGCCTCAATACGGCGCAGGTTCTCTTGACCCATGACGATCTTGCGGACAGAAAGCGTTACCTGAACGCGCGTTCTACCCTGAATACTCTGCTTGCTCTCGGGGTTGTTCCGGTCATCAATGAAAACGATACCGTGGTCACCGATGAGATTCGCTTTGGCGACAACGATACCCTGGGGGCGCTGGTCGTCAATGCGATTGAGGCCGATACCCTCCTGATTCTGACCGATCAGGAAGGGCTTTATACCGCCGATCCACGCAAAAACCCGGAAGCCAAACTGGTCAGGGAGGCGATTGCGGGTGATGCCGCGCTGGAAGCGATGGCGGGAGGAGCAGGTACGGCGATAGGCACCGGCGGCATGCTTACCAAGGTGCTGGCGGCGAAGCGGGCGGCGAGAAGCGGGGCGGATACCATTATCGCCAGCGGGCGCGCGCAGGATGTCATTTTGCGTATTGCCGAAGGGGCAGCCATAGGAACCCGCCTCATTGCCGAAACAGCGCCGCTGGCGGCGCGAAAGCAATGGCTTGCGGATCACCTGCAAACGGCGGGACAGTTTTATCTGGACGAAGGCGCGGAAAGGGCGCTGAAGGAAGGCAAGAGCCTGTTGCCCATAGGCGTCATTTCCGTGATCGGCGATTTTGAGCGCGGGGCGGCAGTTGCCTGCATCGGCGCGGCCGGGCGGGAAGTGGCGCGCGGTCTTGCCAACTACAGCGGTTCCGAGGCGCGACGCATCGCCCGCCACCCCTCGCAGGAGATCGAGTCCCGGCTCGGCTACATTGCCGACCCGGAGATGATTCACCGCGATAACCTGATTCTGCTAGACTGAGCTTTTGCCAGAGAAGATTAGGGGGCATTATGAAGATAATTGTCATTTTGGTCGCTGTTGCTTTGTTGGTGTTGTTTGCGATGCGTTTTTTGACGCAGCGCGTTACCTCAAGCCCTGAATACAATCAGGCCATATCCGAGTATGAGCGCAAGCGGAATGAGGAAGATGCTACGCTTGAAGTTGCGCCTTGGATTGGAACGACAGGGCTTGACGAAGCCATCGAGCGTGAACTCCCACAATATTTGCGCCGTGAGTTCGGTGAGTTTCTTGAGGACGGCGGACTGAAGGCTTCGGATTTGGAGTATTTGGGCAAATTCTCGGAGCCACCGCTTCAGGTTCACTATTGGCGCATCCCGCGTTCAGATGACGAACTGTCGTTCGCATATGTGGAAGTAGATGAAAGTGGAAAAGTTTTGGTGCTTGGTTGGGGAGATAAGGAGCCAAAAGGTGTGGCATCTGCGCTTTGACTTGCTCTTGCGCCTGACAACGCGCTCAAGCGGATGGCCTTCGGTTACCACTCGCCTTGTATGTTATTGTTCTCCCATGCGCTCAATTGCTTTCTTCCTTGCTTGTCTTGCATTTCCGGTACTGGCTGCCGAGCCTGATTCTTTGTCTTCGGCGGCGGAGCCGATTGCCTCCACCCAGCCAGTTGCCCCGTCAGCGCCTTCCGTGACCTGGCGGATCATCGCTTCCGACAAGGGGCGTTCGATCGAAGTCGATACCGCCAGCATCCAGAATTACGCGCCGGGCAAGGTGTTGGCCAATGCCCGTCTGGTGCTGGACAGGGAGATCGTGGACGCCAAAAGCGGCGCCGCCTACAAATTCATTCTGACCCAAAACCGTTATGACTGCGATGCCCGCAGCGGCGCGACCTTAAAGCGCAGTTTCGTGGACGCCGAAGGCGGAGTGCTGCGAGAAGAAAACATGCCGGAAGCGCCAGCGATGCCGCTACGCAGCAACATGCTGGAAGAGCGGGTAATGCGCGAACTCTGCCGCCCGCTGGGCAGTCAGGTACAACGCTCCCGGGCGCAGGAGGCGGCGGAAGCCTTGCAGAAGGCGAATGAGGAAGTCTTGGCGCGCCAGCGCGCCAATGCGCGCCCGCCAGCGGCGAGACCGGGAAGCGCCGGGAAGCCAGCGGCGAGTAAAGCCAAAGCAGTCAAAACCCCTCCCCAGCCGCCAATTGCCTGGGATTACAGCGGCCCTGGCGAGCCGGGGCGTTGGGGGGAGATTGCGCCAGAAAACCGGCTGTGCCGGGAAGGCAGGCGGCAATCGCCGATAGATATTCGTGGCGGGATCGAAGTGGATCTCGAGCCGGTGCATTTTGATTATTATCCTGGGCTGTTCAGCCTCACCGACAACGGGCGCGGGATCGAGGTCGTAACGAGCGGCGACTGGGTGACTCTGCTCGGCAAGGAATACTATCTGGAGCGCGTGACTTTCCGCTATCCGGCGGAAGAGCGGATAGTCGGCAAAATGTTTGTCATGGGCATCCATCTGGAACACCGCGCCGAAGATGGCGAACGCCTCAATGTCGCGGTGCTGCTGGAGCGGGGCGAGGCCAATCCGGTCATTCAGACCCTTTGGGATTATCTGCCGCTGGAAAAAGGCAAGACAGTCTTGCCAGAGGTGGACATCGACCTGAATGGACTTTTGCCTCTTGAACGCGGCTACCATACTTACATGGGATCCATGACCCGCCCGCCCTGTGAAGAGGGCGTCATCTGGGTAGTGCTGCAAACCCCGATTTCGGTTTCTGCCGCCCAGGAGGCCATTTTGGCGCGGCTCTATCCTTTATTGGCGCGCCCGATTCAACCGCTCCATGAGCGGAGAATCAAGTCCTCCCGCAGCGTCGGCAGGCTTCCTGCTTACAACCCATGATTTATTTATGATGAAAGGTCTTGTGATGTCCCGTTCTTTTGTTGTGATTGCCGCTGTTTTGCTGGCGCTGGTGCTTACTGTCTGGCTTGGTAATGATACTCTGGTCAAGGTAGCGGCGGAGCAGGGCTATGCTCCTGCTCAGTTCCATCTGGGCTTCATGTATGAATATGGACAGGGAATGCCGCAGGACGATGAACAGGCGGCGCACTGGTATCGCAAGGCTGCAGAACAGGGAGATGCCGATGCTCAGTTCAGTCTGGGGATTTTGTACCTCATCGGGCAGGGAGTTCAGCAAGATACGGTGCTGGCTTATGTGTCTTTCGGGATTGCGGCGTCGCGTGGCGATGAGCAATCCATGGCCAACCGCGACCGCCTTGCCGCGCGGATGACGCCGGAACAAATCGCGGAAGGCGAGGCCCTCATCAGCGAATGGCAACCCGGAAATCCCCTGCCTCTCAAGAGCGTGACAGGAATCAGGGGGCAGGTGCCAGAAGACAGTGGACAGATGTCAGAGGACAGGGATCAGGGGTCAGAAGACAGGGATCAGGGGTCAGAAGACAGGGATCAGGGATCAGAGGACAGGTCGTAGGGCGGGTGCTGCGCACGGCGATTGAAGAACCAATGCAACGATAGGCGCATGTAGGGGCGGATACCATCCGCCCGCATGTGCCGTCCGCATGATCATAGGTCGCAGGTGAGTAGCGAACCGCGACGTCGGCGCTACCAAACATCATTGCCAAAAAAAGCGTTATTATCTAAACCTCATTTGTTGGGGAGGTTTTGCCATGTTGCGCTTTATAACGCTGTTTTCCCTTTTTCTTGTGGGGGTCATGTCGTCGGCAATTCATGCGGAAGAGACGGACTACAACAGCTTGCCGTTGCCGGAGCTTACGCAGAAAGCGAAGGCAGGCGATGCCCGCGCCCAGTTTGCCCTGGGCGCCATGTATCGCGATGGGTTCAGAGTCCAGCAGGATGACCAGCAGGCGGTGGATTGGCTACGCAAGGCGGCGGAGCAGGGAGTCATGCAGGCTCAGTTCAATCTGGGACTTATCTACTACAAGGGACGGGGCGTGCCGGAGGATGTGGTGCTCTCCTATGTCTTTTTCAGCCTGGCCGCCGCGCACGGAGACGACAGATTGCTGGTGAACCGCAACCTCGCCGTCAAGCGGATGACGGTCGAGCAGTTGAAGGAAGGAGAAGAAATCGTCAACCACTGGCAACCCGGCAAGCCGCTGCCGCTACAGAGCAAGACCGGGGTCATAAAGTAGAAGTCAGAGGGCAGGGATCAGGGATCAGTGCGGGGGCGAAAAAATTTTCGCCCCTACGGCTAGCCTCTACGACATATTGCACGGCTCACATCCTGTTACAGGCGCTTGCGCTTCTTAAAACCTGTCTGGGCAGGAGTTTTCTATACTCAGGCTGTCTTTTTTGCAGGAGCAGAAAGTGAGAGCCATTCAATATACGCTGGTCGGTACACTCGCGCTGGCGACGGCGCTTTGGGCACTGGCGGATTCCCTGTTTGTCCAGCCGCTGACCTGGTTTTCCTTGCGCGGCCCCATGGTGCAGTATTCTGGAGTCATCAGCATCGTTGCGATGAGTATTGCCATGTTTCTCGCGACGCGCCCCGTCTGGCTGGAAAAGCATCTCGACGGGCTGGACAAGATGTATCGCCTCCATAAATGGCTTGGCATCACGGCGCTGACAGGCGCCATCATACATTGGTGGTTTGCGTTGGGTACCAAATGGATGGTGGGTTGGGGATGGATTGTTCGCCCCGAGAAGGTACGCAAGCAAATCGACCCCAGCACTCTGGAAGGCTGGCTACACGGCCAGCGTAAACTCGCGGAAACCATGGGCGAGTGGGCTTTTTACGCGGTGGCGATATTGCTTGTGCTCGCGCTCATCAAATGGTTTCCCTACCGCTGGTTTGCCAAGACCCACAAATGGCTGGCGGCGCTTTTCCTCGTCTTCGTCTGGCACAGCGTCGTGCTGACGAAATTCTCATACTGGAGCGAGCCTGTCGGGATGCTGGTGGCGCTTTCTCTGATCGTGGGCGCGGTTTCAGCCGTTATTGTGCTCCTGGGCAGAACCGGTCGGCAGAGGAAGGTCGCGGGAAAGATCGTCGCCATCGCGCATCACCCGGAAACGGCAAGCATGGAAGTTGCCCTTCAACTTGAACCCGGCTGGCAGGGACATGCGGCAGGGCAGTTCGCTTTTGTCAGCTTCGCCGACGGTGAAGGCGCGCATCCCTTTACCATTGCTTCGGCCTGGGATGAGGCAAACCGGGAAGGCGGCCGCCTCGTGTTCTTCATCAAGGCGCTGGGCGACTATACCGGCAGCCTCAAGCACCGCTTGCGGGTCGGAGATGATGCTATCGTGGAAGGCCCTTACGGACAATTCACCTTTGCGAGCAAGCGGCCACGCCAGATCTGGGTGGGCGCGGGGATAGGCATTACCCCGTTTCTCGCCCGCCTAGAGGCGCTGGCGAAAGAACGCGGAACGGCAGCTAGCGATCAGAGCGAGGTGAGGGTAGATCTTTTTCATCCCGTTGCCGAATGCTCGCCCCGGATGGAGCAAAAACTTCAGAAGGCGGCGGAGGCGGCAGGGGTTCGTCTGCATCTGATCAGAAGTCCGCACGAGGGTTTGCTGACCGGGGAGCGCATTCGTTCGCTCGCGCCCCAGTGGAAAAATGCCAGCTTCTGGTTCTGCGGCCCCGCCGCCTTCGGAAAGGCGCTACGCGCCGATTTCTCCGGAAATGGTCTATCTTCGCGCGACTTCCATCAAGAGCTTTTTGCGATGCGCTGAGGGTTCTGCGCGAAACTGGGCGGCCTCGAATAGGGGGCCGCCCGACTCAAACTTGCCACTGCTTTTTCGGGCTCATCGAGCAATTCAGCGGCGATAGCGAAACACGCATGGCGGGCGCGGACAATGGCGTCGGACTCGGCCATCGCGACGCGAGTTTCGATATTGGGGACTTTGAGCGCAAACGACAGTTGTTTTTCAGCAACGACGCGCGCCAAGAGTACACGCACGGCATCGGATATGGATAACCCCGTTGCCGCCAGCGTTTTTGTCTTTCGCCGCCTCAAATTGGCGCACACCCATCCTCCGACCCGATTCCAATTACAATCAATGGTTTCGTACTGCTTACAGGAGCGAACATGGCAGCAGTGATGCCCGCCCCGGCGGCCAGCCGGCATTTGATGTCCGGCAATGAGGCTGTCGCCCGCGCCGTTTGGGAAGCCGGCGTCAAGGTTGCCGCCGCTTATCCCGGCACGCCGTCGACGGAGATGATGGAGGTCATTTCGACCTATCCGGATCTCTATGCCGAGTGGTCGGTCAATGAGAAGGTTTCGCTGGAAGTCGCCATCGGCGCCGCTTATGCCGGCTCGCGCGCTTTCTGCTGCATGAAGCATGTGGGCTTAAATGTCGCGTCCGATGCGCTGATGACCCTGACCCTGACCGGCGTGATCGGCGGCCTGGTGATCGCCGTCGCCGACGATGTCGGCCTCTCCTCTTCGCAAAATGAGCAGGATTCCCGCTACTGGGGGCGTTTTGCCCATGTGCCGGTCCTGGAGCCTTCCGATTCGCAGGAAGCCTACGATATGACCAAGTTCGCTTACGAATTGTCGGAGCGCTTTCAGACGCCGGTGATTTTGCGCATGACCACGCGCATCAATCACGTCAAGGCGCTGGTGACCGTCGGCGAGCGCGTGCCGCATGTCGGGGCCGGGTTCAAGAAGGAGCCGGGGCGTTTCGTGATGGTGCCGGGCAATGCGGGAAAACGCATTCCGCTGATGTTCCAGCGCGATATTCAATTGCGCGAGGCGAGCGAGGAATCGGCCCTCAATTTCATCGAGGACGGCAGCGACATGCGCATCGGCTTCATTGCCTCCGGCCCGGCCTACCTGCATGTCAAGGAATCCTTCCCCAACGCGCCGGTGTTGAAGCTCGGCTTTTCGCATCCGCTGCCCCTCGGAAAATGCCGGGAACTCGCGGCCCTAGTCGAGCAGGTCGTGGTGGTCGAGGAGGTCGAGCCGCTGGTCGAAACCGAATTGAAGGCCCAGGGCCTGAAGGCGCTGGGCAAGGAAATTCTGCCGCTACAGGGCGAATTGTCGCCGAATGTGTTGAAGCCCGCGATCGCCCGGCTGCTGGGCGAGCCGGAGCCGGAAAAAACGCCAGTCGCGCCGATGGCGGTATTCCCGCGCCCGCCGACCATGTGCGTGGCCTGCCCGCATCTCGGCGTGTATTACACCTTGTCGCAGGTGCGCAATATCAATATCGCCGGCGATATCGGCTGTTACACGCTGGGCGCGGGGCATCCGTGGAACGCGCTCGATACCTGCGTTTCGATGGGCGCGGCAATGGGCGTTGCGCTGGGCATGGACAAGGGCCGCGGCGAATCCGACAAGGACAAGCGCATCGTCGCCGTGATTGGCGATTCGACCTTCCTGCACATGGGCATGCAGGGCCTGCTCGACATGGTGTACAACAAGGGCAACGTGACCGTGCTGCTCCTGGACAACCGCGCCGTGGGCATGACCGGCGGCCAGGACAATCCGGGCAATGGCCGCGACATCCACGGCGAGGAAGCGCCGCGCATCGACTTCGCCAAGCTGGTCGCGGCGCTCGGCGTCAAGGAAGAGCGCATTCACGTCGTCAATCCTTATGAGTTGCCGGTGCTGTTCAAGACCCTCCGCGAGGAAGTCAAAGTGCCGGAAGTCTCGGTCATCATCACCAACCAGCCCTGCGTGCTGATCAAGGATTACCACAAGCTCAAGCCCTACGAGGTCATCGCCGAGCAGTGCACCGGCTGCGGCAATTGCATCGACGTCGGCTGCCCGGCCATTCACGTCACCCGGCGCGCCAAGGAGGTCAAGGCGAGCGGCAAGGAAGTCGATCTCGCCTTCGTGCGCATCGAAAGCTCGGTGTGCACCGGCTGCGGCCTGTGCGTCCAGCCCTGCGCGCCGAAGGCCATCGTCCCTCACGCGCCAGGCGCGCCCATCCTGTTCGCCAATAAAGGAGGCTGTGCATGAGCGCCAATAACACGACCACCAATATCCTCGTCGTCGGCATTGGCGGCCAGGGCGTCATGACCGCCACCGAGATTCTCGCCGAGGCGGCCATCGCCATCGGCCACGACGCCAAGAAGACGGAAGTCGCCGGCATGGCCCAGCGCGGCGGCGTCGTGTCCTCGCATCTGCGCTTCGGCCCGAAAGTGCTGTCGCCGCAGATCACGCCGGGCGAAGCCGATGTGCTGCTCGGCTTTGAATCCGCCGAGGCGATGCGCTGGCAACATATGCTGAAACCGGGCGCGATGACGCTGATGAATACCTCCCGCCTGGTGCCACCGGTGGTCGAACTGGGCCTTTTCGATTATCCGGACGATCCGCTCGCCGCCATTCGCGCCACTGGCAACCCGGTCGTGGCCTTCGATGCAACCAGCATCGCCCTGGATCTGGGCGACATCCGCCTCGGCAATACGGTGATGCTCGGCGCCATTGCCGACCATCTGCCCTTCCCGGCCGAAACCCTGCTCGACGGCGTGCTCAAGCGCTTCCACAAAAAGGGCGAGAAACTGGTCGATCTCAACCGCCGCGCCTTCGCCGCCGGCCGGGCGGCGGCCAGCAAGGCCGAGGAAACGCCGCCCGCCTGAGCGCGCGGCCCCGCGCGGCGCGGGGCCGCCCACGGCCCGCCGGCGGCCCATCCGAAAGCATCCGCGTCATGTTCCTGATGCCCTATCTGAAGAATGTGACCCGACCGCACCTCCCGGTCGGCGTCATTTTGCTGGTGGTCATCAATTGCTTCATTTTCCTCGGCCCGCAGCAGCGCGATGCCGGACGCTATCAGCTGGCTTTCGATCACTACGCGCAAAGCATCCTGCCGCGCCTGGAATTGCCGGCCTATGCGGATTACCTGAAAAAACAGCGGCGCGCCGAGGATTTGAAACAATTCGAGCAGCCGCGCAAGGAAAACCTGCCCTACCTCCTTCGCCTGATGGACGGCGATGCGGCCTTCATGCGCGAACTCAAGGCCGACAGGATCATCACGCCCGAGCACGAGGATTTCGCCCAGTGGCGGCAGGCGCGCGACTATTTCGACCAACGCATCCATGCCATCACCGTCGAGCGCTACGCCTTTCACACCGACCGCCCCTCGCTCTTGACCGCCTTCACGCATCAATTTCTGCACGGCGGCACGGGCCATCTGATCGGCAACATGGTGGTGCTCATCGCCATCGCGCCAGCTGTCGAAGCCCTGCTCGGCGCCGGCCTCTTCCTGCTCATTTATTTTCTGGGCGGGCTGGGCGCGGTCGCAATGCACTGGCTGATCGTCGGTTCCGGCAGCGGCCTCATCGGCGCTTCGGGAGCCATCTCGGCGACCATGGGCGCTTTTGCCGTGCTGTTGCGCTGGCGGCGCATTCCCTTTTTCTATTTCGTCGTCGTGTATTTCGACATCGTTCGCGCCCCGGCGCTGATCGCCCTGCCCATCTGGCTCGCCAATGAGTTGTTGCAGATGTTCTGGTACGGCAATAGCCGGATCGCCTACGGAGCCCATATCGGCGGCCTCCTGACGGGCGGCCTCCTGGCCTGGATGTTCCGCAAGCGCGCCGTGGCGCAACTGCTGCCGGAAGGCGGCGGCGAAAGGAGCACGGAAAACCGGCAGGCCGCCGCCCAGGCCTCGGCCCGGCGCTATCTGGCCGACGCCCGCCGGGCCATGCGCAACAACGCCTTCGACCAGGCCCGCCGCGCCTACGCCAAGGCAGCGATAGAGACCGGCGGCGATCTGGCCGACTGTCGCGAATGCTTCAATGTGTTGAAGCTCTCGCCGGGCAGCGAGGAATTCCACCGGGCCGCGCGCGCCTTCCTGCGCCTGCGGGCCGATGACCGGGAAACAGCGCGCTTCGTCCTTGAGGTTTTTCGGGATTACGTCGCGCTGGCCAAGCCGCGCCCCGATCTCGACGCCGAGTTGCTGGCGCGGCTGGGCGAACGCTTCCGGCGTCACGGCTCACCCGCCGAACTGGAGCGCGTCGCCCGCCTGCTGCACGCCCTCGCCCCGGCCGATCCGCGTTGCCGAGAGCTCATCCTGGCGGCGGCGAGCGCCCACTACGGCAACGGCGACGCCCGGCGCGGCGGCGATCTGACGCGGCTGGCGGAAGACAGTCCGCCGGGCTGAAAACTCAGGCGGCGGGCGCGTCCGGCGCGCGCATGCGGGCCAAGGCGCTCTGGTATTCCCGGGCCTCTACGGCGCGGGGGTGTTCCGGGTAGCGCCGGATGATGGCGGCAAACAGGCGCTCGGCCATGGCGTCCTGGCGCAGGTCCTCGCACAGGATGCGGGCGCTCAGGGAATACACCTCGGGAATCAGCGGGTGGCGCGGATGCTTCTTGTCGAAGGAGCGCATGATGTCGAGCGCCTGTTTCGGATCGCGCAAACCGCGCGCCGACTGCGCGAGCGCGAGCAGGGTCGCCGGGTCTTCCGGGCGGAAATCGGCGGATTGCTCGCGGCAACGGCGCAGGACTTCGAGCGCCTTGCCCGCCATTTGCTGGCGCAGCAACAGGGCGATGAAACGATTGGCATGGGAGGTGAGGCGATCGGTCTTGTCGCCGGCCAGATGCAGAAGCTTGTGATAGCGCTCATTCGCGGCGACGCTGTCCGGCTCGACCCGCTGTTCCTCGTAGGCGATATCCAGCGCCTTGTTCATCCGCCCCTCGGCCAGCAAGGCGGCGATCTGTTCGCCGGCGGCGTCATGCGGCTCATCGCGCTGGCCGCCGCGCGCCGGGCGCGGCTCGTCGACGGCAAGGCCGAGCGCCTGGTGATACTGATAAAGCACATAGCCCATCATGTTGAAGGCGACGGTGGTGAAAAACATGGCGGCGGCGTTGAAGCCGAACAGGGACAGCCCCAAGCGCGGCCGCTGCCGGGCAAGGAAAGACTGGAATTCGGAAAGAGCGCCCTGGGCCATCCGCCAATCTTCCTCGGACCGGACCGCCGAGAGCGTCTGCTGCAACAGCGCCCATTTCTCGATAATGGGCGCGATGCCCAGCTCAAAGCACTGAACGCCCAGGAACATCTGGGCGCTGGAGAGGCAAAAGAGAAAGAGGCATAGCAACAGATAGGGCTTGCCGATGGCGCGGATCAGTTCCCAAACCTGCCCCGGACTCAAACCGGCGAAGAGGCTGCGCGTATGCACGAGGACCATCAGCGACGCCGGCATCATCAGGGAGACGATCAGATTGGCGGCGACCGACGGCCCGCTGCCGAACAGGCCCTCGACCAAGCCAACCGCGAAGGAGGCGACAAAACCCAGGCCGAAAATGGCGTAAGGAAGGTGGGTCAGGCTCTCGTCCGTCTCCGGGTCATAGTGTTCGGGAGAGAGGCGTCCGCGCGAGGTTTCGGAAAAAATGCGGCTGCCCAGGCGCAGGTAGAAAATCCAGGCCAACAGCGACAGCCCGAGAAAAACCACGAGGCCCGCGTTGATGCTGGTGGTGAAAATGCAAATGACCGGCAAGGCGGCAAACAGGCAGAAACGGCGCAGGATGGCCGGATAGAGGGGGAAGAGAAAAAAACGCGGAATGCGCCCCCAAAAGGGCGGCGGCGTA
>Ga0209737_10001946_pt1 | contig 14498 bp, 28 predicted proteins | sample TergutCu122P3_FD_187284 | JGI IMG/M metagenome (GOLD analysis project Ga0209737, IMG submission 187284) | Cubitermes ugandensis P3 segment gut microbial communities from Kakamega Forest, Kenya - Cu122 P3 (SPAdes) (version 2) | ecosystem: Host-associated > Arthropoda: Insects > Digestive system...
CTCTGTGCAAATTATTTGCATTCGCCGTCCCAAAATTTCGCATAGTGTCCCGCTGTTTACCGCAATTATCGCGTTTCCCACCCCTGATTTATCGTATCTCTGTTCAGCCTCGACCGGCGTCAGGTTGTCATCCCATGCCACGTCCTGCTCCGGGTTCTGCAAGGCGGCGCGGGCGGTATCAACGGCGGTCACGACATCGACCGGCTCGCCAGAGAGGCGGGCGGCGTCGAAAGCGGCGGTGCCGGCGTGAATCGCGGTGCCGAGCGCGGCATTGCCCGATGACGGCATGCGCAAGCCGACGATGTTCTGGAAATACCAGCGGTGGGCGCAGTCGAAGAGCGAGGGCCAGGAACTGGCGCGGATAACGGCCAGCGGTTCGGCCGTGATGCGGTCGGGGGCGTTCATGCGTCGCTCCGTCAGATGGTCAGGTGGGCCAGACGCCAGGCGTTGCGCACGCTCTCGCCGCGGCGGCGATAAAAGCGGTAGTCGCCGATGAATTTCGTGATGGCGCGAATCTTTTTCATCATGCGGCCTCCAGCAGAGTGAGCGGGCGGGCGTACAGGCCGATTCCGCAGGGCGGCGCGGCGCAGTCCTCGTCGGCAAACGCCCGCGAGGCGATGGCCAGGGCGTCGCCGCTCCTGGCCGCCAGAACGGTGATTTCTTCCGACGTGGCGCCGGATTTGACCTTGACAGTGAATTGGCGAAGCGGATGGCTGGCACACATGCTCGTCTCCAAAAAGTCCCGCGGTACTGCGTGTTTCGTCGGAGTAACGCGCTTTCTCCGCTTGCCCTACAGCGCTCATGCTTTCGCCTTGAGTGGGCCGCCGTGCTCTCCCGGTAGTCAGGCTTTTCCCGCCTTGATGCCGTCGTGTCAGTGACGGCGGCCTGTGCTGCAAATCCAAGCCCCCTGTGTTTCGCTGCTCACCGCCTATTTGCGGCTGCATTGGCAACGGCCAGGTGCCGGTGTTCGGGCTTGGATTTACCGCTTGCCGGTGAGCCGGTAGGCGGCCACCTTGGAGGTATCGAACGTGGCCGCTTCGGCGACCGCCTTCATGGCCTGCGCCATGCGCGCCTTCTGCTCGGCGCGGCGCTCGGCTTCTGCGGCGGCTTCCCATTCGGCGAGTTGCTGGTCGGTCATTTCTATGCTCTCGGTTCGTTGTGCGGTGAGTGAAGATTAGCCATTGCCTTATTTCGTGTCAATAGGCATTGGCTAACTTTTCTGGCACAATACCCCCGCGGCCCGATCAAGCCGGGTCAGAAGGAGGAAGCGATGTGGGGCTCAGTGACGACGCGAACGCCGGTACGGTCATCGGCGGCGAGGCCGTGGAACGGCGGAGTGCGTCGCCTAAGCCGCTTGAAAAAATACACGGATTCCGTATAATCGGCGACATGGAAAAGCACAAGCCGCACTATCCGCTGAACGCGATCAAGACCATCGTCGCCGAGCATGGCATGGACGCCTTCACCTTCGCCGCCAAACGCGGCGCGGATGCGCTGAAGATTTCGCAAAATGAAGCGGTCGGCGTTGTTCTGACGCTCTCCAGCAGCAAGTTCTACAAGAGCATGACGACCCGCGCCGACCATCGGGTGTGGCAAGACGTGTATCACGCCCTTTGTCCGAATGGCCGCAGGGCCTATATCAAGCTCACCCTGCAAGATGGCGCGGTGGTGATCCAGTTCAAGGAGCTATGACATGAAAACTCAACTCCCTGCCCGTAACCCCCGTTATTGCTTGCAATGCGATGACGGAACGGTATTGCGGCACGAAACCAAAGACATCACGAGCGAAGTGGGCGGCGAGCCGTTTTTTGTCGCACAAGTGTCTGGTTGGCACTGCCCCGCCTGCGGCGATATTGAATTTGACCTGGGCAGCGGTGAAGGCCGGCGCGTCAGCGATGCCATCGAGGCGGCATCCGCCCGCGCCGATGAGCGCCGCGCCAAAGCATTGCGCGCCACCCGCAAGAAGCTGAAATTGACCCAGGCCGAAGCCGGGCGCTTGTTTGGCGGCGGCTCGACCGGCTTTTCCGAGTACGAGCGCGGCAAAACGCAACCGCCCAAATCGACGGTGCTGCTGTTGCGCCTGCTCGATCGCCACCCGGATCTATTGCAGGAACTGACGGCGTGATGATGGATGCGAAACACTACACATATCGCGTGCTCTGGTCTGCGGTGGATTACCACTGAGAGGACTTCGAGATGACGACTATCAAAAACGGCATGCGCCCCATCCACCCCGGCGAAGTGTTGCGCGAGGATTTTCTGGCGCCGCTTGGCATGAGCGTGAATGCCCTGGCGATTGCCCTGGCGGTTCCGGCTACTCGCCTGCATGAAATCATCAAGGAGCGCCGCGCCGTTACCGCCGATACCGCCGAGCGTCTGGCGCGTTACTTTGGCGGCGATGCGGCATCCTGGCTGGCAATGCAGGCGAGCTATGACCTGAAAACCCTGCCCGGCCGGGCCGAAATCGCGCGGCGTGTGCATCCGCGAGGAACTGTGGGTGGCGTGATTTCTTGATCCTGATTGGAGTGCGACCCATGGACACCCTGAATATCGAGAAGGTCAACCAATCCTTCACCCATTTCCGCCGGGCGGCGGGCCTTGGCGATTACGACAGCCTGGCGTCCTTGATGAATGCGCTGGCTGATAGTGGTGAAGCGGGCGAGGGCGGCAAGTACGAAAGCCTGTTTCTCACCCTGGCCGACCTTTTGGAAGCGCAGGACAAGCGCAATTTTCCGATTCCAGACGCAACGCCTGCGCAAGTGGTGCATTTTCTGATGGAACAGCACGGGCTGAACCAGTCACAGTTACCGGAAATCGGCAATCAGAGCGTGGTGTCGCAGGTGCTGGCTGGAAAGCGGCAACTGAACGTGCGCCAGATTACCCGTTTGTGCCAGCGTTTCGGGGTGGGCGCGGGCTTGTTTTTTGCGCGGGATGTGACGGTGCATTGAACTGGCGTGCGAGCAAACCCGCGCCGCCGCCGTGCTGGCCGCCAATGCGCCATGAAAAAGCCCGCACGGGGAATGGCTGTGGGCGCTGGTCTACCTTGGCGGCAGATCCGTTCGCAAGTTTTGTGCGAATTAGTGCGAAAAAACCAGCTTTCGTGGGGATAAGTCGCTTTACATGAGAACTCTGCTACCTATACTATGGTTTATAGAAAGGCTGCGTAAGTGGCTTTTTTCATGAGGGAAACAATGCGACATCAAAGTGAACGTCATAATGGCACTGGCGAGCGGATCGTGGGCATAGCCCAGTCGACCGAAGCGGCCAGTATTGGCCTGATTGCGGCAATTGATGGGACAGTTGACGCCATGCTTGGGATCGCTCAGATCATGGGCGGAATAGCTAAAGTTGTTGGCGCTGGACGTGATGAAATCGAATCGTTATCCATTGCAGAGGAAGAATATATCGACCCGGATGACGTTGCGATTGATACGATAGCCCGTTCTGAAACGCAGCTTGATGCCTTTCTTCGAAAGCTAGTTCTCAAGCGTGCTGCGATTGATAAGGATTGCCGCCTCAAGGATCATCACTGCGAAGCATTGCATGAAGCCTACGAATCGGCAATGAACGAGGTGGCCGAATTGATCGAGTTGTTGGCCGATTTCCGGGCAGCCATCATTGCGCATGATCTCAGTGCCGAGCCACGTACTGATTGTGATGCCTGCGAAACGGTAAGTGCGCTGATTGCCGAGTTGCGCGCCAATTCATGACGATCACCGGTGCCGGTGGCGTCGTTATCGCGCGCTGGAAAAAATCAAAGCGGTTTCACAAGGAATACGACAAGCTGCCCAACGATCTACGCGACTTGGTAGATCAAAAGCTGCAAGACCTTGCTTTGTCAGCACGTCCTCCTGGCCTTCGCTTTGAAAAGCTCAGCAGTTATTCCGACCCGGACATCTATACCATTCACGTAACAGGAAACTACAAGGTTTCTCTTGAGATCAACAATGGAACTACGGCATTCCTCAGGCGTGTTGCCGTCCATAATGAGATCGATAGAGCGCCGTAGACCGCTGCAGATAATCTTTCCGTCTGTTACGTGAACTATCTCTTTGCCCGCCGCCACTCCCACGGCGGCACGGGGGCGGACTTCCCAGAAGGCATAATTCCGCCGTCAAGTAGAATGTCCGCTGCCTGCGACTGTCTTTTTTATCCTGAAATTCTCATCGTTTTTGCAATAATCTAAAATATCAAACAGCAGGCCAGCTATACGCAACAGATGCTCAGGAGATGGCATCATAATTGTTTCATTTGTTCCAATCTCAAGGCCGGCCCTAGATATTTCCTTCCTGTGATAATCTTTTAGATTAATAGGAATGACTATTGTTGGTATTTTTTTGTCGCCGTAGTATCTGAAAATCCAGCGGTTGCTTTTCCCTTGATAAAGAATCGTGTAGTAGCTCTCAGTGTCTTTTGCCTGTAGACCAATGTCATGCCCTAGTATATCTTTCGCCAGTTCAAAAATCCTGCGCTCATCGCGTGTCGTGATGATTTTGCTATTCGTCGGATCGACATAATCACCATCATCTCCGAGCTTTGCTGCCGATTCTTGAGCTGGCTGGACTGTAACTTGTTCTGGCCTATGTCCTTGAGATAGTCCACTAACCACCATGTCGCTGACAGCTTTTTCTACTGCTTGCCGCACAAGCGGTGTGATTGACTCGATAAATTTCTGGTTGAATTGTCGTTGGATGCCGGCTCGTCCGGCTATGTATCTGACAAAATCTGCATCTGCCGTTTTCAGGCTGCTGCTGATGACATCTTTGAAGGCGGCGAGATAGATGCTCTCTTCGGCCAGCGTGCGCAGCGCCTCCGGCTTGAATTCGTCATGTCGAAAACTGTAAAGTCTGCTAAGCAGCGATTCATCCAGTTCCTCAAAATTGACAGTAAGGAACGGGTCGGTGTCCATGACGTTTTTGTTGTTTAAATCCGTGAAAAAGCGCCATTCGCGACCATTTGTGATAGCGGCTACTGTGACTTCTGGTGTCGCATTGAAGTAGCGCGCTAGCTGCGCGCAGTGATTGCTTAATTTTTCGCCGTGCGCCTTTGCCTCTATGAACATGACCGGAAGATTTTGGCAGAACAGAGCATAATCAACACGCTCATTTGCCTTTGCTCCTGGGAAATCTGCTCCATACTCTGCTTTAACTTTTGTTGGGTCAAACGGACTGAAACCGAGAATATCCAATAGCGGTAGGATCAGCGCCTGCTTTGTCGTTTCTTCTGTTGAGCAATGATCGCCAACTGCACGTATATGCTCACCGTGCTTGATGATGCGCTGGTTGAATTCCTTCATTACAAAATACCCCCGTTTTAACCACCAAAATTTTTGAAATCCATCGGTAGCGCCCTGAGTACGCTACCGACAATGCGCGTATCATGCATGCGTTCGTCCCATGCCCAAGGTGGATAGTGTGCGTTGTCCGATGTGACCATGAGCGTTTTTCCGACCCGTGACATCCGTTTGCAGAGCAGATCGCCGCCATGCTGGATCAGGTAGACGCCTTCCCCTTTGAACTCGATAACGCTGGTATCAACAAACAGTAGATCATTCGGGTTGATCGTTGGGTGCATGCTGTCTTTGCTTGCCCGGATGACTTTAACGGCGCTGTCTGTGCGCCCGATCATCCGCCGCGCCATCTCAACGGGCATTTCGATGGCATGAACGATCTCCGGGTAGTCTGTATTGACGACCCCCGGCCCGCATGATGCCACGATGTCGAGCACATCGAAGCGGGCGATATCTGTTCTTGGCATGGTGACAACACTGTCACTCTCACTGGCTTCTGATGACATTGGCCACGCCGACATCCCCCAATGCTCAGGCCCAACGACATCGGAGAAGAACCGCCATAGCTCAGGCAGCTTATCTTTTCCAATCGTCCCTCGGTTTTTCCATGCGGCAAGCGATGGTTGCTTTATGCCGAAATGGCGCGCCACTTCAGCCTCTTTCCGTATGGCGCCAGAAGCCTTCTTGAGTTCTATGGCCGCAGCGATAGCTTGACCTAGTTTTTCTTTACTAAGCATTGCCTAATGATCGTCCAGTGAATGATGTTAAGGCAATGGCTATTGACACACATTAAGACATTGCCTAATGTTTGGCCTATGGAACTTTCGCACACTCAGCTTTCTGTGAAACGGGCTTGTTTAGTTGTATCCGGCCAGTCGCGTCTCGCTCGTCTTCTCGGCGTATCGGTGCCGACTGTGAATCAATGGATTTCAGGAAAACGCCCCGTGCCAATCCCATACTGCGTCGCCATCGAGCACGCCACCAACGGCGCCGTAACTCGCAAAGATCTTCGCCCGGACGACTGGTACCTGATCTGGCCGGAGCTTGCCGAGAAGGTGCAAGCGTCCGATGGCTTGATCACGGTCGTGACACCCGATCGCCGTGCCAGTGAGCGGCGCGACCATGAGCGCCGCGCTGCGGATCGGCGTCAGTCGGAGCGTCGTGGCGCGAAGGGGGGGGCGTGAGTCCGGCGGACGAATACATACTGCGCGGCAGTCTTGCCGATGCCATCCGCCGGATACCGGCTGATGAACTGGTCAAAATTCTTAAGGACGCGCTGACAGAGCATACGGAATCCCTACCCGGTGTTGAGCTTGGCTCCACATGCGTGGCAGCACAGGCCCGTCCGGTTGCCGAAGTAGAACGTGGGCTGGAGCACCACCTTTCGCCCGATGTCGAAACAGCGCTGACAAACGTAGTGCATAGCCTGCGCGCCTGCTGGTTGCGCGGCATGGCTTTCCTCTGGGGGCAAATTCATCCGATACGCAAAATAGCCGCAACCCATGTCGACCAACGTGTAGCGCTTGCGCTCATCCAGGGCTTCTCGAACTTTTCGGAGTTCCTCGCGGCATTTGAAATGCTCGTCCTGGAGTTGGAGCAAGGCCGCCCGCTGACTGAACAGCGCATCTTGTGCGTTGAGCAGTTCGTTGTTCAGCGCGGTGACTTTTTCGGCGACGAGGTTCCAGTCACGCAATCCAGTCAGCGCCACGCCGATGTCTTTGGCCGCTTTCAAGGAGTTGGCAGCGGTGGTGAATAGCGTGATTGGGTCAGTCATGGAGTCCCCTGTGTGTTGGATGGTGTCTTGGAAAACCCATTCTCGCACGGGGGAAACTCCATGTCGGGTGGGGAGGCTGCCAGATTGCCCAGATGAAGAAGGGAACTGGCCGATGAGCGCCATCGTCCATTGGAGACTATTTTGAATACTCTCTTCGAGACTGGTGGTCGCCTATCGTTCAGGTTGCCGGGCGTGGGGGCGTGCCGGAAATTCTGGTGCACCGTCTGTTCTGATCGCCTTCGGCAAGAACAATGCCGACGTCTTGGCCTCATGCGGCTTGTTAGGCGCGTTCATCCGACTGCGTGTGTTGGAATGAGTCTACCTATTCCTTATCCGGCTGATACCCGCGCCAAAGGAGCCAGAACACCGCAGGAGTGGTGCCGATGAACTTTTTCAAACTCTACATCGGCGACTACCAGCGCGATACAGGAACGCTGACGCTGGCCGAGCATGGCGCGTATCTGCTGATGCTACAGCATCTGTATGCAACCGAAAAACCGCTGCCGACGGGGCGCGAACTGCATCGCCTGCTGCGAGCAGAATCGAAGGCCGAGCGCGATGCCATAGACCGTGTGACAGCCCGTTTCTGGCATGAAACGGACGGCGGTTTGGTCAATGACCGGGCGCTGAATGAAATTCGAAAGGGTATCGCGCAGCGCGAAATAAATCAGCAAATCGGAAAGCGAGGCGGCAGGCCAAGAAAAACCGAATCGGTTATCGAACCGGAAACCGATTCGGTTATCAAGTATGAACCGAACCGTAACCCTAACCATAGCCAGACACCAGAAGTAAACCCTCTCTCCGAACAAGCAGCAGCAGTACCTCAACCGGTGTCGCGCGAAAAACCGCCTGCTGCCGCTTCGTCGCCTGCCGATCCGATCACCGCTAGGGCCATCGAGCTGACCGTCCTGCTGCGGCAACGCGGCGCGGCCTTGCAGGCCAGCGATCCGCGAATCCGGGGCTGGGCCGAGCGCGGCGTCAGCGATGCCCAGGCCATGACGGCGCTGGAAACGGCGAACGAGCGGCGAGCGTCGAAGGCCAATCCGCAGCCGGTCAATGCCGGGCTGCTCGACTCGATTCTGGCCGATACCGTCCGGGAAACCGGGCCGCCCTGGAGCCAAAGGCCGCGCCAGACCCGGCGCACGATCCACGACGAACGCGAAGCCGTTTCCTTTGCCCTGACCGGGAGAAAACCGAACCATGACCGACCGATTGCCAACGCCGAACGCGACATCACCGGGGAGTGTTCCCGTGTTGCCTGACGCTTGGGTCGAGCGCATTTTTTCCCGGCTGGAAGGGCGATACGGGGCGATGTTTCACGACCGCTGGAAGGGCTGCGACCTCGCCAACGTCCGAGCGACATGGGCCGAAGAACTGGCCCCATTTGCCGCGAGGCCCGAGGCCATCGGCTATGCGCTCAAGGTGTTGGCGGCGTCGAAGTTTCCGCCAACGCTGCCGGAATTTCTCGATGCCTGCCGCAATGCGCCGGAGCCGTACCGGCCCGCTCTGCCGCCGCCGTCTCCGGTGGAGAACCAGCGCGCCATGGTGATGATCAACCGGGCGGCAACCGTCATCACCCGAAACGTTGGCGAGGATTTCCAGCGGCAATGGGCAACGCATCCCCGGAGCATCGCTCATCTGCGAATGATCCTGGATGGCGCGAGGCGCGATCCACGGCTCCAATCCTGCGTCGAAGAGATGCTCGAACGCGGCGTCTGTACCGCCGACGGCAAGCTGCTCAAGGTCTGGCAGCACGGCCAGTGGCAACCGATCCTGCGAAATGCTGCCTGATGTGCGGAGCGGCGCGATGCGACAAACCGAACTGCACCTGGGGGGAGAGGCATCGCCGCGTGTGCGAGGCGCGGATGGTTTTGCAGTGGGGCCGGGAGAAGCGGGCCGGGTACTACGCGGATGTGAAGAAATGCCGTGGGGAAGACGCGGCGCAGGAACTGATCAGGGAGGTCAAGCAGCAATGGGAAATCAGCCAGCGGCAACCGTCGCTTTTGTGATTCCGGGCACGCCGGTCGGCAAGGGCCGCCCGAAATTCGCCCGCCGAGGCAATTTCGTTACCGCCTACACGCCCGAAAAAACGGCCAGTTACGAAAATCTGGTCAAGGTAAAAGCCGAGGAGGCGATGAACGGCCGTCCGTTGATCGACGGGGCCGTTTCGGTGGCGATCTGTCTCTACGTGACGCCGCCGGCCAGTTGGTCCCAGAAAAAGCAGCGGGCGGCGCTTGATGGCGCGATTTTCCCGACTTCCAAGCCGGACGTCGACAACGTTGTCAAGGGCATTTTCGACGCCTGCAACGACATCGTGTGGCGAGACGACAAGCAGGCGTGCGACGTGACCGTCAAGAAACGCTACGCGGCCACCGCCAGGGCCACCGTGCAGGTCGTTGAGCTGGGGCAGGCATGAGCGCCCCCCGGCCCCCGCGCTGCGCCCTGGGCGGCATGGCTGCCGAAAACATGGATGCCGACGCCATCAAGCGCGCCGGCTGGCGCGAGCAAAAGATTTTGGTGGTGTCAGCCGACGACCGCCGGCTGGATTTCGTCCAGCGCGAATTCGTTAAACAAATTGGAGAAATGCTGTATGGGTCACATCGCCACCGCTGAGATGTTTGTGCCGCTGTTCGACAACGCGCATGGCGCGCTCGTGTTTGCCTACAACTACTCGGGCCAGTGCTACGACCGCCCGATGATGAACCGTATGGCATCGCCGGCCATCGGCAGCGGCAAGGGCTTGGTCGGCCTCGACGGCGCGGCGCAGGCCGGCATGATCCGGGCCGAGGTCAAGGCGCTGGGTAAGCTGGCCGAGGCCATCATCATCGCCCGCATCGCGCCGCGCTCGGCGCCGTGCCATTGCCGGGCAGCCTGCTGCGCCGGGAAAAAGCCGAACAAGGAATGGGTGGATGCAATCGCCCGGCTGGCCGATCACGTTCGCACTACCGCGCTCGCCGGATGCGTCGCCAACGGGATGATGCGCCGCGAGTATGTCGTCCGGTATTTCACGCGCCGGGACGAGCGCATCAGCTTGGAGGCTCTGGCGGAGAAACATGACATTCACCGGGACACGGTTAGCGCGCATGCGGCCAAGGTCGCCCTGCTGTTCGGCAGCGCTCAAGCGAAGAAGGGTCAGCCAAGCGTTCCGGGGCTTGAGTCGGCGGCGATGGAGGCGATTGAGGAAAGGTTGCGGGTTATAGGGATGGTGGGCCGATGAACCAGCTTGCCCGTCACACCGCCGCCAGCTCATCGGCCCATTGTGGATGCCGGGCGATCAGCCGCGCCAGCGCCTTGACAGCGCCCGGCGGCGTGAAGCGCCCCTGCTCCCAATCGCGCAAGGTGGCTACCGGCGTTTCGATGCGTCTGGCGAACTCGCTTTGTGACAGCCCTGTTGCCTTTCTCGCCTCTCGCAACAAGATTTGCTCCGGCGTTGTGATGCGGCCCGCGACACCAGCTTTCACCTCGGCCAGCGCTTCCCGGATGCCAGGTACCGGTTCGCCCTCATCCGCCTCGATGGCCTTGGCGACGGCTTCCACGTCGATGGTTTTTAAGTCAGACAATTTCATTTCAAGCTCCTTTGCCCACATGGCCTTACTCCAATCAGGATCAAGAAATCACGCGCTTGCTCAACCTGGTATGCCTTGGCCTCTTTGGCCGGATGCGGGCGATGGAAGGCGGCGGCGTGATGCGCCACTTAAGCCGCCCCGGCCACATGGCGCACCCCCAGATCAGGGCAAGCCGCCTTGAGGCGCCACAGATCATGGTTGGCCTGATGGGCAAGCCAGCTTTGCGCGCTCTTGCCGAACGCCATTTCGAGCCGCAACGCCATTTCAGCGGAAATGCAAGCGCGGCCGTTCACGATTTCCGAAACCGTCTTGCGCGACACATTGAGCGTCTTGGCCGCATCGGTGATGGAAAGACCCAGCGGCTCCAGCCACAGATCATGGAGCATTTCACCGGGGTGGGGCGGGTTGTGCATCGTCATGGCGGCGTCTCCTCAGTGGTAGTCTTGGTAATCGACGACATAGGCATCGCCGTTTTCAAAGCGAAAGGTCACGCGCCAGTTGGCTTGCACCGTGACCGCCCACAGGCCTTTCAGATCCCCCTTGAGCGGATGCAGGCGCAGACCGGGCGCATCCATATCCTCGATGCACAAGGCATCGTTGAGCAAGGCCAGAATCTGGCGCAGACGCCTGGCATGAATGGCCTGAACGCCCGCCGCCGAACCGGAGTTGAACAGACGCTCCAATCCCTTGTGCGCGAACGATTTGATCATGGACAAACTGTAACCCATGGGGTTACGCTTGTCAAGCGGGAAAATTGCCGTTACAGTGCGCCGGTCGGTCTTGGCAGACCGCAAACTTGGCGCAGCAAAGCCGCGCGCCCTTGGTCGTTGCGGCTTTTTATTTTCCCGCGCTGCGCGGGCATGGCTCCGTTTATGGCGGGCCGTGTGGGACACCCGCGAGGGTGTGCCGGTTCCAAGTTCCGGTCTGCCAACCCGCACGGTCTGCCTCCCTTCTCTTGGCAGGGAGGGGCGGCAGGTTCAAAACCTGTCAACTTGGAGCCAATCATGGCAAACATCCTCACCCTCGGCACGTCCGCCATCCGCGAACTGGATGGCCTCTTTTCCCTCAACGACCTGCACCGCGCTAGCGGTGGCGAAGAAAAACACGAACCGAATCGCTTCATCCGCCTTGAGCAAACTCAAGCCCTTATTGCGGAAATTGAGCAACCGCCAAAAATGGCGGATGCCAAAGCCGGAAATCCGGCTTTGGTCAAAAGACACGGCGGGCGCAACGGCAGCCAGACCTACGCCTGCCGCGAGTTGGTCATTGCCTACGCCGCCTGGATCAGCCCGGCGTTTCATCTCAAAGTCATCCGGGTGTTCCTCGACACCCAGGCCCCGGCCCTGCCCGCGCCGGCCAGCGTCGGCGACGACCTGAACGCTGCCATCGCCGTGGCCGTGCGCGAAGCGGTAGCGAATCTGCCCGTGCCTGCTGGCGCGCCTGAGTTCAACCTGCCTCATATCACCTTCACCCGTCCGCCGGAAGTCGGCACGTACAAACGCGACCTGGCCAATCCCTACCCGCGCGACGGGCGCACCATCGAAATGGCAAAGGACATCGCGGAGCAAATCCGCAGTGTCGGCAACCGCATCAAAAATACCAACCGCATGGGAAGTCCTGCACTGGCCAAATTCGGCGAGGAGCTAGAGGAGGCTGCGGAAGTCCTGCGGGACCTGATTATCTCCGGCTGGACGGAAGTCGATGAGGCGCTGTCGTGCCTGAGTACTGCACAGCACTTCCTCAACCGCTGGCAGGGACGCGGCGGGCGGACTGGAAACGTGGGGTAAGCTTGACGTGTGGAAATAATTTCTACACAATACCTCCATGACGACCAAGCAACGCTTCCGCCAAAAATACCGTCTTGAAATCCGTGAGGACGACCATCCGCCCCCGCATGCACACTTGGCCGGGGCCGATGTTGACGTGGTGATCTCGCTGGAAACGCTTGCGGTCACGGGCGAAGCGCCCAAGACGCTGCTGGCGGAAGCGCTGGTATGGGTTGCCCAACACCGCGACGAACTGATGGAGGAATGGAAAAAATGGCACGACTGACCCCCATGAGCCGCCCGCGCCTCTCCGCTGTCGAGGCCTTGCCAGGTTACCGGCTGCGCTTGTCGTTCATCGACGGCAGCGTGATGACAGTAGATAAGCGCGAGACGGTTTTCATGAAGCGCGGCCTGGCCCCGTTGCGTGATGAAGCGGAATTCGCCAAAGCCTGCATTGGCGAAGATTGCGGCTGGACGGTGGAATGGCCGGAGCACGACATCCAGATCGGCGCTGATACGCTGTGGCTGGATGCGCAGGCGCAGAACGCGCCCGATGAAAACACCCGCCTTTTCGCCTTGTGGCGCGCTCGCCACGGCTTGACGCTGAAACAGGCCGCCGAGGCCTTGGGTATGACGACGCGCACGATGAGCGCCTACGGTACCGGCGCGCGCCCCGTGCCGCGTTACATCGCTTTGGCCGTCAAGGGCTGGGAGGCGGAACACAGGACGGCCTGACATCTGGCGCATCGTCCGATCAAGCCGTGAAAAGATTGCTGCCGCGATGGGGATTCACGAAACGCAGTTGGATTTCTGACGAATTTCACACGCTTTGTTGACATTCCGCATTTCATGCGGAAAATAGCGCCCTATTCGCTAGTCCTCAAGTTGCGTCCAAAGTTGGCGCACCCCCGAAAACCCGCCTCCGAGCGGGTTTTTTGTTGCCCGAAAATCGTTTGAATACAATCAAAATCAATCAAAGTGGCTGAGTCAAAACGAGGTGGCGCGCGTCCGGGCGCGGGCAGGAAACCGGGGAGCGCGACGCGCAAAACGCGGGAAATTGCCGACAAGGCCGCCCAGCAAGGCAAGACCCCGCTTGAGGTGATGCTTGAGGCGATGATCGACGCCTACAAGGAAGGCGGGGCAGTGGCGGCCTTTCCGTTTGCCAAGGATGCCGCGCCATACCTGCACGCCAAGATGGCGGCGGTCGAGGTCACCGGCAAGGACGGCGGGCCGATTCAAACCCAGAGCGCCGCGCCTGACCTGTCGAGCCTGTCCGATGAAGAACTTGAAGCCCTTGAACGCCTCGTTGCCAAGGCGGGAGGAGATCAGGCGGGAGCGGCTTAGGCGCGAGAAGCTGAAATGTGAAGCCAGCCACCTCTACTTCACCACATACTTTTTTCGTCACCGGCAAGGGATAGACTTCCGCGTCAACTGGCATCACCGCCTGATCTGCGACACCGTGCAGCGCGTCATCGACGGCGAGTTGAAAAATGTCGTCATCAACGTGCCGCCGGGGTCGTCGAAAACCGAGCTTGTGGCGATCAACCTGATCGCCCGCGGCCTTGCCATCAACCCGCGCGCCCGCTTTTTACACATCAGTTATTCGGACGATCTGGCGCTGCTCAACAGCGAGACGGCGCGGGAGATCGTCAATTCGGAGGAATTTCAGACGCTTTGGCCGCTGGCCATCGCTGACGACGCCAAGTCGAAGAAACGCTGGAATGTCATCCACGATGGCAAGAAGGCCGGGGGCGTCTATGCGGTATCGCTGGGCGGTCAGATTACCGGCTTTCGCGCCGGCCACATGGCCGAGGGCTGGCAGGGCGCGATCATCATCGACGACCCGTTGAAGGTCGAGGATGCCTATAGCAAGACCAAGCGGGCCGCCGCGAACCGCAAGCTGATCTCCACGGTCAAGAGCCGGAAGGCCAACCCGGATACGCCGATCATCGTCATCATGCAGCGGCTGGCCGAGGAAGACCCGACCGGCTTTATCAAGGCTCTGTAGGAATTAGCTGTTGCAAAGGTCTATATTGAAAGCATGAAGTGGCGAGGAGGATGCCAATCATGCGCGATCAAGCCTTTTCGAAGTATGTGAAGCG
>Ga0209737_10001947_pt1 | contig 14495 bp, 8 predicted proteins | sample TergutCu122P3_FD_187284 | JGI IMG/M metagenome (GOLD analysis project Ga0209737, IMG submission 187284) | Cubitermes ugandensis P3 segment gut microbial communities from Kakamega Forest, Kenya - Cu122 P3 (SPAdes) (version 2) | ecosystem: Host-associated > Arthropoda: Insects > Digestive system >...
CTGGGGCTAAGTCGTAACAAGGTAGCCGTACCGGAAGGTGTGGCTGGAATACCTCCTTTCTGGAGCAACTCGTTCAAAAACGACTTTGTTTGCTACTTCTATTCATTCCTCTTTATATACAAAAAAGGCTTCCAAATTTGGAAGCCTTTTTTGATTTTGGTAATGCCGCCCCACAAAATTTTGAAAAAATCACGATTTCTTAAAATATCAAGAAATTGTTAAAAAGTTAAATTTTTAATTTTTCCACCCATTTGTGAATAATATCTTCCTGGCGGGAGGGTTCTTTCAGTTCTTCCTGTAAGATTTTCTCTGCCACATCAATAGAGAGGTGGGCTATTTCGTTTTTTATATCAACGATCGCTTTCTTTTTTTCGTTTTCAATGGCTTGTCGGGTCTCTGCCATCAGGGCATCGGTCTCTTTTTCGCGGCGCAGTTTGGCTTCATCGTGCATTCTTTCAATCATTTTTCGCGCATCGGCTAAAATCTTGTCGCGCTCATCTTTTGCCTGAATAAGTAGTTGATGGTGTTCCGATTTCAGATTTTTCATCTCTTGCCGTACCGTTTCCGCTTCCGTAAGTTGCTGCTGAATAAACTGTTCACGTTCGTTAATCATCTTGAGAATAACGGGCCACGCAAATTTGTACAAAACAAAGAAAAGGATACCAAAACCAATAAGCATCCAAAATATCAATCCGGTGGAAGGGGTAATGAGTGGCATTGTACTTTATAATTAAGGCGGCGAAAGTATAAAAATTCGCTAAAAAAAAGCTGTCTTTATTTCAAGGCAGCCTTCTTTCTTTTTTTACTTTTTGAAGAACCGGTTAAAGAGCGCTTCAAACACTTGTCCGTGGCGTGCTTCATCTTTGCACATTTCGTGCACAGAGTCGTGAATGGCGTCGTAGTCAAGTTTTTTGGCTAAGGTGGCAATCCGTTTTTTATCTGCGCAGGCGCCCTGTTCGGCAAGCATACGTTTTTCGAGGTTAGTTTTGGTGTCCCAAACTACTTCGCCCAGCATTTCTGCGAAACGGGCGCAGTGGTCGGCTTCTTCGTAGGCAATTCTTTTGTAGGCTTCTGCCACTTCGGGATACCCTTCACGGTCGGCTTGGCGGCTCATTGCCAAATACATACCTATTTCGGTGGCTTCACCCATAAAATGCGCGCGAAGTCCTTCCACAACCTCTTCGTTCAATCCTTTGGCAACACCCAAACGGTGCTCATCAGCCCATTCTAATTTACCTGTCTCTTCCAACAGTTTAAATTTCTCACGCGGTTGCTTACATTGCGGACAAAATTCGGGGGCTTGTTCTCCTTCGTGAACATAGCCGCATACGGTACAAATCCATTTTTTCATAGTGTTCAAATTTTAAAGTTATTAATACATCTGAACGAAATGAAGTTAGTTTTATTATTGTAAAATAAAAAACAAAGGGTTACGTTTTTAGAAGATATTTCGTTACAATGAAAAAATTTTTAATATCCCTCTTTATTTTAGCCGCTGTTTTACAGGTAAGTGCGCAAGATTTCAGATGTTCCATCTCTCTTAATGCCCAACGACTTCCGGGTACAAATACCGAAAAATTTAACGCGCTGCAACAGGAACTCTACAAATTTGTGAATGACAGAAAGTGGTGTCAATATACCTTTAAAATGGATGAACGTATTGAGTGTTCGATTATTATTAATTTGAAAAACCAAACAGGAGACGCATATTTGGCAGACCTGAACATTCAGTTGCAGCGTCCCGTTTATAAATCAAGTTATAAAACACCGGTGCTGAATTTTGTGGATTTGGCTGCCGGATTTACTTACGTGGATGGCGACCCGTTAGAATACGTGGAGGGAAGTAATGTTTCACAACTTACTTCTTTGATTGCCTTTTATTTGAATCTTTTTTTAGCGGTTGATTTTGATACTTTTTCTTTGAACGGAGGTTCGCCCTACTACGCAAAATGCAGTAACATCATTAACCTTAATCAGGCTGCGGTTCCTGCTAAAGAACCCGGGTGGACATCGTTTGAAGGAGGGCAAAAAAACCGCTACTGGTTGATAGAAAACGTTTCAAATACTTCTTACGGCGAGTTTCGTGAATTTTTCTATCAATACCACCGTTTAGGGTTGGATGTGATGGCTGAAACCCCCGATGTAGGCAGGGCGGCCATCCTCGAAGCACTTAGATTGCTGCAAAAAGTGAACCAAAAACGCTCGGCGTTGTATTTGATGACGATTATCACCCAAACTAAACAACAGGAGTTTATTGAAATTTTTAAAGAGGGAACCCCAACCGAAAAACAACAGGCTCTTCAAATATTGAAGCAAATTGACCCCTCGAATGCCACGAAATATGAGGTAATTAATCAACCTAAATAAGTATGCTGCGCGCCCTGCATATTGAAAATTATGCTTTTATAGAACATCTACAACTATCTCTTGACAAGGGATTTACTGTTATTACCGGAGAAACGGGCGCAGGAAAATCAATATTGGTAGGTGCTTTGTCGCTCATCTTGGGGGCTCGCGCCGACTCATCCGTTCTTTTTAATACCTCAAAAAAATGTATCGTTGAGGGTGAATTTGATATCATCAATCTAAATCTTGAGGATTTTTTTGTAAAGAATGATATTGATTGTAACAGATTTACGATTTTGAGGAGGGAAATCACAGAAAACGGTTCCAGAGCTTTTATCAACGATACGCCTGTTACTCTTGCCGTTCTAAAAGAGTTTGCCGAAAAATTGGTGGATATCCATTCACAACACCATCAATTACTGATTAACAAACCCGATTTTCGGCTTCAAACGGTGGATGATTTTGCCCTACTGAGGTTGGAGGTTATTTCATATCAGAAAGTATATCAACAATATAATGATGTTGAGAAAGCGTTGAATGATGCGAAAAATAAGGCGGCAAGAGAACGTTTGGAGAAAGATTTTTTAACTTTTCAAAGTGAGGAATTGCATCAGGCAAAGTTGTTTTCGGGAGAGCAGGAAGAGTTGGAACTGCAAATTGCATTCCTGAAAAATGTGGAGGAGATTAAAATGCAGTTGTATTGTGCGTTGCAACTACTTTCGGAAAAGGAAGAGAATTGTATTCAACAACTTAACGAGGCTAAAAATGCCTGTCAGTCGGTGGTAAAATATGATGAGAAAATTAATGAACTCCATACCAGATTGAATAGCATTGTAGCAGAGGTAAAAGATATTGCTTTTGAACTGGCAAACAAAGAGGAAACCGTTGAAATAAATCCATCAGAATTAGAGCGTTGTGAGAATAGATTGGATACCTTGTTTCGCCTGCAACAAAAACATTCTGCAAAAAATGAAGAGGAACTTTTGCAAAAATTGGTTCAAATTGATGCACAGTTAACCCAATTTGAAAACTTGGAAACACATATTGAACAGTTGCAAAAAGAGTATGACATATTGACGGAAAAGATAACAACTTTGGCAAAAAATCTCTCTGAAAAACGAAAAGAGGCTGCTTTACTATTTGAGAAAGAGATTGAGAATAAACTATCTATGTTGGGAATGCCGGATACAATTTTTAAGGTTGAGATTTCACAAAGTCCCGCATTTACCATTACCGGAACAGATGTCGTTCAATTTCTTTTTTCAGCCAATAAAGGAATCCCTTTGGCGCCGGTTGAAAAAACCGCGTCCGGTGGAGAGTTATCCAGAATCATGTTGGCGGTAAAATCGATCATTTCTGCCGCATCTTTTATGCCCACGGTCATTTTTGATGAGATTGACACCGGCGTTTCCGGTCTGATGGCGAGTAAAGTGGCAACGGTAATGTACGATGTCTCGTTGCAACGACAACTGCTGGCAATTACCCATTTACCCCAGATTGCCGCACGAGCCAATGTGCATTTTCTTGTGTATAAAGAAGTTGATAATGGTAAAACCACAACGAAAATCAAAGAAATTACAGATAAAGAACGCATTTCTGAGATTGCTAAAATGATGACAGGTAACCAAACCGGCGAGGCGGCGTTGCAGGCGGCGGCGGAATTGCTGAGGTAGGGAGAAAAGGAGAAAAGGAGAAAAGGAGAAAAGCAGAAAAGAATATTAAACATTGATATGAAAATCGAAAGATTATTATTACGAAAATAGCAAAAATAATTACAATGAAACCAAAGAAACCCTATCAGCATTTTACCCACAACAATCATTTCTCTCGCTTTTCTGCATTTCTGCATTTTTGCTCTTCTCCTCTTCTCCTCTTCTCCTTTTCTCCTTTTCTCCTCTTCTCCTTTTCACAAAGTTTTGCGCAGAACAGGATGACCAAGGATGCCCCCCGTTTTGTGTATCAATCCTCACTTTCGGGGGCGGTAGGAATGGGCTCAAACTTTACCGGACTTGACACCGTGCCTGTGCCCAATGGTAATATCTCTTTTGAAATTCAACAACTCATTGCTTATCAATTTAATAACTATATTTTTACCGGTGGGGGCGTGGGGCTCGATTTTTGGTTTTTCGATAATAAAACCTCCACTTTTATCCCCATTTTTGCTAATGTTACCGTGAAATTAATAGATAAAAAAACATCTCCTTTTCTTTTTGCGAATGTGGGTTATGCTTTTAAGTGGCAAACACAGCGAAAGATAGAGGAGAAAATATTTTGGGGAACTAAAGCCGGCATCTATTTTCAAGCCGGTGCGGGCGTTAACTTAAAATTCTCCGAAAAACTGTCGCTCCTCTTTTCTGCGTATTACAAAATGCAGCAATCGGCAAATAAATACAGAGAAACTGATACGTTGTTATTGGAAACCAACAACCAACTTTTCCATTTTGCGGGAATAAAAATCGGAATTTTATACTAAAACAAGATGCTATAATCATAAATCATATAAAACGAAAAAAATGAAAAATTTTAAATTTAGTTTGAAAAATTTGGCAGCAATATTTGCTTGCTTTGCAGTATGTTTGATGCTCTCAACGGGTTGTGAGAATCCGGAAGATAAAGGTAAAATGCAATCCCTTACACTGAAAGGTAAAGTAATGGATACTAACGGTTTACCTATTAGTGGGGTGCGTGTTTCCACCGGTAAAGTGAATACAACCACTGACGAGATGGGGAGTTTCAGTTTATCGCAGGCAGAAGTAGTAAACAAAAGAATGGTAATGAAGTTTGAGAAAGAGGGCTATTTTACCCTTACCAGATCCGGTGTTAAAGAGAATGATATGTATGTTGAGGCTGTTTTGCAACGAAAGGGAAACAGCGAGATTTCGTTGGAAACCACTTTTGAAACATCGGAAGCGAAATCGTTGGAAGTGCCTGCCGGAATGAAAGTTAAACTACAGCCACAATCGATAATGCGGGCAGATGGAAAACCCTATAGCGGAAAAGTAAAAGCCGATATGCTTTACCTTGATCCCAACAACGAGAATTTTTCGGGTTTGATGCCCGGCGGCGACCTGGCTGCTATTAATGCAACTAACAACCAGGTAATGCTTATCTCGTGGGGAATGGTCAATGTTAACCTTACCGATGAATCGGGCAAGCCCTTGCAGTTGAAGAGCGATACTCCCGCAGAGATTACCTATCCCATCCCGGCAGGTATGGAGAATAATCCGCCGGCAACTATCCCCCTTTGGCATTTTGACGAAGCGAAGGGTATCTGGATTGAAGATGGTGTAGCCACGTTAAAAGGAAACGTTTATGTGGGAAGTGTAACCCATTTTTCCTGGTCTAATCTGGATGTACCCGCCGAACGCGTAACCATAACGGGAAGAGTGGTGGATTGCAAAGGAAACGGGGTGTCAAGCACAAAAATTAGTGTGGAACAAACAGGAACCAATACCAACAGTAACGGTGATTTTTCAATCTTTGTGCCGGAATGGACTCCCGTAACCGTAACTGTTATCGCTTTTGGAAAAACCATTACCATATCTGTTCCCGGACAACCCGGAGGAACGGTTTACAATGTAGGCGATATTAAAACTTCCTGCCCTGTAACCATTAAAGGTAAAGTGGTTTGCAAAGATAACGAGCCGGTAACTTTCGTAAAAGTGATGGTGGGAACGGTTACTACCACCACCAATAGCAAAGGCGAGTATTCGGCGGTAATTTCCGACAACACGCCGGCAACTGTCAGTGTTAATGCCAATGGTGGAAGCGACTCCGAATTTGTACCCGGGCAACCCGAAAATACCGTTTATACTGTACGTAATCTCAAAGTGCCCTGCGGAGCCCCCGGCACCAAAACCTTCGTTGAAAAAGGAGCCGTCAAATATCGTATGTTTGATGGAGAAGATATTTGGTATTATACTTTTGATGAATACGGATGGAGGGTTCGTCTTGACCAGTTTGATAAAAATGAAAATCCTAATTCTCAAATTACCTCGATTGTTAACCATTTAAATAAATATTGGTGGATTGGTTATGCCGGCAGTGATGAATGGTATGATCAACCTTACGATTATGAAGATAATCCTTTTGCCGGTTTGACAGAACTTTTTACCATAGATGAAAAGGAATTTGCGAGTTATCTGCAGCCCAACACGATGACCGTAGCGGGAAAAACGTGCAAACTGTTCGTTATCAATACATACGGTATGAAATATACCCGCGCTTCGTGGAATGGATTAGTGCTGTTTTATGAAGTGTCGTTCGGAGGTGAAGTTCAGTTAACCTTTAAGGCAACTGCAGCAACCCTCAATGTGCCTGAAAAGGCATTTACCAAAACCTTTACCATCGACTGGCTCCCATAACAATAAAAAAATTAGTTTTTCTCATCTTCTTTATAAGAAATTTATATATTTTTGCGCTCCAAATAGTGTAGTTCAAAAATTAATAACAAATTTATAAATCAAAATTATTTAGAAAATGAAAAATTTTACCCATTCACAAACAAAAAGGCTATTTGCTTTCTGTTTAATGTTTTTATGTTTTTTCTCTTCCACCTTTGCGCAAAGTAATGTGGAACTGATTCTGCACACCAATCCCATCTTGCACAGATGGGATGAATCCACGTTTAGCGTAAACATTTTTAATAATACTAGTAATGCAGCGACCGGGTATTCGTTGGATATGGAGATTATTATTCCAACCGGTGCAACTTTAGGCTACCAAATTACTTACGACACACCCTATCCGGGAGGGTTTCCTTATACGGGAATTGATCTTGCTCCCGCAGAAACCAAAACTTTCACTTTCAAGATAAATCCAAATTGTGAAGCACCACAAAGCGGCCTGTTTATTAAATATACCTTAAACGACAATACTGGAACTCCCGTTAAAGTGGTAAAAACACCGGAAGTTTTTATCGGTGATGCGGATATCCTGTTTTTCCAACCGGCAGATTTTCAGGCAGAAGTTGCCAGTACTACCAGAGAATACGAACGTATATGGTATATTACCCCCAGTTCTCCTCATGCTAATCTTTCCACAGTGAAAGTAACCAACACCATCAGTGATCTTGCAAATTTTGAAATTGTAAAAGCAGAGTTTGTTAAAAATATGAGCGGAGCCCCCATTACCAGGCTTGGGGGGGCGGAGCTTACCTCATCTGAGTTCTCTTATAACACAGGCACTAAAACTTACACTTACCTTTTTAAACAAAATAATTTTACTGAATATGGTTTTACTGATAGCCGGTTTAGAAAAGCCGACACTATTTACATAAAAGAAACATTTAGAGTGAAAACTTGTGTTGAAGCGACTTCAGTATATTTAGTAAATACCGGGGATGGTACTAACTGGTGTGTTGACCCCATTACCAAACAGAGACCCCCAGTGGTAAAAACCAGCGTACTTGCGCTAAACTTTACTTATGGCTCCTCTGTTGAGACAGTCCAAGGAATGACGGATCAATGCGACGGAACCGGAAGGGCAGTCGGTAAATATGTTCTCAATGTTTGTAATAACAGTGGCGATTCGAGAGCGGTTATGAAAAATTTTGATATTCTTCTTCAAAATAACACCGACAAACTTTCCATATTAGATGCTTATTTCGTAAATAATTCCAACGTACCCATTGCGGATTTGCCCAGTTTGACATTCGCTAATGATTACCCTGGTTACGTTGGAAATCCTTTGTTTACGCGCATAGATTTTAATCAATTAAATGGCTTAGATTATTCGCCTACTAATCTATACGATTCTGATGGAGACGGAAGATATAATGACTTGCAGGGAGGAAAATGTTTCAGAATTTTATTTGAGATAGCTATTGATTTTCCGCTACCCGGTTCTGCTTGTGCATCAACTTTAATAAACGAATTTTTAACTGTTATTCCGAGGTATCTTACGAATTGCAATGCGCGTACCAACGGGAGCACAGTTTATTTTCCCGTATCAAGATTAGGACGGGGTATTCCGCAGAACCCTCTGGTAAATCCGGAAAATATACAGGCGGGAACCGTTACCACGCTTACTTTCTGCCAAAGTCAAACAGTTTCACACAATACATGGATGAATAGTGTAACCGCTTATGACCAATTTATTAAAATCACACTCCCCGGCGCATTTACCTTTGACCCGACCATACACAAACTTAGAATTAACAACACGCTCATTCCGGGAGCAGATATTACTACAGCAGAAGATGCTAACGGACGGGTAGTGCTGACCGTTCACAATAAGTTAGTTGCTCATGTAGATAATGTTGCCATGTGTTTTAGCATTGAAATGTATTTAGACCCCGATAAAGTGGTACCTTGTATGGATGGAGCGGATAAAACTTTTAAAGTTGAGCACGAATTTGCATTTAAATGCGATCCACCCGAAGATGCGCTCCGTTATAAATACGGCTGTTTCACCGCCGGGTTGGATTATTTGATTGTGGATACTGCAAGTTGGATTAGAATGACTTTTGATGTGAAACGTATGACCTTTGGCTGGACTAATGTCAATAAAACCCAACGGATTACTACGGAGGCTATGGCAAATCTTCTCGGCGTGGACCGCACCATGGCAGGTCCATGGGATAATGTGGATTTCGTTTCCAGGATGCAATTAACGCGCGACACTACCTACAATGGCAAGAAAATTGACGACACATTCAAGTGCAGTGTACGAACGGGTTTTGATGCGACCAGTAAAGGCAACTGTTTTTACTTTCCAAACCCGGATATTGCAGTAATAGTGAAGGTTATGGATAAAAACACCCCTATAGTAAAAGGCACCTACTACCTCCCCGAGTCAAGTGTGCAAAAAATTATAACAGGAAACCACCACGATTACATAGTAGATCTTACCCCCTATACCTTTGCCGGAGATATGAAAATAGGCGATTGGGTGGAAGTTACTTTAAAGATGCAAACCAATGAAGATATGCCGATTGCGATTACCCGATTGAACAGATTAATGACCACTTTCCATTTTGAACCCAATTTAGATATCTGTATCGACCCTACTGTTATTAAAAACTTTTATGTGGCAGATTATGCGGTAAGAGATTTTAGGGTTTTGCAAACTTCTTATCAAGAGCATAACATTACTAAAGCAACTCCTACTGACGGTTGCAACAGGAAACCATCAGGTGTTGGCACATATTCAAAACTTCTCTATCCTAACGAATATCGCCCCTGCCAATATGCAACCTATCACGAAGTTACCTTTAATGATTTATGGAGTATTAATAGTGTATCAGTGGATGAAAGAAATCACCGTACTCCGAGCAGTGCCGCTACCACATCTACAAGAATCACTTTGTCCGAAGGCCACGCAGACCTTACGATTGATCACACCGGAGGTAAAACTAAAGTGGTTATTAACGGTATATATCAATCGAATTATGTAACGAATAGTCCTAATGATTTTGACGAGTTGTTTATTTGGTTAGTAAACGGCGCCCCCTATTGTGCAAAAACTACTAATCCTACGGCATCCTCAAAGGTGGAATACCTCTATTATCCTTCCTCCGAAAGAACCGATAGAACGGGGACATTTGCCTTGAATAATTTTGCTGTGTATAATGCCCGTCATTACTACAACACTACTATGACAAGTGTAGTTAATCCGGGAGATATAGTGGACGAAAAGGTTACCTGGAAATTTGAAGTATGGAATATGAACACAGCCCAAACCGGCAATGTTCTGGATAACAGCTGGCTTGAGGTAACACTTCCGCCTAATGTGCATTCTTCTACGCTCGAACTTAAATATAATAATGGGACGCCAACCACATTAACCAACTTTATTTATTTTGGTAGCGGTATTGGTGGCGATAAATATTGGGTAGAAATAGGCAATTTGACAATACTTAACAATACACCCCTACTCTTTACCCTCTCTTGCAAAACTATGGAATATGTGAACTTTAACCTGGGAATTAAATTCGGGCAAGGCAAATGGGGGTATCCTGATGATAAAAATCCTGAATCAAACAAGTGGAGCAGCTATACTATTTGTCCGGGCAAGTCAACAATTACGCTTTTTGCCCAACCCATACCGGGTATGGTTCGCGGAGTAGTTATCAGTCCTCCAAAAGATGGTGTGGGTCTTCCTGGTTTTGATCCCGGTTATCTGTTCTGTTCAGAACACCCGTACAAGGTTACCTTCTATAACACTTACAACACAGCTGTACTTACCGACCCCATACTTAAATTAGACCTGTGTCAGGGGTTACAACTTATCAATGATAACCCCGGAGATGTTTATGCCGAATATATGGGAAACATATTGGATGTTATAGTAAATGACCCCTGGCCCGCCGGAGATAGCGCCCGCACAGTTATCATCACTTTCCCCGACTCACCCATATTAGAAATATATGGTACCCCCGGCGATACGCTCGATGTCTATTTTAGGCTGAAACCGGTATGTGAATTTGAGAACGACTTTGTGGTTTATGCTGACTTTTCAGCCATTGCCCCCAGTGGGGATAGAATAAATAACCGGATGGGCGCGGAAGCCCTCCGTGTTGACGGACTTGCCTACGAATCAGACTACCAGATTCCGCCCTTTCTATTAAGCACCGACCCGGTTAATATCCTGGATTTGCGAAGTCAATCCGCCGCGAATGCTGCCCAGGTTACGATTTATGCTGATATCAAAATGATGTCTGCATTACAATCTACCGATGCCTTAGGCAATGTTAAAGATTATATAGGACTTATGATTCCGCCCAATATGACTATTATTTCAAGCACCATGACTTACAACTTTGTTACAAGTCCCATAGATTTCGATTGGTGGCAATTTGATATTAATGGTATGGCAATGTACAGAGCCACCATGCCTGATATGACTATGGGGGATAATATTAATTTAGCAATAACACTTAAACCTACGAATATTGAACTTTGGGATTGTAGTGATATTGAATTCAAATTATTTACCGGTATTTACTACGAACATTTTTGTGATATGGACGGAGATGGTATTGATGAGGATTGTGGAGTAAATATTATCCACCCCAATGAGCAAACAAGAACGATTGAGATACTTAAAAATCCCGTGGATTTCAAACCCGGAAGTATCACTGCTGCTGGTGTTTATCTTTCTGCAAACACAGAACAGGTAACCATAAACGGCGTATTGAAAGTACTACCCAATTCGGCATTTGAGGATTTGGTAATTGAAGTTTATAGCAATAGAACCGGAACTCTGGTACCCATTCCCGGTGTATTCGTTACGATTCCAAACATTACTACCAATGCATCTACCACCGAAGTATCTTTCTCGATGATAGATATGGAGATTCCGGCAGAAGAGATGTGTTTCTTATACTTAGTCATTCGCAAAACAGCTGATCACAACTTATATATTTGCGATGGCGCCCAAATTATGGTTCCCCCGCCCACTTATACCATTGCGGATAGAGATTTTGAATTATGTCAGAGCGACGATTTGGTTGTTGGCGATCCGGCGATTGATGGCTACACCTACCTCTGGGCCCCAAATACATATATTAAATCTACCCCCAAGAATACCACGCCGGTAACGGTAAATTTCCCTGCGGGAGTTTTCAACAACTACGTTATGAACTTGGAGATTAGACGCGGAGGCTGTACAGTAGCGTCTTCTGTTAATTTCTTTATCCATCCGAGAACTTTATCATCTGACATTAGAATTGATGACGCAACCATCTGTAAAGAGCAAAAAATAACGCTTACCCCCTCTGTCCCCCTCGAACCCAACCCCGTAATCAACTGGTTTGCATCCCCTAATGCTACTACACCTTTCTTCGTAGGACCTTCTTACACGACTACTCATCTTACAGCAGATACCACGTTTTATATCAGTGTTTATGGTGATTATTTTTGTGAAAACCTTGTTCCGCAAAGAAAACGTGTACATATTACGGTTCAAAATTTTGTTCATCCCATTTTCAACATTCAACCCACCGTGTATTGTGTAGGTGAAACCCCGTTTGAATTACGCGGTGCGCTTACTTCTCAAAACGGTATCACAGGAACCTGGTCTCCGGTAACGATTAGCACGGATGTTCCAACAGCACCGGGTAAGCCGGACAGATATGTGTTTACAGCTTCCAGCGGAATATGTATATACCCTGCGACACTTAATATTACTGTGGTACCCTGCGACCTTATGGATTGCAGCCCCACAGCAATGCCCGACAGAATTGCAGTAGAGGACGAATACAAAGCGAAGATATATACCCATGTGGGTACCGATTGGGATGCAATTACTTCTCTTACTTATAAAGCGGATAGTCTTCATTATTATATCAATGGAGTATTGTACAGTCACGGACCGGCAGCATCGCTGGATGGTGCTATATTCCCGTTAGGGTTATCGGAAGTAACAGTAGTAGTTTTCTACAAAAATCTCTCAGCAACCTGTAGTTTTAATGTTTTTGTTGAGTGTGCCTGTGCTCCTGCTGTTCTCGATGATGAAGGCAATCTCTACAATGTAACCAGATTAGCCGGTTTGTGCTGGACAGAAAACATGAAAGCAACTAAATATGCAGTAAATCTGGGCGGTGGCGACATTCCTTTCGCAAAACCCTATTACAGCACATTTTATCCTGATACAGTATATCACTTTAATACATTCGGATTGTTGTACGATTGGTATTCGGCAGTTGGTGAAACAGCAGGAAACCCCATTGTACAAGGTATATGCCCCGAAGGCTGGCACATCCCATCTAATGCAGAATGGGCACTCTTGAATAAATTCCCCGCTGGTAATTTGAAGAGTAAATTATTCTGGGTAGAAAACCCGGGCAAAGACATATATGGTTTTGATGCACGCCCCGCCGGCAAATACAACGGAATTATGAAGCGTTTTGAAGACCTTTACGGCTTCACTGCCTGGTGGTCGGCTGATGATCCTACCGAAAATCCCGGAGTTGCAAGTGCATTCACAATGTCTTACTACTGCGGCTATCTGCTGGAAGAACTCATGAATAAAGGCACAGGGTTGAGCGTAAGGTGTGTAGAAGACGACTGTCACAACGGTCAATAAAAGTAATTTGTAAACAAAAAGCGCAGAATTAATTCAGTTTAAGCCTGCGCTTTTTTTTTAGATGTCTGGCTCTCTTGTAGAATACAAATATTTTTGTTATTTCGCAGCAATAATTATCCACAAAAAAACAATTAACCAATATGATAACCTACATCAAAGGCACAATAACCGAAAAAAATCCAGCGTATGTGGTCATTGAGACTGCGGGCGGGGTGGCTTATGGCATCCATATTTCGTTAGCCACTTTCTCTCAACTGAAAGAAACAGAGAATGTTAAATTGTTAACCCACTATGTCATTAAAGAAGATGCGCACCAGTTGTTTGGCTTCTATACCGAAGAAGAACGCAGTTTGTTCCGGCTGCTCATCTCGGTAAATGGAATTGGCGTAAACACGGCGCGTTTAATTCTCTCTTCGCTAAGTACCGATGAGTTGATAAACGCCATTGCCACCGAAAATATTCGGGTTATTCAGGGCGTAAAAGGGATTGGTTTGAAAACGGCGCAAAGGGTTATCATTGAGTTAAAAGATAAAATTGGAAAAACTACCCCACAAAATTTCGAAAAAATCACGATTTCTTATAATAATAACAGGGCGGAAGCACTATCTGCTTTAATGTCGTTGGGATTTGCAAAAAATTCGGCGGAGAGTGCGTTGGAGAAAATTATTCGTACGGAAGGCACTTCCCTCACTATAGAAGAATTGATTAAGAAAGCATTAAAAGTATTATAAAAACTAATTTACACCTATTAACTTTTCATAAACTTTTTATTGTTATTACGAATATGATGCTACCGGCAACCGTGTCGTGTGGAAAGTGATAAATCTCCCAAAAGCGCCTCCCGCGCCGCCGGAAGATTCCTTGGAAATTGTGAGTAACGAGTTACAAGTAACAAGTGACAGTTATTTTTTTGAGAAAGTTGCGCAGGTGGGAATGAAAATCTACCCCAATCCGGCTACGGAAAAAATACTTATTACCTGAGTTCCGTTTAAAAGGTTATTACCTATCAAAACGGTTTACCCCATAGGGCGAAGCCCTAAAATATGATAGCCCAACGGCAACGCCCACTCATGTTCGGAAGATTGTAATTTATTGAATTACAATTAGCTATTCGCCTATTA
>Ga0209737_10001948_pt1 | contig 14491 bp, 10 predicted proteins | sample TergutCu122P3_FD_187284 | JGI IMG/M metagenome (GOLD analysis project Ga0209737, IMG submission 187284) | Cubitermes ugandensis P3 segment gut microbial communities from Kakamega Forest, Kenya - Cu122 P3 (SPAdes) (version 2) | ecosystem: Host-associated > Arthropoda: Insects > Digestive system...
AGGAATTGCCTGAGGAGTGTAAGGTGTCGACCATTGTATCTATCTATAAGATGGTCGATAAAACATATTCTAGTAATTATAGGGGCATATCGTTTTTGACAACTACGTACAAAATTTTATCCAACATCCTGTTTTCAATGTTAACTCCTTATGCAGAGGAGACTATTGGGGATCATCAATGTGGATTTCGACACAACAGGCCAGCTACTGATCATACATTCTGCATTCGTCAAATACTTCGGAAAAAAATGGGAATAAAACGAAGCAGTGAAACAGCTCTCTATAGACTTCAAGAAAGCTTGTGATTCACTTAGGAGGGAGGTCTTGTTTAATATTCCCATCGAGTCTGGTATCCCCATGAAACCGTTAAGGCTAATTGAAATGTGTCTAATTGAAAAGTATAGCAGAGGCCGGATAGGCAAGAATTTGTCTTACATGTTTCGTATCAGGAATTGTTTGAAAGAAGGAGATGCTCTATCGCTAACGCTCTTCAGCTTTGCTTTAGAGTACGCCATTATGAAGGTTCGCGGAAACCAGAATGGTTTGAAATTAAATGGAACACATCAGCTTGCTGTATGCTGATGATGTTAATGTATTGGGAGGAAGCGTACATACAATTAAAAAAAAACCGCAGCAACTATAGGACACGTAGTTGCTAGTAAGGCTATTGGACTGGAAATAAATGCTGATTAAACTAAGTACATGGTCATGTCTCGAGTTCAGAATTCAGAACGAAGTCACAGAATGAGACTGAGAGTAGTTCCTTTGAAAAGGTGGAACAGTTCAAATATTTGGGAACAACCTTAACAAATAAAAATTCTATTCAGGAAGAAATTAAGAGCGGATTGAAGTCAAGGAATGCTTGCTTTCATTCGGTGCACAATCTTTTGTCTTCCAGTTTTCTGTCAAAAATAATAAGATTAAGATATAGAGAACAATAATTTTGCCTGTTGTTTTATATGAGTGTAAAACTTGGTCGATCACATTAAGGGAAGACTGTAGGTTGAGGGTGATTGAGAATTGGGTGCTGAGGAGAATATTTCAGCCTAAGAGGGACTAGGTAACAGGGGAAAGGAGAAAACTACATAATGAAGATTTGAATGATCTGTACTCCTCACCCAATATTTTTCGGGCGGTAAAAACGAGAAGAATGAGATGACCGGGACATGTAGCACGTATGGGGTAGAGGAGAGGCATATACAGGGTTTTAATGGGGAAACCTGAAGGAAAGAGACCACTCGGGAGGCCCAGGCATAGATTGGATGATAATATTAAGATGGATCTTCAGGAAGTTGGATGTGGCGGTATGGACTTGATCGAGCTGGTTCATGATAGGGACAGGTGACAGGAACTTGTGAATACGGTAATGAACCTTCGGGCTCCATAAAATTTGGGAGATTTGTAGACTAGCTGAAAACCGGTTAGCTTCTCAAGAAGGACTCTACTCCTTCGAGTAAGTAAGTATCCTGAAAATGGAGGTAACGATCTCCCCGAAAAACTGCTGCTTCTCTACTACACTACACGCGTGAAGTCTTAGAAGACAATAACCATGCTGACAACGTCAGAACCTCATGTTTTACATTTCATCATCCCATTCGACATTGAATGGCTTCTGCAGTTAATGGGCTTTAATTAAATACCTAATGGGAGTTTTTACCCTATTAAGAATATCAATTTTCGACGTCAAGTATTTGTTTGTCTCTCAAATGCTAATTTGTATAGTATTTGGAATATTTAACCCCTTCAGCAGCAAAAACAAAATTTTGGATTCATAGTTTTACCGCTTATTTTCCTGAGTCCCTAAACACGAAAAGTTCAACAAATCAAAAATCTTGTTGTACTGTTGACTAACAGCAACAAGCGTTTATGCAGTTGTGAAGATGTCGTGAAAACTACAACGAAACAAGAAACACATTTAGGCAGCAAAATAACAGAGAGGCGAGTTTAAAAGAGTTCAGTGTTTCATTAACATAAATTTCGACCACAAAGTTCAGTATGTGGTTTTGAAATCCGGATGTTCGTGACTCGGTTCGCTTTCAGTTTCTTCACGTGGAGAACCACATTACGAAATGGAATAAGAATAACCATCAGCAGGCCTGTGAACTTATTATGCCCTTGGTTTTCATCACAGTCGGAATTATTCTTATGGTTAAGGGAAAACTTCCTTTCGGAACCAAACGACTAACCATTCATCTTGCCCAGTTCATGGAAATGCGGACAGGTTCTGAACAAAAAATTAAACTGAAAGAAATGCAGCATCTTCCCTCTGACTTACACTTGTAACGCCGCAGCCAAGAACCGGTCCGACTGGATGTAAAATAAACAGATTCCCTATTAAACTAACGTTTTGTATGTCACTTTGTCACTCGCTGGTATTAGAACTCCATATTTTATTACCGCGAAAATGAAGTCTATAATTTGATCCTACACTGGGCCAATTAAATCCATTTACATTTGCAACAGCGATTTTTTCTTGCCTCTGGCCTCCACAAGTACGTAGTCCTGTAAGTAAAGTCCTTCATAAGAAGGTGACAGGCGAATGCAAATCGGACAATACCCTGTCGTCTGCAAACCAGACCATCCATTACTGTCTGTAAAACAGCCCACCCATTGATCCCATGCTTGCCCTCTTGATTCCCGCTCAGACTCACATACCCAATTCTTTTTAATCACTTTTAATGCCTTCGTTTTATATACACCTGCTTCATGCCTTGTCGTCTCCCTTATGCCCACTGCATGACCCGTCCACTTCATTCTTACTGACTGAACACGTTAGTGCATGTAGTGTCGCAAGCTACTCTTTTGTGTAACGGTCGAAGCAACGAACCTCTGAAGCAAGAATCCTCGCGTTGGTATTAGGTCACAGATGACAGAATTTAGTGAGACATCTGTTATGTCGCCAGGCTAATGTAATAGCATAGCTTATTAATGGGGTCGTAGCGTCAGGAAAATATCTATCTAAAATGATAAGATTTTGCCTTGATGATGATGATGATTAGAATATCATCATCATCATCATCATCCACGTGACGTAACATTCACGCACTACTCCATGGCCACTTTCATCGTGAGTTCCTTTATTCTTAGAGCTGACGAAACGTTAATTTCATACATCAGGGTGCTGCCATGTGGTTTTTGCATGCTATGTGTTCGGCGATCAAATCTGTCTTCACCCTCAGCATATAATTCACAGAAAATATGGCAACCGGAATGTGGCTCACTCACACCAAGGGCAATATGGGTATGCAGTGAGATCAGCCCTGTCATTGAGAGGGTGAGTATAGGCCCCAGCCTTCTTTCGCCATCCTGTGACGGACGCAGCCCGTCCCGCCAGCACGGAGCCATGTAATGGACGGCCACGCGCTTCAGCACGTAGTCCTGTTAGTGGGCTACGTAGGAAGTAAAGATGCTGATGAGTAGAGCCAACTGCTATGGCTGGTCGCAACCTTCATTTACTGGATCAGGTCCTGCGTGACAGATGGAAAGACGATCGGTCAGACCAGTACTCAATTTGCGACTGTTCGTGAGATAGATTTAGAGAGGACGATTATGGATACGTAACTGGAATGCCCCGAGTGGAGAGGACATTCCGTAACATAGAGTCTGTATGTAGGCTGGATTATGGGACCTTATGTCGCCCTTATTTTTAAGTCACCTCTCTTCCTTCACCCAAAGTTCATGTACGGGAGACGCTGCCTGACATTAAAAGGTAATGTTAGGCACGCGCTCTCCACATGGGCGCCCCACGAAATACATGTTGTGATGGAAGCTATCAAATTAGGCATTAGTCCCTCAGCACTTCTGAAGCCGACTGGCTGCACGCCATGTTAGCATTCGGGACAGACGTGCCCCCTGACCAGGTCATCGCCAAGTGATGACAGAACTGTGCATTGTGCTGATGAGAGGAATTCCAAAGTTCTTTGCCGCGTATTCCTGTCCATTCTCCAGAGACTACACAAGCCCTACGTTACTATAACTGCCTGGATTTAACTGCCCAGAAAATACCGTGAGAAGATATTTACAGGTTTTCTGTCAAGTTACTTTTTTCCCGTTCTGCATGCGTTTAGTGTGTCTTTAAGATTGGATGTTTGGCCCATGATTTCATTAACTTTTCACTCATGGTCCTCCCTGAGAGTAAGATTCAACATTCCTCACGCACGAAGAATAACAGCCGAATTAGTTCTTGTTATACAACTTAATGTTTTCTCGACAGTGCAAATTTCAGTATGGGGAATGTCTGTCACATTATTTTTTCCAACGCTGCAAAAATCAGCTCAACGTAATGCAGGGCTGAACACATCTGCCCTTGAAAGTCCAAAGGACTGTGTCATTTGTACACGAATCTTTTTGTTACACGATAAGGGAACAGGTTTTTGTCTTACTAGTAAAATGTGTTGAAATATTTTTAAATTAATTTTATTGCAGGGTATGGCATAGTTTCCCCTGAACTTAATTAAGTACCACAACTTGAAAGCATATGGAGAGTTGACGTATACCTCCACACATTCTCAACTAGATAGAATTTACTGCTCCGGCTGTTTTGTCCCTGGGAATTATATTCGCGTTACCCATTGGAAAGGAATTTCGTTAGGTGCAATAGTCGGTTTGGATGTTGTGAGGAAGATAGAACTGCCTTGTACCTAGAATCAAACTTTGATGCCTTGGTTGTGTTGTCTGCCAACAAATCGCTATACCGACTAACCTATTTGGAGATGCGGATTGTCAAAATGTCCATTTGACTTTTCAAAGAGCTTTGTAGCAGTAATAATGAAAAAGGTTTAGGTGATAGTTATGCTTTAGGCCCCTGTTTTGGAAATATGGACACTGGAAGAAAGATTACAAAGAGGTGTGACTGAATACTGAATGCTGATTGATTAGATACAAAATAAGATGATGAAATGAACGTTTTCCCCCCCGGTCGGACCCGTTCCGAATTCCTGATTCGATGTTCTTACCTGGAACATAAACCGACCACCCAAGCTGTTAAAAAAACAGTCATCGCCTTGGCCCATGATTTTCGGAGACGTGCTAAACGATGGTGACATACCAACCGACAGGTGAAAGGTTCTTTCTTTGCCCACCGCAAACAGACGCTTTGGTCTGCCCCTTCACAAATAACGTAGAACTGCCGAGAAGCCTTTAAAAAGCTGTACAAATAGCCGTCCAATTAACATCACATTACCAGGCTGCCCACTACAATTAGAGACGCACAGTATCAATGATACTTCCCTTGTGAGCCTCTTTAATCTTTCATTCCCTTATACTTCAAGTAAGGGACGCTGGAAACTTTCAGAGGGCGTTCTGTGCCGGAAAGTCCTCAATTTATATGAAGTTAAGATAACTTACTTTGTTATGCAGTAAGCTTAAGGCTGCCCTACCATCCAGTCCATAAGTTAAATTTTGTGAATGGATGTTTGCTGTGAATTCAAGAGCAATAATAGCACTGATCGTGGTTACAGGCTGTGAATGGACGCTTCCCTGAATGATGTGTGCAAATACATAACAGTCAAGTGAAAATAATTGTAGGTCTCTACCAATTCGTGTAGCACACTATTTATTGTGAATTGCACATTGCAGAAACTGTATGTACACCCATATGCCGATCCTACTGATCGACATTTCTGTCCTATGTTAGGCAGAATCCCGACTCCGGTTTCGGAAATGAGATCGTTAATTTACCTCTAATCAACGGAAACATTCTAATGAGGAAACGTAGGAATTTAAGAGAACCAGCTGCTCCTTGAAAATTTCCGTCTTTCTCATAGAAGACTTCTTGTATATTCGTAAAAATGTAACAACAGTTCGCATGACCTTTCTACCTACGTTTTCAGGCTTTCCACATACCCTGAATATGGAGGCATTAAACTCATCTGAAACACTAATAGGCGTTTACCAGTCTGCAAGGCGTCATATTCCAGAAAACGGACATTTTCGTCAGCACAGCTGTGCGTAACTCATATCCGGATTTTTTATTGTTAATTGTTTTTATTGACATGATGTTGTTCCATGTTATAGTCTACTTCCTGGAATTCACTGCAGAAACAAATTTCTTGCAGGAAATGGGAATGATATGAGCCCAACAGCTGTGAAAACACGTGGAAAAAGTAATAAATAAATAAATAAATGAACACTTCTGGAAGTGTGTACCACTCAGTGGAAGTTACTGTACCTAGTATGAGATGTTGGCTGTTTTACATTTGAAAACGTGACAGCGCTAAAGACTGAGTTTGAAGTCATACGAATTGTGATTCCGTGCAGTTTGGTAGGTGCTTATAATCGTTTCAGACAAAACTGTTGCGGCATAGTGACAACAGGTCTTTCCGAAACTTTGTAAACGCCGACCAGACTATAAGGTTCTACAACCTAATGACAAAATAAAAAATCTGTGTGTAGTTTCTGTTATGAATACGTGATGTGCTAACTCTGTGTATTTATGTATGGGTAACTACACCTGTACTGAACGGAAAAGTCTTGATATTTCTTGTAATTCTGTCACAAGCGGAATTGAATAAACCATGATATGTATCAAGACTAAAATTTTAAAATTCAGAAGCCTAAATAATCGCGTAAGTGACCGCTTTTGTACTTATCCCACAGCTTGGAAGTTGTAAACTTACATGCATGACTGAAACTTTATATTTATTAATTCATAACATTACGTGACGTTTTCTGTGCGTGCGTGTGTGCGTGAGTGTGTGAGGTTTTGTTAAAATTTCTGGCTTGTGAACTCCGTACATGCGGTTAGATTATACTTCAGTGTTACAATTTCGGACGGAGTGCAGTTTCTCTGATATTTATCTTAAAAGTTATTATAATGAGGTTTTTAGATTTGTATCTACGTTCTCCATGACAGGACGTTGAACTCTTTAACACCGTTTGTACAGTTTTCAATATTTCCTGTTTGGTTCGTGCCTCGTTATTGTCGGCTTAGTTTTACTGAAACAGAACCATCACTCCCTAACCTCAAATCCCCGACCAATCACGCAATCCGCTAACTAATTTTGTCTTCATTACTTAACTGTGCGTCACGACGTGTACTGGAACTTGAACGATATGACGTGGGTCCTGCCATAAAACTTAGAACTGCTCACATTTGCATAATTCTATTGTCTTTAATACTATTCGCGCAAGGCGTGACCGTAAGGTCGTTATTACTAATAGGACGATATGACGTGTGACCCTTACTTTCTGTTAATATCATGGTACTATGTTGAATAACTTTGCTTGTAGACTAATTATAGGGACTGTAAGCCGGAAACAAAGAGACTTTCCTGCAGGGATGCAGTCCAGGTAAATTGCAGTGGCTGTGTTTAATGCAATCCTCCAGTGTCAGGATTCGAAATGAAGAAAAAACTCGTGATTTCGGGCTTCCGTCGCGAAATAGCTCTGGATTATTATGCATTCTCGGGATGGGGCCGATAGGTTGTCCCGAAATGTCGGTACGAATTTACCACTATTCCCTGCGTAATAACCCAGAAGAACGCAGTTCTCAAGAAAACAAACCCTCTGGTATGGCTTCGGCGACTTGTACAGAAGGTGAGATTAAAGTGTCGTACCATTCATTGATAGGCTGTCGACGTACATTTTATCAAATTCTCACTTTCTATGATTCAAACACAAGAGTAGTTTTAGACGGAAATAGTAACACTCGTTGTAAATATCCGAAATTTCTAATTTACATTACTCGGCTGCATTTTGTGGCTTTTCTAATACTTTAACAGTTTTAAGCCCGAAATTTATGTAAATAATGCACCAGTATCGAAATTCAATTCTTGCCCCACAGAATGCACATAGAGTTACCATTACATAAGTGCTATTCAGACTTCTTTCCCTCGCCTGCCACTGTCACAAACAAAACATCGACGTCTACCACAAGGTACTAAAATTATTAATAACTTGCAGTTTGTAATTTTAGAGTTTAACTTCTGCAGTAGCTCATAAATATTTTTCTTTGCATTTAAATATATTGAAAACAATTTTTATAGTGCGATTAGCTTCTTTAACCATACAAGGACGGATCGTAGTCTGTTTTATTTTGTACCGCGCAGTAAACACTCTCCATCTCTGTTATAAAAACTAATCAGTTGTTGTATAGAGCAAAGTCACTGTTTGTTCTGAGATAAATACCAAAACATAAATGAACTCTGTGGGCAGAACCTAGACTTTTTGAACGTTAGATCTAGGGAACGTGAAATCACCACTCAGCTTTAAAAGGTTAAAATTGAATTATAAAAAAAAATGTTATTGGGAAAGAACTTGACATACCACTAAGTTACCCTCTGCACATCAGCAGTCTAACACTTACCACCGGTTGAAAAAAAAGACTGCTTTAGCGAAAGGAGTAGCCTTTAGAGAAATAATCGCTATGTCTTGATCATTATAATAAATATGGGCACACTCTGTTCCGCGGGAGAGAGCCCCGGTGTCCATTGGATGTGAGGCTGGGTGGGCCCCCAGACCCAGTCTGGACGTCAGATTCTCCGCCCTATTTGTTGCTCTTCCAACCCGTAACTTAGTCACGGTACTGACAGTGCTCCAGGCTCTCAACTCTTTCCGGTTCAGCACCCTCACTGAACACGAAACCTTCTTCCTCACAATTTACGTACGTTGTTTATAAGATCAGTGTTAATAATATCCTTCTGTCTTCTTTTCGGTCTTGCATATGGCCATTTTCAAAAACTTTTTCCACCAAAATTCTGCATGAATTCTTTGTTTGTGTTACCCTATCCACATCCAACTTCGTCTACCCTTACCAGCTTTCGCTGCCCTAATAATGTTATGGGAACAAAGCACATCACACCACAGAATTCCTTATTGCGCAATGTATTGAACTACCCACTTGTCGTTGATGATGCTCGGGGTGAAGGTAACAGAGTTCATTTTGTATAGGATTCTAAAATATTGTTTGGTTCCTTCGCACACTAATCCATCTTGCATAGAAAAAACTGTTCTGATATATTTCAACGCCTATTATGACGTTAACAGTTTAGAGAGTCGTTATTTCTACCTTCTGGATCTAAGGAACCGTTATATTGAAAGTGTGACACACGCATGCACACATACACACACACACACACACACACACACACCTGTCCATCAGCCTCCACCCGCATCCGACTTCCACCCAACTGGCCTCTGCGAGACTGAAACACCCTCCCACGCATATGGTTGCGAGACAAGCAACCGTTAAAGTGACGTAAATGACGTGACGATGACGATGATGATGATGATAGTAATGTATAATATTATTAAAAACACTTATAGTTATCAAATAAAGGGGGACGAGGCTGGTCAGGGCATTCAACGCGCATAAAAAATAAGATTTTTAAAAATGTTTTGGAATGTTAACTTTTGGAAACATGACATTAATATGAATAATATTTAAGAATATAGGAAATGATCGCAGAGCGTATCACTCCTCTCGCCTTTGCGTGTCTGTAGTAAGCAGTGAGCAATTGTAACCTTGATAAACATAGTAGAAAATGTAACCATTGGCACATTTGTAACTTTGGAGACCAAGGTAACTATAAAATTACTCGTACATGTAAAGTTAGCAACCAAAATAGTCATAAAAGTGCATATAACCGTTCGTGATATCACCGAGTATTGCCTGTGATGGGTGGAACGACAGCGTACATCTGTGAAGTGTCATGACCTGAAAGGTTTGCTTTATATGTAATAACCTTGGCGGAACGGACTGACGCGAGCCGATGATCACCCGGAACAAAAGAAATATATGACGTCATTCAGTATGTTAACAGTCGCCAGACGCGGCGGACAGGAACTACAATTACAGTTTACTGCGTGCCCTCTTCGTACGTAACTTACAATAGGAAGAGTGCAGTTGGCTATGGCCCCGTTTAGTTGGTAGCAGTGTGCCGACGTTTCAGAAGATCCTGCTTCCGCCATCACCCCTAAGCAGCTAGTTGTGGCACAGGAACATCGTCGAACATACAACACGGCATCATCACAATCTAGAAGACATAAAACTTAATAATCACCACTTTGTGATGTGAAATCTTGACGTGACGTCCGTAAGGGATCGCTATATGTTAGGGCTACCATGTGTCATTTTTCCCCCGGACATATCCTCTCCTTCGACCGAAAAATGTCCGTCCGCAAATTTTTTTTTAATTTGTAGAAATGTACGGATTTTTTACTATTTGTTATTTCTTAAAGGGTTTGCATATTGTAAGTGTAGTGAAGCACAAAAATACATTTGTGCAATTTTTTTCAAGGAATGCGTACTTGTAATGTTGTATGAGCACTGTCCAAGTCAAAAACAAATTATTTATGCAGTGGGCCTTTGGAATGTCTCGGAAAACTTTGGCACAGAAATTCTTAATAATTTGAAGCCTGTCAGAAACATGCGTAAAAAAAGTTTCACGTTGAATATTGTACACATGAAATTAGTGAATTACTAGCAGAGAAACGCTGAGAGAGACTTTCATTTAATTAAGTTGCATTTGTATGTCCCCTTTCTTAAATTTTTTCGCCCTTTTGTCCTATTTTTTATGATCGATAAGTGGGAAAATGTCCTCGTTTCTTGTGATGGGTAGGCGGTACCTTTACTGTATATGGTACTTCATTTCATTTCGGTAAACAATATTCATGTTCAGTCTCTGGTTATGTTTTATGTGTTATTCATAGCAGCACCTGCATCTCAGAGTCATGTCAAGGTGCTGATGATGATGATGAGGATGATTATTATGATGATGATAAATGGTTCATTCAAGGTTCATCATATCTCGTAAGATCGTCATTGGATCCTATGCTAAATGTAGCTTAATTTAGCTTAAATCAGTCCACACACACACACACACAAACTTTCTGCATAAATCCATTTTAATATACTTTATCGGCGAACCCGATGACTCAGGCAGTAACCCGACTTGTACTGGGGAAATGCCCGATTCGAGTCTCGACCGGGACACTAAAATGACTGAGGATATTCGTGAATATCCTTCAGCCAGCAAATCATAACACGATCGATAATTGCACATCGTGTCCAATACGTTATTCATTACAGAGGTAAAGGTAAATCAATCCCTGTTCAGGCCTGGACAGACCTTGAGGGTTCCAGTAGGTTGAGACTCCGAGATTTCAAGACTGTCGGCACATGAATTCTCCAGGAAATATTCCTGGCATTCATTGCTGTTAGAAGCTGAGTAGATCTCAGGGTCATAGTGCGCCCGGAAGTGTTGTGTCAATGATGAATTGCAATGACACAGTCGGGAATCGAACCCGCGACCTTCCGGCCTGCCATTCGTTATTGTCATCATATCATCGTTGTCATCGAGTCAATGGATATTATATAATGTGAGCGTCGTTAAACTGCCATCAAACGAATATTATAAATGTTTGTATCTAATCCACGATCTCTCACTAAGATTTAGAAATTAATTACACCATTCACGTGGTTGTTTTTTCTTCCTTGTTTAAATAGTGTGGCTTGTGAAAAGTACTTCCTGTGTATGATCCAGAGTATTTCGAGGCGACCCGTTTCTTAGCACAGTCGACTAAATATGGTTCTGTCAGTAGACATGATCCAGATCACTTTCTGCGTAAACATAATGAACTGGCTGTAAACAAAGAAAGGATTGAAACGTCTATAACCTGATCGATACCCACTGTCATAGCCTGGAAATGTATATAAATAAATCCTTCTATTAATATACATAAGACATATTTTGTAATCTTTCAAAGATGTTTACAGTACTCTGATATAGGCTGTCTCATTCTAGGTTCAGTGCTGAATTTTCCTCTGTAATTACCTCGAATGGCCGGTCCCAGTGGCTGCGTGGTCTAAGACATTAGGTCTGCAGCCGTTCGTCTGCTGAGATTGTGGTTTCGAATCCAATTGGGGCCTGTATGTCTTTCTGTTGTGAGTGTTGTGTGTTGTTAGGTAGAGGTCTCTGCGATGAGCAGATCACTCGTACAGAGGAGTCCTACCGACTGTGGTGCGTCGTTGTGTGTGATCTAGAAACCTCGTGAATGAGGAGGCCCTGGCCCCCTTGGGGCTGTTGCGCCCCAAAAAAAAGTACCTGGAATAAGGACAGTGAAGTAACCCTTTGATGCATTCTGCCTCGGCTGATGTTAATAGTACCTCATTTTGTATCATTACTAAATAAAATTGCCCATACAGGTAATACGACATGCATCCAGAACCAAGGACACATCTATGCTAAATTTGAAGTCAGCTGCACCGAACTTCTGTTTTTTTCTCTCTCTGCAACCTTTGCCTCTCCAAAATGTCATCCATTTAACACTTGGAATTAGTTTGAACTTTACGAAATCATTTTGTAAATACAGACTACATGAATTTACTCTTCAGCACTTAACCTTGAAATGTTGTTCAAATGTCATTAATTACGTCATTCTAAATAACTAGCCTCTGCAGCCATATTCCTGTATAACTTCGCAGCCTTATGGATTCTTATTACAGTGCAAAACTGAGTCAGAAAAGGAGGACTTCATAATAAACCAGCATTTCTGAATGTATGTATTATAGCTACTTATTTATATGTGAGATCTGAATTTCTGACGGTGGTGAATGTGAGTTTACTGTCTTCTGGGTTTAACACCGCACAGTCTGGTACACAGGTACAGATGTTTCAGAAAAACCTGGTTCCTCCGTCTTCCACTTTGAAGATGAATTGAAAATTACATGGTAAGAAGTGATCGTGGCCTAATACTCGTGGAAGAACTGAGAAAGATTACAAAATCCTCGGTCAGGTCACTTAACCCGAAAAGTCGGTGAGGCATAAAACAGCGCAAGATAATAATGTTTATTACCTTTCATAATTTATCATCGGTTCTTGAAAGAGTGTTACGTGATCGCTAAAGTAACACTTAGTCTTCATCCCTAAAGCCTTTAAGGATTGTTGTTGATGTTGCTGATGGTGCTTCTGCTGCTGCTGCTGTTGTTGTTGTTGTTGTTGTTGCTGCTGCTGCTGCTGCTGCTGCTGCTGCTGATGATGATGATGGTGCTACTGTTGTTGTTTTTGTTTTCGAACCACTTTCCTCTATCTCGCAAAATCGTCTAACCTCAAGTCACCGCATTTTCAAGCCTTTCTCGCCTTCACACACGCCATATTCCTTCATGAAGTTAGGTCACTTAAGGGTGTCCTCTGTTGCAAGCGTTCAAGTCGTCTCTGATGTCGGCTTTTTTCTCGATCACATCTCATGACTGGGTCAGTGAACCTGTAGTCTTGCATTTGGTGGACGTGTTGACAACATTATGTCTGTGTGCATGACGTTTGGTATTTTATTTAAAATTCAGTTGTGATTTCTGAAATATTTCAATTTTTAATTTTTTCTACTATTATCGAGAAGAAACTAATCAAACTGTATGTTTCAGTCTAAAACACGTTTTTACTGACTGCACAATTGCACGAAAGTTAAGATAAGCTGAGGACACGCGATGGCGCAGTTGGTTGTGGCACTGCGCTAACAACCCGAAGGGTCGCAGGATCGATTCCCCATGGTGCCATTGGAGTTTTTCATTAACATAATCCTCTCGGCCGCAATATGGCCTTGGGGTCGACTCAGCTTCTAAGAGAAATGAGTACCAGAAATATTTCCTGGGGGTAAAGGCGGCCGATGCATAAGGCTGACATCCTTACCACCTTCTTGAAGTCTGGTACCCTCAAACTCCTGGAACCCTCAAGGCCTGGCCATGACTGTACGGAGATTGCTTTACTTTTTATAAGATAGGCTTTCGTGTCTTCCTCAGGCAGGGCGCTGATATTGTAACAGTTATATAAAAATTAAAACTAGGTTTTTAATTACACTGAAATTAATCATTTTACAGTAAGATCTGAAAACTACTTTGTAACCAACTGTCTGTAGGATTTTATGTGCAGCAGTGTGTTAACTGTTAGTCATCTTGACAATAAATTTCCATGTCTGTGTACAAATACAACCTGTATGGTGTATTTGTATCACTGGTAATCATAATATACATAATGATTGAAAACTGGTGACGTCACGCCTACTGAGAACATCGTAAATTTGTAATACCGCTAGTATGCGTAGTATAGTCACCCTGTAAGAAGTGACCTAATGCACAGCAAATGATCCTGAGCTTTCTGCGCAATGTAACGGTCTGTAAAACAGTTACACGATGTACAGTATTTCATACATCGACGTAAAGGAGATTTATGTTGCTCACGTAAATATTAACGCCCTGTTGCACGCGAACCCCCAGAGACAGTTACAAAATGGTTTTCAGTTCACAATACAAAATCGATTCTCACTTCCCCTTCTTTATACAAGTTTCAGGAAAACGTAAAATTATGAAGTTCAATTTATATAGAAACCTAGTTGTAACTTTCAGACACTTCTAACCATGGACAATATTGTCGCATTTCACCGACAATAATTTGTTATTGTATTATCAGTAAAAGTTGTAGATTGACACGCACAGTATTGATTACAAGTACAACACGACACTTTCATACTAATGAGAATGTAAATAGCTTAGGTAAAT
>Ga0209737_10001949_pt1 | contig 14491 bp, 14 predicted proteins | sample TergutCu122P3_FD_187284 | JGI IMG/M metagenome (GOLD analysis project Ga0209737, IMG submission 187284) | Cubitermes ugandensis P3 segment gut microbial communities from Kakamega Forest, Kenya - Cu122 P3 (SPAdes) (version 2) | ecosystem: Host-associated > Arthropoda: Insects > Digestive system...
CATCGCAGTAGCGGCCGGGTTTGGAGAGGTGGGCGACTTTGAAGTCGGTGAGTTTGCCGATGCCGGGGGGGAGGGGGTAGTCGGGCGCGGTGAGGGCCTGTGTGTTCATGGCGGAACTCCTTGTAGCGGTTGTGTTTTCCGCTCTCCCGTCGTCAAACGGGTGGGCGGAACCGTACAGGTTGACGAACCGGCTACAAGGAACCCGGCAAGCCTTGCGGCTTCCTGCACGGCCCGCCATTGGAGGCCATGCACGCAAAAAAACCGCGTTTTTGAGGCGCGGCTTTTGCGCCTTGTAGTTCAGGTCGTCAAACCCGTATCTGCCATCAGCAGACCCAACGATAATACCCGAAAGCGCGCCACGATCAAATTCAATCGATCAAGAGGCCAGGCAAACGGGGAAAGCCGAACACGAGCTTGATCCCGCTCCACGAAAGGGCGGCATCAAGGCACGATGCCTCATCGCTGCTACTTCCGATTCCTACCGTGCTCAATTGCTTGGGGTGACATGACTTTCATGGGATTGCCCTTGACTTTGGGTAGACGCTTCGGGCAGCAGCAGGGCTTTTTGCTATCATCTGCCCGATGAACGCAGACCTGCATTGCCATTCCATCGTGTCAGACGGTTGTCTCGAACCGGCGGGCCTCGTTCGCCGGGCGCATGACAATGGCGTTGAGCTGCTTTCTCTCACCGATCATGATGAATTGAGCGGCACTGCGGAAGCGGCGCGTGAGGCGGCTTTGCTGGGTGTGCGCTTTGTGCCGGGGGTCGAAGTCTCGGTGTCGTACAGAGACGTGACGGTGCATGTGGTGGGGCTGGGTGTCGACCCGGAAGATCCGGCGCTTGGAGCGGGCCTGGCGCGGGTGCGCGCGGGACGCGAAGAACGGGCGCAACGCATGGCGGATGCGCTGGCGCGGATAGGTCTGGGCGGGATGCTCGCAGGGGCGCGGCGTTTTGCGCGCAATCCGGCGATGATCGGGCGGGCGCACTTTGCCCGGTATCTGGTGGCGAGCGGGGTCATGCCGGATGTGCGGACGGTGTTCGAACATTATCTTTCGAACGGTAAACCCGGTTTCATCCCGCACCGCTGGGCCGATCTGGAAGAGGCGGTGAACTGGATACGGGGTGCGGGCGGCATCGCAGTGGCGGCGCATCCGGCGCGGTATTGCCAGCGGTTCTCAACGGCGGCGTTGGGTCGGTTTTTCGATGCCTTCGTGGCCGCCGGAGGGGAGGGCGTAGAGGTGGCCTCCGGGGCGCACAGCCCGGAAGAGGTGCAACGTTTTGCTACGCTTGCCCGGCGATACGGTTTGCTGGCCTCAGTGGGGTCGGATTTTCATGGAGAAGGCGAAAGCCAAATGGATATTGGGCGTTGCTATCCGTTGCCGCCGGATCTGACGCCGGTCTGGTCTCGCCTGCTCTGAGAAAGGATATGGCCCAATTTTTTTCTCTTTGTCCTGAATCGCCTCAGCCAAGACTGATCCGGCAAGCAACGAATATTATTCGCGAAGGCGGGTTGATTGCGTTTCCGACGGATTCTGCTTATGCGTTGGGGGGGCGCATAGGCGATGCGGCGCTGCTCGATCGCATTCGCCATTTGCGCGGGGTCGGGGCGCGGCACCATTTCACGTTGTTGTGCCGCGATTTGTCGGAAATTGCTACGTTTGCCCGTGTCGGCAATGTGCAATACCGGATGCTGAAGGCGAGCACGCCCGGTCCCTACACGTTCATTCTCGAAGCTACGCGCGAATTGCCGCGCCGGGTGTTGCATCCGAAGCGCAAGACGATCGGCATCCGTGTGCCGGAGCATCCGGTGGTAGGGGCGTTGCTGGAAGAATTGGGCGAGCCGCTGTTGTCTTCAACTTTGTTGTTGCCGGGGGAGGAAGCGCCCCTCACGGATGCTTGGGAAATCCGTGAACGGCTGGAAAAAGAAGTCGATCTGGTGATCGAGGCCGGGATATGCCGTCCCGAAGCGACGACGGTGATCGATCTCACGAGCGGCGTGCCGGAATTGTTGCGGGCAGGGCGAGGTAGCCTGGAGCCCTTTGGACTTGTCGAGAGCTGAAAAGAAAATGGAGAAAAGAACGAAATGCCCGAACTCATGAGAGATATTCTGATCTGGGCCGTGCCGGTGTTGTTGGCAATTACCGTGCACGAAGCGGCGCATGGGTACGTGGCGCGTTATTTTGGCGACCCGACTGCCGAGCAGGCCGGTCGCATCTCACTGGACCCGTTTCGCCATATCGATCCGGTGGGGACGGTGATCGTGCCGCTCTGCATTTTTACGTTCTCCAGCATGGCGGGCAGCCCGTGGGCGTTTGGGTGGGCGAAGCCTGTTCCAGTCAACTTCAACCGCCTGCGCAATCCCAAGGCGGACATGCTCTGGGTGGCGGCGGCGGGTCCCTTTGCCAATCTGGTGATGGCGGTGATCTGGGCGATGATCTATGCGTTCATCGCGGGAAAAGTGCCGCAAATCTTTATTTTGATGGCCCTGGCCGGGATGATGATCAATGGGGTGTTGTTGTTCCTGAATCTGTTGCCGATACCGCCGCTCGATGGCGGGCGTATTGCGGTCAGCCTGCTGCCGAATCGTCTGGCCTGGAAATATGCGCGCATCGAGCCATTCGGGTTTCCTATTTTGCTCGTCCTGATTGCGACTGGCGCGCTGGGCGTCATCCTTCGGCCATTGCTGGACGGGTTTTTGTTGGGGTTGATAAAGTTGTCCGGGCATTGAGGCGGTCACGATGAAAAAACTGGGTTTGATGGAAAAAGCGCGCCCGGCCTTGCGCGAAGCGGATGAGGCAGCAAACGACGCGCTGGCTCGTCTCTACGGCGAGCCTGTGCTGGAACTGCCCAAGGATTTATACATTCCGCCCGACGCATTGCGCGTGTTCCTGGAAGCTTTCGAGGGGCCGCTCGATTTGCTGCTCTACCTGATTCGCCGCGCCAACGTCGATGTGCTCGATATTCCGATGGCCCCGCTCACCGAACAATATCTTGAGTATGTAGAGGCCATGCGTGCGAGCAATCTGGAACTGGCGGCGGAGTATTTGTTGATGGCGGCGATGCTGCTGGAAATCAAGTCACGTATGTTGTTGCCGCGTCCGTCGCGCGAGGAAGCCATTGAGATTGACCCCAGGGCTGAGTTGGTGCGCCGGTTGCTCGAATACGAACAGACCAAGCTTGCCGCCGCGCGGCTCGATGCGTTGCCCAGGGTGGGGCGGGATATTGAGACGGTGGGCGTGTTCGTGACGGAAAAGATCGTCGAGCGCATGCCGGAAGTGAGCCTGCACGACCTGCAACTGGCCTGGTTGCGGTTGATGAAGCGGGCGCGGCTCGTGCAGCATCACCGGATCGAGCGCGAGGGATTGTCGGTACGCGAACATATGACGCTCATTTTGAGAAAATTGCATGAAGGCGTATTCGTTGTTTTCGATACGCTGTTCGACCTGGAAAAAGGGCCAGCCGGCTTGGTGGTGAGTTTTCTTGCCATGCTGGAACTGGTCAAGGAGGCGTTGGTGGTCGTCACCCAGAACGAGGCGTTTGCGCCGATTTACGTGAAGCTGGCCGATAGTGAACATTGAGGAAAATACCCCGGCGAATGTCAAGCGCATTCTCGAAGCGACGCTTCTTGCCAGCGCCGTGCCGCTGTCGGTGAACGTTTTGCGCCAGTTGTTCGAGCAAGACCCTGGGGTTGAGCTGATGCGTCGGCTGCTTGACGAACTGCGCGCGGATTGGGAAGCTGCAGAGCGGGGCGTGGAACTGGTGCAGACGGCCAGTGGTTGGCGTTTCCAGACCCGTGCCGAGCTTCAGCCTTACCTGGACAGGCTGAAGAACGAAAAGCCGCCGCGCTATTCGAGGGCCGTCATGGAAACGCTGGCGATCATTGCTTATCGTCAGCCGGTCACGCGGGGGGGGATCGAAGATATTCGCGGCGTGGCTGTTTCGCCCAACGTACTTAAAACACTGGAGTCGCGGGGCTGGATCGATGTTGTGGGCCATCGTGACACGCCGGGTCGTCCGGCGCTTTTTGCAACCACCAAACGTTTTCTCGATGACCTGGGACTGCGCAGTCTGACCGAATTGCCTGCGTTGCCCGAAATTGAAAGGATGATGGAACTTGTCGACATCACGAATATCGAAGCGGACGCCTCTGCGAGCGCCGAGTAAGAATAAATTCACACGTCCTGGCGAGTCGGATTCGAGGCCGGACTCGGCATCGGGCAGACCGAACGATAGGGCGGGCGGCAGACCGGGCGGGCGTGTCAACCGTCGTAGCAGGCATGCTTCGCACGACAGTGTCGAACCGGAGCGGCTGCAGAAAGTGCTTGCCCGCACGGGTGTGGCTTCGCGCCGTCAGATCGAGGAATGGGTGGAAGAGGGCCGCATTCTGGTCAACGATAAGCCTGCCAGTCTCGGTCAGAAAATCGGCCCTGGCGACCGGGTAAAACTCAATGGCCGCCTGATTCAGTTGCGGTTTGGCGCGCGCGCGCCGAGAGTGTTGATCTATCACAAGCCCGAAGGCGAAATCGTTTCCCGGAACGATCCTGAAGGCCGTCCTTCCGTGTTCGAGCGACTGCCCGTTCTGCGGCGCGGGCGCTGGCTGGCCATCGGACGGCTGGACTACAACACTTCCGGTCTGTTGCTCCTGACCGATGACGGCAACCTGGCCAACCGGATGATGCATCCGCGTTACGGGTTTGAGCGCGAGTATGCAGTCAGACTCCTGGGTGAGTTGAGTGACGAGCAGATTCAGGCGCTGACGGGAGGCATTGCACTCGAAGACGGTCCGGCGCGCTTCAGTTCTCTGAGCGTTCAGGGAGGGGAGGGGGCAAACCGCTGGTACAGGGTGATTCTCCAGGAGGGCCGTAATCGCGAAGTGCGTCGCATGTTCGAGGCCGTCGGTTTCACCGTGAGTCGGTTGATGCGGGTGCGTTACGGCCCGGTTGAGCTGCCGCCCAGGCTCAAGCGTGGCATGTGGATGGAGATGCCGGAAGCCGACGCCTGCCGTCTGGCGGGTTTGCCTGTGCCGCAAAAGACCGGATCTGAAAAGGAACGTTTGCCAAAACTACGGCGGACGATGCCGAGAGAGTGAGCGCTGTATATAGCCCCTACCTTATCAGCGTACCTTTTGAGCTGATATAGAACCATTCCCCGTTGCGCCAGAGTTGCGCCTTGCCGTTTTCGTCGAAGCGCAATTTTTCATTGGGCGAGTCGAGAAAATACCATCCGTTGACGAGCACATCCGGGGTGACCGCGGCGGCGGCGGCGGTGGTGGTGATGGGGGTCAATGTCGTCGTGTTGAGAGCGACCTGGACTCCGCCGCTGTTATATCTCGCCTTGATGACGGGCCTGACGAGGCGAGGGGGGATGATTTCCTTGCCCTTGTAATCGAAATAGCCAAATTTCTGGTTGAGCCCCACCAATAACAGGTTGGGATCGGCGGTTGTCAAGACGACATCGAAAGCGGGCTCGATGACGATTTCGCCGGAAGTATTGATGAGGCCCCATTTCTGGTCTATTTCGACTTTCGCCAAGCCGTTCCGAAATTCTGTCACCGTGTCGAAGCGGGGTTCGATGGCGGTTTCTCCGCGCGGGTTGACGTACCCCCATTTCTCCTGGAGTTTCACTGCCGAGAGTTCATCGCGCCAGGCGCCCGAGACGGCGTCGAAGTGGATAGGAACGGCGATTTGGCCCTGGGCGTTGAAGTAACCCCATTTGTTATTCAATTTGACGGAAACCAGACCGTAATGGAAGTCTCCCACTTCGTCGAAGTGCAGCGGGATGACTTCTTCGCCCTTGAGGTTGACATACCCCCATTTGCCGTCTTTGCTGACTTTTGCCAGGCCGTTGTTGCCGAATTTTTCTGCGACATCGAATCGGGGGGAGATGATCGTGTCTTTGCTGCATTCCCCGAAGTTCATCGAGTAGCCCCACTTGCCGTCTTTGGCGCGGCTCCTGATCGTTTCTGGTACCAGGACTCTGGGGCAGGACTCCATGCCTGGCGGCCAGGCGATTTCAGTTCTCAGGCACAGTCTGACCCTGTCGCAGTTCGTTTTGAGGACGGACGGTTTTACCGCTTCCATCCGAGGTTGGATCCAGAAGATGCCGACTGCGGTGAGTATCAGGACGCAGATGAGGATAGGAAGCCGGTATTTCATCATTTATGGCGGGGTCAGGACGGCGCTTTTTAGTGTACCGTAACGCCGAGCAATACTGAACCGTATTCTTGAAGAAGGACTAGCGTGATGTTTTTCCGCATTTTTCTGCTCTTCTTGCTGCTGTTCATGCCTGGCCTGGTTGCGGGGCAGTCGACGCCGGACGTAGCGGAGCAATCGGCGGGCGGGGATGCGGCATCGAACGTGACCGGGCCGGATGAAGCTGAAACACCCGATGCTTCATCCGGGAAAGACTGGCGCGATAGCGCGGGTTATCCCTTTCCTGCACTGGCAGATACGGTCGCGGCGGCGCAGAACATGGCACAGGCGATGATCCTGCGCGATTACTGCGCGAATAAAAAACTGCCCGACGATTTTGTTCGTGAACGGCTGGCGTTGTTTAGTCGGATAACTGGGCGTGAGGAGGATTGTCGGGGGTTGGGGGATTATTGGTAGCGGGCGGAACAGATGGCCGCTTGATTTGTTGGTCTCCGTGAGTTTCGAATTGCTTCCTCTATTTCTTGGGTTTTGGTGGTTTGATTTTTACGCCCGTTACAAGCTCAAATTGGTTGATGTGCCATTCTATATCTTTCCCTTTATCATTACTGCCAAAGGCGCTTTCTTTCAGATAGTCTTGGATTGGAGGGACTTTGAGTTCGCTAAGGACTAGCCCTGCGCCTAATAATAAAACTGCCGCCACCCAACCCGGAGGGCCAGTAAAGTAAAGTGGTGCAACGAGAGAGGCTACTCCAATTACGAGGTGTGCGGCAGCAAAGCCTAAATTTCCTAGTGCTCCCTCTTCCTGCATATTGAAGGCGGTTGAAATCGCTCCAAGCGCTGTTCCCGCTAATCCAAATCCATTGCCCGCCCTGAGGATACTAATCCCCCAAGCTTGATTAGTAGCGCCTATAATGCGAATGCCTTTTACCGCAGTTTCGATAAAAGCGCCAATGTTGCTGCACAAGCTTCCGGCGATCTCAATATAGAGCTTTGGTTCTTTGCCCAAAAGCCCCCCTTCCTTGAGAGCCTTAAAAGCGTTTCCAATGGCTGCTGCTGATACGAGTACACCAATGATGGTACAGGTGGCGTTATTTTGATTTCGCAGGGATTCTTGTACACTCTCCATGCCGAACTTGACATAGGCATTTATTAGGACGGGACTGTCGGTGCTAACGTTTGCAGCATTTGATTTGGTGTTGCTTGTAGAACTCAAAAACGGGGTATGTTGTTTGGTGAAATCTTGAAATCCTTTGAAGGTTTTTACGAACTGTGATTCGCAATAGCTGCGGTGAAAGGCTTTGGGGGTGGTGTGGAGTTCGCCTCCGAGCATTCGTAGGCAGGTTTGGATTTCGTTGGGACTCAGGTTTATATTTTTCAGATTTTCAAGAAATTTGATCACTGTATTGACATGAATCGTGCTTTTGATCTTGATTGTTTTTCTCTCGTCTGGATAGGTGACTTTTTCTTTCAGGAGCCGCTCTTCAATATTTCCAGCTTTCTCCATCAGTTCGGCATGTTCCTTCCTTGTCCCTTCGATGGTGATGTCGATTATCTGGAATCGTCCATGTATGCATAGTGAAGTTAAGAAATAATTGGGTTCTCCAGAGGCTCCTTTTTGTAGTTGTTCGATGGTTATAGCACTCACTGTTTTGATCAGTTGTGTGATGCCGGGGGATGCAGTGTGTGTGTTCAATTTTTTGGCTATGGAAATTACCGTTTCTTTATCTGTACCAACTTCATTCTTACAGGCTTTGAGAATTATCTCTTCCGTGAGTTGGGTTGTTTTTTTCCACTGTGTACGCCAATCTAAAGTAGCGTTAATAAGATGGCTTTTTTTTGTGCTAGTGGAGGCTTCTTTTTTTAGGGTTTCGCGTGCATTCTTAATCTTTTCGTGGTGCTCGCTAAAAGCTGCAGCAAGCTTGCTTTGATTTAAAACCATCGCACGCAAAAGAAGGTTGTTTGGCGCTATGAAGGCGTGACTTGTCAAAGTGTTATTCTGCACGAAGGGGGAGCCGGCCATCCAGTTTTTGAGTACTTCCTCACAGGCCGGTTTATCTTGGGTCTCACCAATACACAGCGAGAGGATACGAGGATATTCATCGCCTTTCACAGGATTTTCAGTGGAAAAATTATGAATGAAACAGTCGGCTAATTCGTCGCTTGCTAGCCAATCTGCGTGTACTCTGCTGATCTCACTGATGACGTCTTGAATGTATTTATTAAAGCCTTCTTTGTACTCTTTTTCAACAAATTTGATGCGCCAACTTTCATAATAATATCTGTCGTATTCTTGCAACCAGACTTCAGTTTGTTTTAGTTTAATGAATGAGTCAATCTTCTCTTTTGAAATTGGCTTAGGTGTTGTTTTTAAAAGCGCTTCCTTTGGCTCCAGATCGTATTTTCCTGGGATTCTGTCTACGGCCATTCCTTCTAAAATTATGGGATCATTTTTGCCTGTTATGTCCGCCTCTTCTCTCCTCTTATACATACGTTCGTGAGCGAACTTTAGTTTTTTTAACTTATCTGTTATCCATCCTTTGTAATCGTCTGAATCCAATATTAAATAGGCTTCCATATCTAGATCAATATTAATATTTGTATCTTCCTTGTACTTTTCTCGGATTTTTTTCATATCTTTGGGGTACTTATTTCTCAGCTCTTCGTACTTGGCCACTGCCTTTTCGACATCTATTCTGATCTTCCCAGGGATGATCTTCTCTTTGAGTGCGAGGATAGTTGCATTGGCGGTGGCTTTTCTGAGGTAATACTCCTGTGATGCAAAGGCTTCAATCCGATGTTCCATGAGTCCGGCAAGTTCCTGGGTGATGCCAACAGGATCATCCAATGCAATAAAGGCTCCCTTTTTGTGAATCCTATTGCAGGCGTTGATGATCTGCTCAGCTGCGCTGAGGGCCACGGGCCCACTGACAGACATGTCGCCAAAAAGGTTGAGGAACATACGGGCGGCTGCGTCGCGGTCCCTGGGGTCGAAGATCTGGTTCCTGATGCTTTTAATATTGAGAAATCCTCCAGATCTCAGTTTTTCTTTTATAAAGCCAAATTTAATTATTAATTTTTTTTCTTTTATTTTCTTGGATATATAGTCTGCTATCCCTTTAAATATATTTTCCAATTCTTTTTCGTTGCACATGCGAGTTATATAAACATCTGAATCTACTTTAGGCTTGTAATACGTTACGTAAAAATCTCCCCCACAGCAAGCTAATAGCGGAAATGGTTCTTTTGATATGAGTGTTTCTGATCTAAAAAAGAAGGCGCTTTTGTTGACGTTTTCGTTGAAATCGGCAACGTGTTTTTCAAGATCACTGATTTTAGCTGCATGATCATGGGAGCATGTTGCTATCCACTTTAGAACATCGAACTCGCGCATCCCCTTAGCAAGCATAAGCCTACTTATATCACCGGGAGATTTGGGGGTATGTTCACTAAGAACGTCTTCCGTCCATTCGACGTCGGAAAAAGCAATCCAGATTTTTTTGGTGAGATCAGGATCTGTGACAGTAATATAACTTGCTTGTGCATAGTTCTCAGCGTAACACGGATCTGTAAATATCTTTTTTTCCCCCTTCGAGTCATAAGACCACTTCGGATCATAAGATTGACTCCAGGGAACCAAAAAACCTGAGCGTTTCACGTAATACACTTGCCAAAATTTTTTATAATTGGAACTGTTTTTTATCTTATTCTCTCCTTGCTCTCCATAGAGGCTTTCGTAACGTCCTTGATCGAACACATATACATAGCCCATGCGCAGTATTCGCAGAGTATAATAAGCGTAGTTGAGGAGTGGGTGCTTGTTATTATATACGGAGAAGCTTTCAGCGAGTTTCGGCGCTTTGGAATCGGTGATGTTTTTGAAAATGATGTCTTCCCCGTCAGCTGTATTGTATACAGTGCGCTCGGCTTCCTTTCCGTGAAAATGCGCCTGTTCTATGCCGTTGGTTTTTGGAGCAATACCATAGCGAGTGAGGAAAATGGGTAATCCGCTCTTTTTCTGACAAATGCCAGATTCTTTACAAATGTCGCAACTCGTTTTTTCCTTGTTTGACATGGCTTATTTCCTCAAAAAGTGCTGTGAAAATTAGATTTAGCCGCTATTTCAATCCACTCGTCATCTTTAATATCGTAACTTGCATTGCTGTATGCGCCGGGACGAGGGGCGGTGTGTCGCAGGAGGCTGTGAATACGGGGGTGGCTATAGAAACGCTCGCCATGCGTCAGGGCTTGCATGGCGAAAGTGGCGAGATCATCTGTATCGCTCAGGTGGTAAATGCGCTGCGCAACATCAAGGGAAAGCTCAATAGCACAGGCTTTTTCATTCCATTCGGCATAGTCATTCCATGGACGGCCCATTTCTGTTTGGTAAGCATCAAGCGCCTTGTCGACCTTGTCTACGAGATTAAGCGCTTCGCGTTGCTCCCGAAGCACGGTCCAGGCAATAGGAACACCCTTGGTGACTTCCGGCGCAGGGACGGTAATCCACTCGTCCTGAAAACGGTATGTCCACTTCTGCACTCGCCCGAGGAGGTTTCTGTCTGACCCGAAGAGACTTTTTAGACGTTCGGGGGAGAGCACGCGCACCAAGTGCGGAAAAATGTCGGAACTATAGTAGCGTAAGTATGCTTTACCTTGCGGGCTGTAGACGATGAGCCGCGAGGTGAGATGAATCTCCAATAGCCGTTGATTGACGTCCGGAGATACTTCGATGAGCGTGGCAACGGGATTGATGCTCGGATTTTCTACTTCCAGCGTCATGCAAGCGGCCAGATGCTCCATATAAGGCGCATCCGGCGCGAGCGGCAGGAGGCCGGGCATCCTGTGCGCGTCGCTTCTCAGATAGTCGGGAACAAGCGGAATGAACGGAAATAGCTCGCACATGTCCTCAGGGGTGGCCATGCGGTCGAAAAAGGCATACTGATGCCGTGTGAGCAGGTCTAAATAAAACTCAAAGTCGTGCTTTTGATCCATCGCCCGACTCACAGCGCAATAGTGGCTCGTTTGTTTTGAATGGCTTCGAGCATTGTTTCCAGGCCCAATTCCAGCGGCTCGTCGTTAATAAAGCATTCTTGTTCCCAGTCTGAGGCGTCAGACAGAGCCTCGGAGGCGGTGGCTTCGAGAATGAAGTGTTGTGCCTTGGCTTGGTCGGGATGAGTGTCGTCAGTCATTGGTTTTCCAGTTATCAATTTTTCAGTTGCGCAGGCCGATTTATGCTAACGGCCTACAAGAGGGCTTATTTGCTTATTAACACAAGGGGTTTTGGGCTTCTCTACGTAACCATGCTCTATGAGGAGCACGATAACGCGTGTTCGTCAAGGTAGAGGATCACGATAAACGTGTCAACTGAGCGCAATTTTTAATTTTTTTGTTTGTTCCGTGAAATATGTCACGGCTTGCTCGTGCGCCTGTCGTGATATTGCGAACGGGATGTTCTCTCTGTCGCTTGCGAAAAAGGGGAATCAGGCAACCCAGAGAATACATTCACTGCTGCGTTGGGGGTGGGCAACCAATCTGGCATACCCGGTGTAGCGCTCGTCGTTGTTGTTTTGCTACAACTGCTGATTTCGTAGACCCAACTGATACCGGGCGGCCACGAGGGCCGCCCCTACCGGAAACCCTAACGCAGGCCAGGGCGAATAATTATTCGCCCCTACACAAACCTCAACGTTTCTTACATTGTCGACCAGAGTGCATGGAAGTGATGCACTGGCCCACGCCCGTGGCCGACTTGGAGCTGTTCTGCGCTTGCAATGGCGCGGTACAGGTAGTCTCGGGCGGCGCGCACGACGGCTTCGACCAGACCCGGGGCGCCTTGCGGCAGCAGCGCGGTAATGGCAGAGGATAGGGTGCAGCCGGTTCCGTGGGTGTTGGGGGTGTCGATGCGAGGGGCGCAAAGTTCAATCATGCGATCACCGTCAAAGAGCAGGTCGGTCAACGCGTCGCCGGGCAGGTGCCCGCCTTTGAGTAACACCCACCGTTGCGACGTTGTAGGCAGCATCTCGCGCAGGCGCTCTGCTACACGGCGCATCTCACGGAGCGTCTCCGGCATGCGCTCGCCAAGTAGAACGCCCGCTTCAGGCAGATTGGGGGTAATAATGAATGCCAGCGGAAAAAGCGCTTCGCGCAAGGCCGCGATGGCGTTGCGGTCGAGCAGGGCGTCTCCGCTTTTGGCGACCATCACGGGATCGAGGATGATATTGACCGCTTGCCAATGAGAAAGACGCTCAGCAACGGTCGTCACGATTTCGGCGTTGCCAAGCATGCCGATCTTGCAGGCGTGAAGGGTGACATCGGCGAACAGGGTGTCGATTTGCAGGCGCAGAAATTCGACGGCAGGGGTGTGGACGCCGGTTACGCCCCGTGTGTTCTGAGCAGTCAGGGCGGCAATGACACCACACCCATAAGCGCCGAGCGCAGAAAAGGTTTTGATGTCGGCAAGTACACCCGCGCCGCCGGAGGGGTCAATGCCGGCAATGGAGACGACATTGGGCGGAACAGGTTGCCCGGAACGGGAGGCATTGGATAAGGAGTGGGTTGTCATGGTCGCGTTTCCCTACACCGGCATGAACCGGATCAGGTTCCAAGGGTTTTTCTCAGCCCATGCCACTTGGCACGGACACCCCTAACGGCCGCGCGACGATACTGGATATGGACGACGCTTGCAACCGTAGAGGTAGTTTTGCGACAGCAAGCGATATGACCTTGCGACAGCGAGTTGATATGGCATATCATCGCGGCCCCTATGAAACAATTTGCTTTATTTCAATTTTAATCTTGATCTTTTGTATATTGAATGCCGTTTGGATTGGTTGGCCGACGGTTTTCGCCAGGGACGGATAGGTGATGTGTTCCAGGATGTACTGTGATGGCTGAAATATCCAAAGGTCCGCATATCGGCGTATTGAGCAGCCAGTTTCCGAGCAGCTTGCAGCCGGAACTGGGTTTGCCTGTTCGTGAACGCATGTTCCGTGTCGCGCGCCGCTTACCCCTGTTTGTGGTTTCGCCTACGCCCTGGGTTCCCTTGGAGGATTGGATTCGCCGGAACTGGCATCCGGCTTTTCGCCCAAGCATGCCGGAATACGAAGAGCAACAGGGTATTCCTGTGTGGTTTCCCCGTTTTTTGATGGCGCCGGGGCCGGATGCGTTACGGGGACTGGATGGATGGTCGATGGCCAAGGGGGCTTATTCCCGTTTTGCGGCGCTGCATAGCGCAGGGCGACTCGATTTGATCGATGCGCATGGCGCTTATCCAGACGGTTATGCGGGTGTCTTGTTGGGGCGTCGGCTGGGCGTGCCGGTTACGATTACGCTGCATGGTGGTGAATGGGTCTGCGCGCGTCATCCTCGCCGGATTATGAAATTGCGTGAAACGTTCAAGGGGGCTGCGCGGATATTCGCTGTCAGTGAATCGCTACGTCAGTTTGCTCTCGAACTGGATGCGCCGGATGATCGGGTCGAAGTGATCGGCAATGGCGTCGATGCCGAGTGTTTCCGTCCGCGTGATCGCATTGCGGCGCGCGCCGCTCTGGGGCTTTCGCTGGATGCGCCGGTGCTGTTCTTTTCGAGCCGGTCATTTGAGGAAAAGGATTACGAGCGGGCGCTCGAGGCGCTACCGGCGCTTTGCGAGCGCTGGCCAGGGCTGGTTTGCCTGCTTGCCGGTTCGGGTAGCCTGGACAAGAGAAGGCGCGCCGAATTGGAATCTCTGATTGAACGACTGGGCGTGAAAGAGAGGGTGCGTTTTCTTGGCGCGTTGCCGCCGGGTAAATTGCCGGAAGCGCTATCGGCTGCTGACCTGTTCGTGTTTGCTGCGTACCACGAAGGTCCGGTCACGGCGTTGCTTGAAGCGATGGCCTGCGGTCTGCCGGTTGTCGCTTTCGATGCCGGAGGCAGCCGCGAGCTCATTTGCCGCCCGGAATTGGGCGAGCTCGTTCCTTTTGGCGATTCGTCCGCGCTGAAGACATCGATCGATTCGGCGCTGTCGCGGACATGGGATCGCGTGGCAATCCGGCATTACGGCGAGACTTACCATTGGGATGGGCGGGTTAATCGTCTGTACCGGGCTTTTACTGAAGCGGTGGCTGAACGGCGCGTGGGGTGAGGCAGGTTGCAGGAACGACAATTTTTTGGAGGGGTGAAATATTTTTCGCCCCTGCTCAATCCGGTTTTTCGGCCAGGATTTCCTGCGCGCACTGAACGCCCGCGCGCACGGCAGATTCCAGCGTGGCCGGGTATTCGCTCTCGATGTAGTCGCCGGCCAGCCGCAGGCCGGGCAGCGGCGTGGTGATGCCGGGACGGGCAAGACCGGGACGGCAGGCGATAG
>Ga0209737_10001950_pt1 | contig 14490 bp, 12 predicted proteins | sample TergutCu122P3_FD_187284 | JGI IMG/M metagenome (GOLD analysis project Ga0209737, IMG submission 187284) | Cubitermes ugandensis P3 segment gut microbial communities from Kakamega Forest, Kenya - Cu122 P3 (SPAdes) (version 2) | ecosystem: Host-associated > Arthropoda: Insects > Digestive system...
CGCAGACAGTTTTGTGCGGATTTGGAAGTTTGTCGCCCGCCCGAACCTTTGTGAAACCCCCGCCTGCGTGAAGCCGCCCCCACGTTATCTGTCATTTTGGGACAGCGAAGTGCGATTGGGAAGCGAAAGAAATAAGGTTAAATAAGGTTGAAAGTTCTGTGCAATTTGACAAATTAGAGAAAAGAGTAGTAAGAATGGTGCAAAGATATTTTTTAGATAATTGGCTTTTGCCGTGTTCGCTTCGCTCACACCGCACCGCCAATCCACGCCCAAAATGGGCTTCGCCATTTTTCGGCTCTGCCCACCCACCGCCCTAAAATGAGTGAGGCAATAAAAAATACTGCAAAACTGAAACTCGCAAAAAAAAAAATTGAAACAATCAAAGAAAAAGTGTAACTTTGCAGATTGAAAGAGTAAGGTATAAGACAAATGGAAAGATTTGATTATAAAGAGCATAGGATAATACAAGGCGACTCATTGGAAGCACTTTCCAATGAAGTTTGCGACAATTCCATTGACTTGATTTTCGTTGACCCTCCTTACAATATCGGCAAAAATTTTAACGGACACAAAGATAAATGGGCAACAGACGAAGATTATTTGAATTGGTGCTACAAATGGATTGACTTGTGTATTAGAAAGTTAAAGCCGAATGGCAGTATGTACATTATGACTTCCACGCAATTTATGCCATTTTTTGATATTTTCATTCGCAAAAAAATGACTATACTTTCGCGTTTGGTTTGGTATTACGATAGTTCGGGTGTTCAAGCAAAAAATTATTTTGGTTCTATGTACGAGCCGATTTTATTTTGTGTAAAAAATCCCGAAAATTACACTTTTAATGCTGATGAAATTTTAGTTGAGGCAAAAACAGGCGCAAAAAGAAAATTAATAGATTACCGTAAAAGTCCACCGCAAGTGTACAGTTCGGAAAAAGTACCCGGAAATGTTTGGGAATTTGCTCGTGTCCGTTACAGAATGGACGAATACGAAAACCACCCGACACAAAAACCTGTTGCGTTGTTGGAAAGAATAATTAGAGCAAGTTCTAATGTGGGAGATACGATATTAGACCCTTTTTCAGGAACTTTTACCACAAGTTTTGTAGCCAAGCAATTAAATAGAAAATCAATCGGAATAGAATTGCAGGAAGATTATGTGAAAATCGGTTTAAGGAGGTTACAGTTAGCCAATGAATACAACGGCGAAATGCTACAAAAAGAAGTCCGAACTTTTGAAATTAAAAGACGACAAGTTGATAATCAAGTTTTAAGTTTATTTTGATAAAATATTATGGAACACATATTTACAAATAATATCAAAGCGATTTTGGAAAGGAATTTCGGCAAAAATGCCGAAACAATTTTTGAGAAAAGTTTGCTTATTCAGTACTTGAACGAGAAAACTCGTTCTGCCAATCGTGGCTCAAAAGCGAGAGGAAGTTTTGCCAATTTGTACGCAATTTATGTGATAATTGAGGATTACATTGCAAAAAGTTATGACAAAAAAGGCGACTATTCGGTTTATGAAGGTGCATTATTCAGCAATTTATTTGTTCGTCAGCGAGAACTGCCTTTCGGCAGTAAATTGCAAAATCACGCTTTGAATAATCGGATGAACTCTGAATTTCAAAAGTATTTTCCTAATTCGGAGTACATTCCAATTCTCCGCAACCTCGAAACAAACCGATATTGGATAAACGAAAATTTACTGAAAATAACCGTTGGCAAAAAGTCATACAATCTTGCGAAAACAATTATTGAAATCATTGACGAATATATTCAGACAAAGCAAGACGCTTTTTTGAGATTTGTAAAATCGTGCGAAGAATTACAAAAAATAGGAACCGAAACACCCAAAAAAGTTGAAGAGTTTATTTTAAACTTACTTGCTCCAAATGTGGACGCTCGACTATTTGAGATTGTAAGTTATTCAATTCTAAAATATTACTATCACGACCAACAAATTTATTGGGGTTATGAAATTGACAAACTCAACAAAGAAAATTTGCACTTGTACAAAACAGGCAGAACAAATGCCAATGACGGTGGTATTGATTTTGTAATGAAACCCTTGGGTAGATTTTTTCAAGTAACAGAAACTTTGGATTTCAAAAAATACTTTCTTGACATTGATAAAATACAAAAATTCCCTATATCATTTGTAATCAAATCTATTGAGCCAACAGAAGAAATTTTGCAAAAGATAAAGGAAAACGCCTCAAAAACTTACTCGATTACAGCAATTGTTGAAAAATATATGTCTTGTGTAGAAGAAGTTATAAATATTCCGACACTTACTTTGCGATTTAAAGAAACAGTAAAACAAGGGTATTTAAACAATGTGCTTGATGAAATTATCTTGCAGAGTAAAGTTGAGTTTAACTATGAAGATGAAAATGAGGAGTAAATAATCATTTAATTATGAGCAAGATAAACATATTAGGCATAGTCAAAAATATAAAGAGTAAAACGAATGTTTATACTCCGATTGTTGAGGCAGTTGTTAATTCTATCGAAGCCATTGAAAGCAACCCAAATGGCAAAATAGACATTATTGTTTATCGTGAAAATGTTCTTGAATTTGATACCGCAAAACCATATATTAAAAGCATTGAAATTATTGATAATGGGGTAGGATTTACGCAAGAAAATACAGATTCTTTCGACACTTATTTGAGTGAAACAAAACTTAAAATGGGCGGAAAAGGTTTTGGTCGTTTTATGTATCTGAAATATTTCAACGATGCAAAAATTCAGAGCCAATACAAAGACGGTAATAATTATAAGTTTCGTAACTTCCGATTTGGAAAGCAGGACGAAATAATTGTTGATAAAAAAGAAGGCGATGCTACCAGCAAAGAAATAGGCACAAAACTGATATTAGAAAATATTATTGAAAAAGAGCAGTTGGACAAGGGATTAGATGTTATTGCCCGCAAACTTGTAGAAAAATTGTTAGTGTTTTTCGTTGATACTTCATTCAATGTTCCACAAATAACCCTGAAAGAAAGCGACAATACAGGGGCTATATTATTGAACGATTATGTTAGTGATAATAATTCCATTTCAAAAGTTGGAGAACGAAATATTACGATAAAAAGTAATTTTGAAAATTTGGAATATCCCTTTGTTATCAAAGTTTATAAAATTTATTTTTCACAACTATCAAGTAAAATCGTTCTTACAGCCCATAATCGAGAAGTTACGGAAACAACATTACAAACTTATATTCCTGAATTTCAAGATGAATTTTTTGATGAAACCAATGATGTCAAAAGAAATTTCATTATAAAAGCGTATGTTTTAGGAGAATATCTAAATACAAATGTGTCATTGGAAAGGGAAACCTTTGATTTTTCAAAAGATGTAGGCGACAGATTATATCCATTAGGACAAGCCGAAATTGAAAAAGAAGTTGCAAATGTTGTAAAATCTTTTTTTGAAGAAGATGTAAAATCACGATTTGAAAAGAAAACAGAAACGGTACGAAATTATATTAACTCCAAAGCCCCTTGGCATAAAATTTATTTGAATGATTTTGATTTTACGAACTTACCTACAAACCTTACAGATGAGAAAATAGAGATTGAATTTCAAAAATTCAAATTCAAAAAAGAACAGGAAACACGCATTGAAATAAAGGAAATAATTGCAACTGAAGACGGAACAGCAGACGAAAAATTTCAACAAATAATTTCTCGCATTTCCCAAAACGGAAAAAACGATTTGGCTCATTATGTCTGCAATAGAAAATTGATAATTGATACTTTTGATGAATTGCGGAAACGCAGAGAAAACGACAATAAACCGCATTTGGAAAAAGAATTACACGACTTAATTTTTCCAATGGGACAAACTTCCGAAACTTTGGATTACGAAAATCATAATTTGTGGTTACTTGACGAAAGATTGGTGTTTTCTCAATATGTGGCTTCTGATAAAATTATTTCAAGTTCCGAAACAAAAGAACCTGATTTAATTGTATTTAACGAAGAAGTTTGTATTTACAGAAATGGCGAAAATATTACTACAAGTCCATTGACTATATTTGAGTTTAAGAGACCGAAACGCAAAAATTATCCCGACAATGAAAATCCAATTATGCAAGCGTGTCGTTATGCAGAGAAAATCAGAGATGGGAAATATGAAATGCCCGAAGGATTAGAACCAATAAAAGTTTCAAAAGAAACGCCTGTTTATGTTTATGTTGTCAGTGATTTAGTAGATAAAATTCACGAATTTGCAAAAGGTTTTTCTTTGACTATTAGTCCCGATGGCGAAGGCTATTTCGGTTTCAGTAGTGGTTTTAATGTGTATATCGAAGTAATGAGTTATCGAAAACTTATTGAAGATGCAAAAATGCGAAACAAAATATTTTTCAAGAAATTAGGGATAGAATAAAGACAGAGTGCAAAGAAAAAAAAACGACAGATAACGAGCGGTTTCACGCAAGCGGGGGTGTATGCCCGCAGACAGTTTTGTGCGGATTTGGAAGTTTGTAGCCCGCAGGAACTTTTGTGTAACCCCCGCCTGCGTGAAGCCGCCATCCCGTTAGGCGTAATGCGCGCGCAACCGAGCAGTAGTGCGGACTCGAAGAAAATAAGATTGAAAAATTTGCTCAACCTGACAACTCCGAGCAATCGGACAACTTTGTTTTATTTTTGGGACAGTTGGCTCTTGCCGTGTTCGCTCCGCTCACACCGCACGCCAACCCAACGCCCAAAAATGCGCTTTGCCATTTTTCGGCTCTGCCCACCCACCACCCGTCGGTAGTGGTAAAACAAAGAAATACAGTAACTGATAAAAAAGAAATAAAACAAAAAAAAAAATGAATTATTCGCAAAAAAAATTGTATCTTTGCGTTCTAAAATAACAAAAGTAATCATGGTTAAAATAAATTACAAAGACACTGAAAATCAATTCTCTGAACCACTTTCTGGATTAGAGATTTGCAATCAAATTGACAAACAATTAGCAGATAAAGCTATTGTCGTATGCGTAAATGGAGAAATTAGAGATTTATCCAGACTTATTGAGTCTGATTCTGAAGTTGAATTTCTCACTTGGGAATCTCCAGAAGGAAAAGAAACATTTTGGCACTCTGCAGCCCATATGTTGGCAGAGGCTGTACAATTTTTCTACCCCGAAGCAAAATTTGGGATAGGTCCCGCGATAGACAACGGTTTTTATTACGATATTGACTTCGGGCGTAATATGTCTTTTTCTGAAGATGAATTTAAAAAGATAGAGGATAAAATGCTTGAATTGTCGAAGCAAAAATTACCATTTATCCGAAAAGAAGTCAGAAAAAAAGATGCGTTAGCTTTGTTTTCCTCCAAAAACGAAAATTACAAAATAGAACTAATAAATGATTTGGAGGAAAACCAGCCAATCACATTATATTCACAAGGGAACTTTGTAGATTTGTGTAGAGGGGCTCACTTGCCTCATACTGGTTTTGTTAAAGCCGTAAAAATACTAAAGGTTTCGGGAGCTTACTGGAGGGGAGATGAGAACAACAAGCAATTAACCCGAATTTATGCCACTGCATTTCCTGACAAGCAGTTGCTAAAAGATTATTTACAGTTGCTTGAGGAGGCAGAAAAACGAAATCATAAAAAAATAGGGAAAGAATTAGAGTTATTTACTTCTTCAGAGTTAGTAGGTAAAGGGTTCCCACTTCTTTTGCCCAAGGGGGCAACCCTTAGGAGAGTTTTAGAGAGATTTGTCGTTGATGAAGAAATTAAACGAGGATACCAGCATGTATATACTCCTTCGATGGCAAGAAAAAAAATATATGAAATTTCTGGTCATTGGGATTTATACAAAGACGGTATGTATCCGCCAATAATTGTGGGAGGCGAAGAAATGGTTTTGCGACCGATGTCTTGTCCGCACCACTTCATGATTTATGCCGACAAACCACATTCATACAGAGATTTGCCTGTCAGAATAGCTGAACTTGCTTCTCAGTATAGAAAAGAACAGTCAGGAGAAGTTTCAGGCTTAATAAGAGTTATGACTTTCACACTTGCCGATTCGCATATTTTTTGCAGACCCGACCAAGTTGCCGCTGAGTTTAAAGGTGCTGTTGAACTTATTGATTATGCAATGAAATGTTTAGGTATAGATTCTCAAATATCATATAGGGCTTCATTGCGAGATGATGCTAAGAGCAAGTATGTTGATAATCCAGAAATGTGGGAGAAAAATGAGAAATTCCTTATAAGCATACTTGACGAAATAGGACTTGAATACACAAAAGCAACAGGACATGCAGCTTTTTATGGTCCAAAATTGGACATTCAAATGAAAAATGTTTATGGCAAAGAGGAAACAGTTTTTACAGTGCAAATTGACTTTGCACTTCCAGAACGTTTCGATTTAACCTATGTTGATGAAAATGGCAACAAACAAAGACCATTAGTGGTTCACAGGTCTTCAATTGGAAGTATAGAGAGAACTATGTCCTATCTGATTGAGTATTATGCTGGTGCTTTTCCATTATGGTTAGCACCTATTCAAGTTAGATTATTGAATATCACTGACTCTCAACTTGATTATACTAAAAATGTAATGAGTACATTGCAACAAAATCTTATTAGAGTTGAAGCAGATACTCGTAATGAAACAGTTGGGAAAAAAATACGCGAAGGTCGTTTGCAAAAAATTCCATATCTCGTAATCATTGGCGAAAAAGAAATGGAAACAAATACGATTACCGTTCGCAATCGTAATACAGGTAATCAAGCAACAATTTCAATAGATACATTTATTGAACGTATTCTAAAAGAACAAAATACATTTGCCCTTGACTTAAACGCAGATGTTGATTAATTTATATGTTTAATTCTAAAAAAGGAGGCTGTAATGAAAAAGTTTCAGTATGCTAGTCCAACGATTAAGTTGGTAAAAAGTGGAGCAATGACCGCATAATGAATTGGCGAGTCAATGCTGTGGGTGTAAAACCGATAAATAGGTTGCCCAACTTTGTTTGGGACAACCTATTTATTTATCAAAAAAGTTATGACAAGTCATTATTGCTTTGGTAAAGTTGGAGTTGACGGTATTTCAGGAAGAATACACGTTCCGTTAGCGGTTAGTTGTAAACTGCGGTGTGGCTATTGTAGCTATTCAAACAATGGAAATATTCTCTGCGACTCTCTGCCGGGTGCTTCAAATCTTTCTTTAAGTACACACGAAGATATTTCAAATTGGTTGCAGGACAAGGTAAAAAAAAATCCAGATGTTCGGATTATAGGTGTTGCCGGTCCGGGCGACCCTTTGTTGAATCCAATACAACTTGAAATGTTCTTTGAAATAATCAATCAGCATTACTGCGATTATACCGTATGTTTATGTAGCAGTGGGCTTAATTTCAAAGAAATAGAACCATTGCTGATAGGACAGAAAACATTGAAATATATTACATTTACAATAAATTCAATAAATCCCAAAACAATAAATAAGATATACTTTCCGTCAAAAATGCAATTTAATGCTGAATTATTTATTGAGGAGCAGAATTATGCAGTCAATAGGTGTATCGAAAATAATATAAAAGTAAAAGTTAATTCGGTTTATCTACCTACTATAAATGATGATGAAATATATCATTTATATGACTTTTACAGTAAATTAGGGGTGAATATTTTTAACCTAATTCCTTATCAAAGAAACAACGGACACCTGTTTGCAAAACTACCTCCAATAAATTATGTCAAATACAAGGACTTGATTGCTAAATTGGAATTTGCAGGTATTGATGTTTTGCAAAAATGTTATAAGTGTCGGGCTGACGAGTGTGGTATTTTTAAAAATAATGGCGATTGCAAATGAAAGATAAGACTTATGTATTACCGTATAAATCATGTTTTGTTTGGGGGGCTTTACGATATTTCTCTCAAATAAAAGACTCTATCTGCCTTGTACACGGACCAAAAGGCTGCTCGTTTTTTTACAAAGCATTTCTGAATTTTGTCAATAAATACGATGGCACACCACCTCGTATTTATTCTACTGATTTTAATGAACATGATGTTATTTTTGGTGGCATTAAAAAATTGGAAGATTCAATTATTGAGTTACATAATGAGTTTCAACCACAATTAATAACGGTATTGAATTGCTGTGTTAGTGAAGTGATTGGCGAAGATATTAAAGGCGTGTTGTATCGACTTCAAGAACGAGTTAATTGCAAACTATTAGCGGTGCAGGGTGCAGGTTTTAAGGGCGACCATAAGGCGGGTATGAAAGAGGCTTGTCATATAATTTTTGATGAATTCATTAAGCCCTTACCACAATCAATAAGCAAAACAAATTCAATCAATTACATAGGAGAATTAAATCCTAATAATTGGTCTATTAGAGAATTAGTGTCTATTCTGAACAAATTTGATATAGAAGTTAATACAATAATTCCGACAGGCTGTTCAATATATGATTTCTCAAAAATACCTACTGCAAAATTAAATTATCTTATTTGTGGGTCTGCCGGAAATATATTGGCAACCCAAATAAGCAAAAAATTTGATATTCCGACAATGGGTGGACAAGCAGATTTTTTAGGGTTAGAAAACTCAAAGCAAACTTTGGAGAAAATCTTGGACTTCTTTGGCATAAATTCAGATATTCCACAAACTTTATACGATAAAGCACATAAAAAAGTGGCAAACTTGAAGCCTGCTTTTTATGGCAAAACAGCGGTAATTATCGGAGGCACAAGAAGAGCATTAGGCTACTCTCGTATTTTGTCTGAGCTTGGCTTTGTCGTTTCTTTGGTGTTTTCAGAGCAAGATGAAATAATATCAAAAGAAAAATTGCAAGAATTATCGGCGAATGTTTTATATGACGAATTACCAGAAACCATTTATAGTTACATAAAAAGTAACCAACCAGATGTTGTAATGACAACGCTTCCAGAATTAGTACTACCTGAAACGTATTTAGAAACCGTACAAGATTTTTTTGGGTTTTCGGGTTTTTGTAAGTTCGCCTTGTTCTTGCAACAACAGTTAAGTTTTAACAATAAAATCAAAGTATTAGGATAGAATCATTATGGGAAAGAAAATAGCTATATATGGAAAAGGGGGTATTGGAAAATCTACAATAGCTTCAAACATTTCAGCAACGCTCGGGAAAAAAGGGAAAAAAGTATTGCAAGTGGGGTGCGACCCCAAGCACGACTCCACCCTAATCTTAACAAATTTCCCAATTAAACCACTACTTCCAATGATAGAGGCTGGTATAAGTAATCTGTGTAAAGAAGACTTTATTTATTCTGGATATTTTGGTGTAGATTGTATTGAATTAGGCGGTCCTGAGCCGGGCATTGGTTGTGCAGGTAGAGGCATACTAAAAGGCTTTCAATTATTAAATCATTATGATATTATTCAATCAAACTACGATGTCGTTGTTTATGATGTGTTGGGCGATGTTGTCTGCGGCGGTTTTTTTGCACCGTTACGGAATGACACAGATGAAATGTATATTGTTACCTCAGGTGAATTTAATTCTCTTTTCGCCGCCAATAATTTATGCTTAGGCTTCGTAAATAACTCTTTTGGTAATGTAAAAATAGGAGGAATAATAGGAAATAGCAGAGGTATCAAAAATGAAAATAAACTTATACAAAAATTCGCAGACAAGGTTAATTTGCCGTTGATAACTATTATTCCGAGAGAACAAATGATAGAGGAGTCAACAATCCAACATAAGCCTGTAATCGAATTGTTTGAGTATTCTGACATTGCTTCTCTGTTTGAAAAATTGTCGTTGCAGATTTTGGAAAATGACGCTGGATATATCCCACAGCCACTATCTTTGGAAGAATTGCGAATTTTATACAATCTTTAAATTCAATGAATGATGAAAATAGCATTTGGAATACCTTTTAGAATATCAAAATATGTGTCGGCATTATCACTGTGCTTAAATTCCATTAAAAGATATGCTGAATTTGAATATGAAGTTTTTATTTTTTTAGATAGTTCTCGCGAAGAAGATTTTAATGAGCAACAATTTGACTATTTAGAACTTAATATCAGTTTTCTAAAAAAAAGCAACAAGAGAGGGTATCATAAACAAACATTGATAAATTGGATTGCCTCAGATAGATGTGATATAGACTATTTAATTATATTACATAGTGACGTGTTTTTTTATAAAAGTGATATTTTCCCCTTTTTGATAGAGCCTTTGCTTAAAAACAATGATGCTGTGGCTTCCTATTGGGAAGTTCCGTTTTGTTTATACAGTAGTACATTTCATATAAACGAAGATGTAAAAAAATCAATGTATGTTGCCCCTCGTGTAAGTTCGTGGTGTATGTGTTTGAATCTAATTGTTTACAGAAATTTTATTGTATCCAATCCATTAGAATACGGACTATTTGAAGCAATACACGATGAACAATTTAGTTTCTACGACCGCTCCAAATGTGCTTATAATGACTGGATAAAATTACAGCCTGAATATCAATGTCTTTTAGAAAAACCGTCAAGCTATTTTATGGACGTTTCGTCTTTTCTAAAGTTTCAAATAGACTCTGGCAATATTCGGGGATATTCCTTGGGGAGAGATGGTAACCCGTCTTTCCGGTCTTGTGCAATTGAATATCGCCCTCATGGATATGTTCATTTAGAACAATTTACGCCAGACCGATATAATGATATTTTTTATCAAAAAAAACTGTTTGATGATAGAGATGCGCAAATCAAAAAGATATTGTTTGAAAATTACAAATTAAAAATATAAAGATTATGTTATACAAAAGCCCTTTATTTATAAATTGGAATTATACCCATAAATGCAACTTTAACTGTAAACACTGTTATAGTAGAAGCGCGGAGTCCGAAAAAGAATTAGGCACTCAAGAGTATTTGAAAATCGCAGACCAATTAGTAAAACATAAGGTTTTTCAGGTAAACTTAGGTGGAGGAGAGCCTATGTTAAGAGGCGATTATTTGCAATTGATTTCTTATATGTCTTCACATGGAATTGCTGTTAATTTATCAACTAATGGTTGGTTAATCAATGATGAAGTTGCTAAAAAATTGTATGAATCAGGTATAAACTATGTTTTTTTAAGTTTAGACAATGCGGATGCTGAAAAACACGATGAGTTTAGAAATCAAGCAGGCAGCTACAATAGAGTGTTAGAAAGTATCTCATATCTTAAAAAATACCGTATAAAAGTAAAGTTGTCTATTGTTACGACAAAACTAAATATCGACCACATAGATGAATTTGTGAAAATTGCAGTTGAGAATGATGTAGAAGGTATTGATTTTAAACGATTCAAGCCAGAAGGGAATGGAGCGTTATTAAAGGAAGTACTTGAACTTAACGAGGAGCAGGAGCAAGAGTTGTTTAGCAAAATTCGTTATTGGAGAACAAAATCAAAATTGATAATCAGTTTGGTTTATAATGAAAAGCCGTTGGATGATATTGATGATGGTTGTCCGTGTGGTAAAAAATCAATCGCTATTCGTCCTAATGGAGACATTAGTCCTTGTGTTTATAACCCCATTGTAATTGGGAATATTTTAGAAGACGACCTCTCTTTACTTTGGATAGACTCGCCTTTTTTAAAGCACTTGAGATGCAATTTTTCGTGTATTGGATTAGAGAAAATAAAAACTAAATAATAAATGAAAATGGAATTGAGTAATACTTGGTTTGAGAGCTATACGCTCTCAAGCAACATATTAGAACAAAAAGATTATAGAATAGACGAAGAGCAAACTATTCTTGATTTTTTAAATTCAGATATATCTGAATTTATAGAAGTGGACGAGCCGATAATGCTGTTATCAAACAAAGGTGCTATTTTTGAATTAAATGTACCTGCGGCATTAATTTGGGAATGTGTCAAAGAACAAAAGAGTATTGATAATATCGCACAATTTTTAAAAGATTTATTTGAAGCAGATGCTAACTACAATCAAGATATTAATGATTTTATTTGTAGGTTAGTTGAATTGGGGTTTTTAGAGAAGAGCAACACAAAAGACCTATGAACAATAAAGTATCGTTCAAATTTGTAGAAGATAGCTTTAATAATGAAAATATCGCTTTTTGTTATGAGAAGGCAATATCTAATGTAGGGTTATGGGATTCAGAGAAAACAATTCTTTTGCATTACTTTAACTCTACGGATAGGATTCTTATAGCGGGCTGTGGAGCGGGACGTGTTCCTTTTGGACTTCATAATATTGGCTTTCAAAGTTTATATGGCATAGATATTTCTAAATTGATGATACAAAAGGCTCTTTATTTTTCCCAAGCACATAGCGTTGATATGTCTTTTTGTGTAGGAAATATTATAAATATGCCGTATGATAATTCCTTTTTTCAAGGAGTTTTTATGCCGTATAATGTATTGATGCACATTCCCTCGTATCACAATCGATTGAAGTCCTTATTGGAGATTAAAAGAATACTTTTACCTGATTCATATTTTATTTTCACTACTCATAATGACAGAAATGCCTCTCCTAAGTGGCTGAATTATTGGAATGAAGAAAAAAGAAAGTGGGATAATGGATTAAATGATAATAGATTGTTTGAGTATGGAGATAAGATTGTTGTTGATAAAGGAAGCAATATATTCATGCACTTTCCTACAAATGATGAGGTTATGCAGTTAATTAAAGATGCCGATTTTAATTTAGTCGAAACGAAACTACGTTCCGAAATTTGTAATGAGCCTGAAAGTGTATTAAATTTCTCTCTTGATTGTAGATTCTGGGTAATTCAAAGTTAAAACAGATGAGTGAAAAAATAAATCAGATTGAATGGAAATAAGAAATTAAAGTCCAAGTAAAGAAAAACAGAAAAAGAGAGAAATGCACTACGCCTAACGAGCGGTTTTATGAAAGCGGGGGTGTATGCCCGCTCGAACATTTGTGCTGATTTTCAAGTGTGTCGCCCGCCCGAACTTTTGTGTAACCCCCGCCTTCGCCAAGCCGCCCTCCCGTTAGCCGTCACCCGCGATACGGATGCAGGCTGACAGGAACTATTTAGTAATAACTTTAATTTAAAACATCAATGAAACAGCACAGTAATTTGAGCGGGATAATGGAAGCCGAGACCATTTCAAAAAATGAGGCGAGTTCGATAAGTCCGATGAGTAGAGGATTTATTTTTAGAAAAGTCCGTTTTCCCTTATTAATCTTACTGCTTATCGCTTTTTGCAGTACGACTGTGATTGCGCAAACCGAAATTTCGTCGGAAGAGTTTATGGAGCAAGTGGGTTCGCTTGGGGCACAAATCAACGAACATATGGTAAAGGAAGATTACCAGACAGCAGAAAAATTAATCAATGAGACGTTTGCACTCTTTAACCGTATGTCAGAGGAAAACCAAAATAACTATAATTGGCTGGAAAACGAATTGTATTATGTTCGCGCCTGCATTCTTTCCTTGCAAGGTAAAATTGAGGCAGCAGTCAATGACTTTGAAAAAGCGGTTGAATCTGGGTTTTCCAATTACTCACGTGCGGATGCCGAGGTACATTTGGGTAACATCCGTGCCGACCAGCGTTTCATCGTTTTAATGGAAAGTATTCGCGATAAAAGCACCTTTCTTTATATACTTCGTCAGACAGGTAAGTATCAAAGTGCCGACACGTCAGGTTTGCCTCGTTTTACCTACGAAACTGCAACAAGCAATAATTTGAAAAATGTGAGAGAATTATTCAAATTAGACTCTATTGCGGGACAAGGCGACGAAATTTCAAAAATCAAAAATCTTCTCAAATGGGTACAAACCAATATTCGCCACGATGGAAGTAATTACGCTCTCTGTGAATTTACCTCAATTGATATTTACAATTACCACAAATCTACAGGCAAAGGTGTTAATTGCAGACATTTGGCGATTGTGCTAAACGAATTTTATCTTGCTATGGGTTTCAAATCGCGTTATGTAACCTGTATGTCGAAAGATGAAACCGATGCACACGTAGTTAATAGTGTTTATTCAACTACGCTCAACAAATGGCTGTGGATGGACCCCACAGTGAATGCTTATTTGAAGGACGAAAATGGCACCCTGTTGAGCATTGAAGAAGTACGCGAAAGATTAATTGAAGACCGCCCACTGATTTTGAACGACGATGCCAATTGGAACAATCGAACCAAATACACCAAAGAGATGTACCTTGATGATTGGATGTCAAAATTTCTGTATTGGTTTAGTTGTCCTTCCGACAGCCGCTTTAACCCTGAAAGCCGTTATCACAACACTAATCAAACCTATATCTACCTTGTTCCACTGGGATACAAGCCATCTTCATCGAACATTAAAAATGTAATAACACACGATGCAGCGTATTTTTGGGAGCATTGAGATGTATTGCCATGAATGGGCGAACGGCTAACGCGCGGTTTCACGCAAGCGGGGGTGTATTCCCGCAGACAGTTTTGTGGGAATTTGGAAGTTTATCGCCCGCCCGAACCTTTGTGTAACCCCCGCCTGCGTG
>Ga0209737_10001951_pt1 | contig 14486 bp, 9 predicted proteins | sample TergutCu122P3_FD_187284 | JGI IMG/M metagenome (GOLD analysis project Ga0209737, IMG submission 187284) | Cubitermes ugandensis P3 segment gut microbial communities from Kakamega Forest, Kenya - Cu122 P3 (SPAdes) (version 2) | ecosystem: Host-associated > Arthropoda: Insects > Digestive system >...
TCTTCATTCGGATTGTTTTGGTACTTCACGTCATATATTGTGGGATGGAGATTGTTGAAGCCATAATTGCCCATTGCGCTCGGCGTCAGGCCGTCCGCCGGGGTTTTGCGGTCCGTGTCGTAGACTTGGGTATCGCCGTCGCCCATAACCCTGGGATATTGCTGGGCGACAGCCGTCGTCTGGTCGTTTGAGTCCTCATACCCGCCTTCCCGGCCGAAACCGAAATACCTTCCGCCGACGGATTGCCTATTGCCACAACTCTTTCTCCAAGCGCGATTTCGTTAGAGTCCTTTATTTCAACGGCTTTAATACTGCTGTTGCTGTTAAAACTCGCGTACGACGCTTTGATAACGGCAATATCTTTTGTTATTGACCCGCCTATAAACTGGGCTTGCACCACCATTCCGGTTTTTTCATAACCATAGGAATAAACCTCTATAGTATCGGCGATGCCGTTGGATTTGTTGCTGTCTCTGTCGTAAACGACATGATAATTAGTTATTATGTATACGCTGCCGCTTTGAATTTTATACACTACTCCCGAACCTGCAGAGGAATAACTTGTTGTTTGGCCAAACGACGCATTCTTTTTAAATGTGCTGTAGATACTTACCGCGGACTGAATTCCTTTTGCCGCCGCATATTCCGTATCATAATAATCGACTATTGAAAAGTAATGTAAAAAGTCCGCAAATGAAGCTCCCGGATGTTCAATTAAGTATGCGTCGTATAACGCATAAATATCAATCGGCGCCGCGTCTTGCCCGTTGCTGCCTTTAAGGCTGTCTAACCATTCCCGTTCCGTACCCGCAAAACCGTTTTCGCGAGCTAGTTCGTAAGCCGATTTTCCTGTGCACGCTGTAAACGAAAAACATAAAATTGCGAATATTAAGAGCATTGCTATTATTGAAAATTTTTTCTTCATAAAAACCTCGTTAAAAGTAAATTGAATATTTCCCACTCTTATCAAAAAGCGCTTAAGGAAAACAATGAATAATATAAACTTATTTTTCTATTGTTTTCCTTAACAGTATTAGTATACTTTATTTTGACAAAAAAGACAAGTAATAGACAAAATGTTTTTGACATAAAGAACAAACACTTTTCAAATAATGCAAAAAAATAATTATTCACTTTTTTAATTTCTGTTTCATATGCTGTTTTATGACATCGGATTAAATCCTTAGTTTCTTTAGTTGACTTATTTTGGAGTATAAACTAAAATATATGGTAGACAGAAATAAAAAAATTGCCGTCGTTTTAAAAGACGATTGTAACGGCCTTTCTAACATTCCGCTTCTTGGGATTAGCTCAAAAGAAAGGACGGAAACGGCAGTTTTGAATGCAGGGTTTGTTTTAAGAAAAGAAATTTCTTTTGAGGATAATTTTGATGCGGTTATAGTTTTAGAGAACTGCTATCCGCTTTTAAAGAGCGAAGATTTTTTAAGCCTTGCCGAATATTATTTTGTAAATTCAATGCACCCAATGAAGTTTTTCGGCGGCTATATTATAAGCCTTAAAAACTTTTTGAGCCAAAATTACAAAGCCGAAATTGAAAAGATTTTTTTTACGGCAAATGCGGTTAAACTAAGCCATGATACATTTTCGGAAATAATTAAAATTTTAAAACTTAAAATAAATGAAAAGCATATTAAAAACGGCGTGCTTTTAATTGATAAAGAAAATACCTGCATCGACGAAAATGTTATAATAGGGAAAGACACAATTATTTACCCTAATTGCTTTATTAAGAACGGTACCGTGATAGGAAAGGACTGTCAGATTTTTAACAGTTTAATTGACAACAGCGAAATAGAGGATAATGTTACTGTCAATAACAGTACGTTAAATAATTGCAAAGTTTCAAGTTTTTCTAAAATCGGCCCGTATGCATATCTGCGCCCCGGCGCGCAAGTCGGGGAGAATTGCAAAGTAGGCGATTTTGTGGAAATTAAAAACGCAAAAATAGGCAACAATACTAAGGTAAGCCATTTAACCTATATTGGCGATGCCGATGTCGGAAAAGACTGCAATATAGGCTGCGGCGTTGTTTTTTGTAATTACGACGGCAAAAAAAAACATCATACGAATGTTGAGGATAATGTTTTTATTGGCAGCAACTGTAATTTAATAGCGCCTTTAAATATAGAAAGCGGCTGTTTTATAGCTGCGGGAACCACGGTTACGGACGATTTGACAAAAGACAGTTTTTGTATCGGACGCAGCCGTCAGACCGTAAAACCCAAGAAAACAAAAGAATAAACGTTATAGTGAAGGAAGTCGCGGATTGTACGGGCAACAGTCAATGAGCCGTCGAAGGGAGTGTATTTATGATACATGACCGAGACGGCGAGTTGAGCATGATGAGCGTTAAGAAAATATGCCTTGAATGGCATATTTTTAGCGAAGAACCGTATAATCCGATGAATATTCCTTCACAAGGGAGAGTTTATGATTGCACATGGAAACAGCATCAAACTTTTTGCGGGCAACGCAAGTAAGGTCTTAGGAAAAGAGATAGCGTCTTTTTTAAAGATGGAACTTGGAGATATCGAAATAGGGACTTTTTCCGACGGTGAAACAAGAATAAATATACAAGAAACGGTACGCGGGCGGGATGTTTTTGTCATACAGTCTACCTCAAAGCCTGTTAACGATAATCTAATGGAACTGTTGGTTATGATAGACGCGCTAAGGCGTGCGTCGGCAGGGCGGATTACCGCCGTTATGCCATATTTTGCGTACGCGAGGCAAGATAGAAAAGCGCGCTCAAGAGACCCTATAACCGCAAAATTAATTGCCGATTTAATAACAACGGCGGGTGCCGACAGAGTTTTGACGATGGACTTGCATGCTCCGCAATTACAGGGTTTTTTCAATATACCGGTGGACCACTTATTGGGGTTTCCGGTGCTCGCGAGCTATTTAATTGAGAATAAATTTCACACAAAAGATTTGGTGGTTGTAGCCCCCGACGTCGGAAGCGTTAAAAGAAGCCGCAACATTGCTTCAAAATTAGACTTGCCTATGGCTATAATAGACAAAAGGCGCCCTGCCAACAATATGGTTGAAATTTGCAATATAATCGGCGAGGTTAAAGGAAAAGATTGTTTAATGGTAGACGACATGATAGATACCGCAGGTACGCTTTGCCTTGGCGCCGAAGCTTTACATAACGCGGGTGCCAAGAAAATTTATGCTTGCTGCACTCATGCCGTTTTTTCCGGACAAGCGGTTGAGAAATTAGAAAAATCAAGAATAGATAAACTTGTAATTTTGAACACATATCATCAGGAGAACCTGCCTAAAAAAATTATTACGCTGTCGGTAGCTCCGCTTTTTGCTCAGGCAATAGAGCGTATATATGCGGACCTGCCCCTCTCCAAACTCTACGACGTATGATACAAAAGGCTATGCATCGCCACATACGGGTTACGCTCAACTCGCCATCTCGGTCATGTATCAAAAATACACTCCCTTCGATGGCTCATTGACTGTTACCCGTCTATGGCGCGCCTAGCCTTTTGTGTGAAAAGTTATTTGGATTAATATTTTATCAGGCGGTTAATATGTATTTAATTGCGGGACTTGGGAACATCGGAAAACAATATGAAAATACGTATCATAATTGCGGGTTTATGGTTTTAGACAGGCTCGCAAAAAACTTTAATTTAGAATTTAAAAAGGGCGAATGTTTAGCGCGAACTTGCGAATATTATAATAACGGAAATAAATTTTTATTGGCAAAACCTCAGACTTACATGAACTTAAGCGGCGAGAGCGTAAAAAGGCTTATTAAAAAATACAAAATAGATTTTTGCAACATTTTAATAGTGTACGACGATATTGATTTAAGTTTAGGCCAAATCCGCGCAAAACTGTCGGGCAGCGGCGGCACGCATAACGGCATGCGCAATATTATAGATAATTTAGTCACAGAAGATTTTAAACGAATTCGCATAGGTATAGGGAAATCCGAATTTCTGGATTTAAAAGATTATGTTACATCCAAAATAACGGCGGATAATTTTAAAATTTTAAATAAAGGGCTTGACAGCGCGTTTTCTGCCGTTAAAAATTTTATTGACGGAACCGACTTTTTACAAATTATGAAAACCTACAATTAGTAATTTTTCTAAAATATTTCAAGGAAGATACTTTATTTTGTTTGAAAAAATTAATGACATACAAAATTTAGTCCGCAGGAAAATTGATTCTGCGGCGTTTGGCATTTGCGACGTTTACAAGGCGCAAATAGCGGCAAAGATAGAGGGTTTTAAATTATTTATCGTCAAAGACCACAACCGTGCCGAGCAAATTTGCAAAGATTATTTTGAATTCTCTAACTCAAAATGCGCGCAAATTTCCTATAAAGACGAGGTGCTATTGTTTAAAAAAATTTCCGGTAAGGCTTTTGAGCACAAACGCCTGAGCGCGTTATTTGATATAATATCCGGCAATGTAACGGCTGCCGTTATTTCCGTTAAGGCTTTGGCGCAGATTTTCCCAAGACGTGAAAAATTTTCAGAAAGTATTTTAAGTTTTAATAAGAAATTAGAATACAATTTGCATTCCGTTGTGTCAAATTTAATTAATATAGGGTATAAAAGGGAAGAGCGCGCGATATTCAAAGGCCAATTTAGCTTACGCGGAGATATTTTAGATATTTTTCCAATAAATTGTGAAAACGCTTTTAGACTAGAGTTCTTTGGCGACACTTTAGAAAGTATAAGGCAAATTGATATAATTAATTACACTTCCGTCTTCTCGCAAGAAAATCTTAAGATTTGCCCGATAAGAGAATTTTATTTTGACGATAAAAAAGCAATTATCGAGGATTTAAAAGAGCGTGTTAAAAATTCCAAACTTGAAACCGACGCAAGAATTGCTTTAAAAAATCACATTGAAGAAATTATAAACCTTTTAGAAAATTTTGAATCGGACTACTCTTTAAACTATTTGCTGCCGTATAATTACGGTAAAATTACCGACTTTCTTCCATGTGATACCACGGTTATATTCGACGAGCCGCGCCTTTTAAATGACTTGTCCGCTACGCTTTACAAGGAATTTAATTCGCGCTATAAAGCTTTATTAAACTGCGGAATGATTTTAGATTTTCATAAAAATCAGTGCCTGAATGAATCGGAAATTTTTGAATTTTCAGGCTTTACGAAATTATCGCTTTCAAATTTTACCGCTTCAAACCCGATATTTAAAGCTACAGAAACTTTAAGCTTTAATGTTTCAAATCCGCCTAAGTATTTAAACAATATTGACTCCTTATTTAACGACATTAATACCTTTTTAGACAGCGGATATAAAATTATATTTTTCTGTAACATTGCGGATGAAAATTTGTCGTTTATAAAAAATATTAAGGGTATTAAAGAATACGGCGAAAGTGAGAACGGCGCGCTGTTTTACAAGAACAGCAACTTGGAGAACGGCTATATAGACCGCGAAAACAAGTTGGTTGTGCTTGGTAATTTAGACATTGTAAAACGCCGCATTAATAAAATATCGCGCCAAAACGCGGTAGATGTGTTTTCGGATTTTGAAATAAATGATTTTGTGGTGCACGAAACTCACGGAATCGGAATTTTTAGGGGCATGAGCGTTTTAAAAGGCGCTCTCGGGCAAAAAGAATATTTAACCGTAGAATTTAAAGACGGCGATATCTTGCATGTGCCTTGCGACCAAATGGATGTTTTAAGTAAATATTCCGCCGACAAAACTCCCGGCCTTAGTAAAATAGGAGGGAAAGACTTTTCTAATTTGAAAAGCCGCGCGCGAAAAGCCATTAAAGAACTTGCCATAAACTTAAAAATGATGTATTTAGAGCGCGAGCAAAGAATAGGTTTTAGGTTTAACGAAGATAACGGGATTTTGAAAGACTTTGAGGATAGCTTTGAATACGAAGAAACGGCGGACCAGCTAAAATGTATAGACGAAATTAAATCCGACATGGAAAGCGATAAGGTTATGGATAGGCTCTTATGCGGAGATGTCGGATACGGAAAAACCGAAGTGGCTTTGCGCGCCGCGCTAAAGGCGGTTCTTTCAAATAAACAGGTTGCGTTTTTGTGTCCCACTACAATTTTATCAATGCAGCACTACAGCGTTTGTTTAAACAGATTTTCAAATTTTCCGGTAAGATTAGCTTTGTTAAACAGGTTTTGCTCGGCAAAGAATCAAAAACAGATTTTGGCGGATTTAGCCGCAGGTAAAATTGACATTATAATAGGCACTCACAGGCTTTTATCGGAAGATGTAAAATTTTTTGATTTGGGTTTTTTAATTATAGACGAGGAGCAGCGTTTTGGGGTTTTGCACAAAGACAAAATTAAGCTTTTGAAAAAGAATGTGGATGTTTTGTCTATGTCGGCAACGCCTATTCCAAGAACGCTGCATATGTCTTTATCGGGCATAAGAGATATCAGCGTAATAGAAACGCCACCCAAGGACAGATTGGCGCCGCAGGTTTATGCTATGGAATATTCCGACGAGCTGATTATTGACGCCATTAATAAAGAAATTCTACGGGGCGGCCAAACCTTTGTTTTATATAACCGAGTGGAAACCATAGACGGCTTTTATGCAAAATTGAAACGTTTGGTAAAACACGCGCGAATTGCGATAGCTCACGGGCAGATGGGCCAGGAGAGGCTTGAGGATGCCTTAATTAAGTTCTATAATAACGAATGTGATGTTTTGCTGTGCACCACCATAATCGAAAACGGAATAGACATTAAAAATGCCAATACGCTGATTATAATTGACGCCGATAAATTTGGGCTTGCGCAATTATATCAGCTGAAAGGAAGGGTAGGGCGCAGTAATGTTTTGGCGTACGCATATTTTACTTTTTCTAAGGATAAGGTATTATCTTCCGATGCCTACAAACGATTGCAGGCCATTGTGGAATTTAATGAATTGTCTTCGGGTTTTAAAATAGCAATGAAAGATTTAGAGATACGCGGCGCGGGAAGCGTCCTTTCAAATATGCAGTCGGGGCACATTGAAAAAATAGGGTACGACATGTACATTAAAATATTAAAAGAAGAGAGCGATAAATTAAACGGTAAAAATATCGCTATGCACGTCGTTATAGATGTCGATATTAACGCGTATATTCCGGCGGCATATATAGAAAACGAAAACGAGCGCATTAAACTGTATAAAAATTTAACAAAAATAGAAAGTTTAGAGCATGCAGACCAAACTTACAAAAATTTAAAAGATATTTACGGGTTTGTCCCAAGCGAGATTAAAAACCTGATTGCCGTCGCATGTTTGAGGTTTTTGGCCTCTAAATTAGGCGTTACCAATATAACGATAAAAAAATCCGAGAGTTTTGTTAAATTTGAAAGTATTGAGAGCTTAAATAACGAGAAGATTATAAAAGAACTGAAAGATAACGCCAATCTTACCTTAACGCTGATTGATAAACCCAAGATATCATTTACCGGCAGCGGTAAAAACAAACTGGACACTATATTTGAGTTTTTAAAAGCGGCGGGAGAATGACGCGTCGCACATATCTTCCGCGCTTTTAATGTGCGGAAGAGTAGATGTGATTAAAAGCGGGTAAAAAATATAAAAAGTGCTGAATTTTCTATAAAAAAAAGTTGCTAAATCGAAAATTTTTAGTTATAATTTATTAGCATATATTATTTTTTGAAAACTAAGTTAAATTTACCCTTTCGGGGAGGATATATAATAGAATGAGAAAAAAGATTTTAGCGTTATCCGTAATTTTATTATTGGTAGTCAGTTTCGTATTCGGCTGCGGTCTTGTACAGACTAACTACGAAAAAGATATGCTTCGTACGATAGCATATGTCGGCAACCCCGAAGTTTATCAGGATGAAATTAAAAAGTACGAGTTTGTCAGTTATTTTTACGCATCTGCAAGCCAGTATCTTCAAAACGGAAAGACTATTGAAGAAACCGCAAACGAGTTGTTGGATCAAATGGTTTCTAGGCGCATTGTTGTTCAGGAAATTGTAAATTATTTACTCTTAGAATTTTATAGTATGAACGAACATTTGCGTAACAGTATAGTTGCCAACGGTTTTACTTACTATAAAATTACGGGGTATTCAGATTTATACGACAAGTCCTATATTGACACGGACGACGAGTATAAGAATTTTGCGTGGGAAAAAGTAACGGTTAATGTTCCGAAAGAAAGAAAAATGACATTGAAAGATATTTTAGCTCCGCAAGAAGATATTAAAGTTAAAATTTCCGGAACAAGAAGCGGAAAAGAATACGAAGATGAATTGCCCGCGCAAAGCTCGGATATGTTAACGGTTCTGTTAAGAGTTTATTACGGAAATTTTTCCGGAATAACGTCAACACAGTTTACCTCCGCATTAAAATTTGTTACTAAAGATTTTGAAACTTATTATAAGGCTTTAAAAAACAGCAGTGGCTTTTATGACAGCAACGGCTACGAAACAAGCAGCGGCTTTATAGAGAAAGAAGGTTTTTCCGACTATTTATCCGTTAAATCTTATAACAATGTTTGGTCAAGCGAAAAGTCCGCTTTGGATTCTTTGGAAGCGCAATTGAGGAAAGATTTAGGCTTAGACCCTAAAGAAGAGGAGGAGGAAACTTCCAAGACTACTCGTCCCATTCCTAAAAAGGATCCCCTAGAGCGCGTATTTACTAAGCCCGCCCCGAACAAGAATGATGATTCTTACATTAGGCAGGAAGCGCTTAAAAAATATAAAAAGCAAATTAAGGATAATCAGTTCGGTATTACCTACGAAGAGTTTTTTGAAAAACAATTAAAGCAAGAGCTAGAACAAAGGCTTTTGGAATTGTACGAATTGACATTAAACAGAAAACAAACGGTAGAATTTGATTACTTTAAAGAAAGATTTAATACAATTTTTAACAGCGAGAAGCAAAAGTTTGATTTAAGTTTAACCGATTACAAAACGGCGTTGCAAAGCGTTGACGACGGCAGTTTTGTCTTATATAATTTAGATGCCGGCGTTGTCGGGTATGTTCAGCATATTCTTTTGGGCGTTGATACCGAAGATAATAAGTTAGTTAATAAACAGCTAAATGATTTAAAAAGCAAAGAGCTTGACAGAGCATCTTATGTTAACGCTCGTTTTAAAATTTTGGAAGGCATAAAAGTTAAAGATTTAAGGGAAAACATGGAGCACAACGATTATGATGAAACACGCTTCCCGGATTATCCTGCCTTTCTTGGCGTTAATAATGATAGTGAAAAATATATATTTGATTATGATGAATTTTATAAAGATAAATTTAAAACATATTTTAGCGGCAGTCTTATTACGGCTCCGGGTTCGGAAATCACCGGTATTTATAAGACTACATTGGGACAGGAAGAGTTGTTCAAAAGATTCCAGCAGTTTACTTTTATGTATAATACCGATCCCGGCATGTTCAATAATAAAACCGATTATTTGTTAATGGAAAAAAATAATATGAACGCCGAAAGCAGTAAGTTTGTGTCCGAATTTGCAAAGGGCGCAAGAGACGTCATAGAATTAACATATAATGCAAGAACAAATGCGGTTCCCGATAACGACAGCTATTTTTACACAATGGTGGCGACCGATTTTGGCTGGCATATAATTATGTGTACCGATATTATTAACCCTGACAAAGAAGTGAACTTGAACGATGCATTAAACGGTTTTATCGCTATACGAGATAAAGTTTCAAATGACACAATAACCTTTGCCGATTTATCAAACCCGATTTACAAATTGTACAAGATTATACAAAATGAACTTAGCGGTACAGACTACAATAAATCGTTAAACGATTTAGTAAATGCCTTTTATAAAGCAAACAACGGAAATAATGTTGTTTTAAGAAAAGACAGAATTCAGGATATATATAATTTAGGATAAGCCTTGCTTTTTACAAAGCAAAGAGCGTAGGGTTTGAACTTAAATATGTAATGTTATATATGCCGAATTTAATTTAGAGGTTACTTTTAATTTTATTTTGATTGATTTTGTTTATTTGATTAACTTAGCTTTTTAGAGGTTGTTTTCGCAACCTTTTTGTTTTAGGTATAAAATTGTGAATTAGTTTAATACTAATACCGGTAAACTTTTTCATAATCTTATACTCTTCGTCATTTGATTGTACGAAACCAAAATTACAAAAAAACAAAGGAGAAGGTATGAAAAAGGCTACCGGAATTGTAAGAAGGATTGACGAACTGGGACGTGTGGTAATTCCAAAAGAAATTCGTAAAGTGTTAAAAATAAGAGAAGGCGAATCTTTGGAAATATATACGTCAAACGACGATGAATTGATTTTAAAAAAATACTCCGGATTAAAGTATAATTTTAATTTGATAGAGGATTTTATTGAATCGTTAAACAAAATTTTAGGTCACACAATTATTGTTTGCGACACGCAAAATATAGTTGCAGTGTCCGGCAAAAACAAAAAAGAGTTTGAGACGGGAGATTTAGCCGACGGTTTTTATGAGTTTTTACAAAAGCGTAAAAGCATAGTAAAAAATATCGACGAAAAGGATAGTTTTGTAAGTATTATAAAAAAAGGGTCCGAGTTCTTTGCGCAAAGTATATATCCGATTTTGTCTGACGGAGAAATCAGCGGAGCAATAATAATGTTGTCGTTTAATGATGCGAAGTTTACTAATGTTGAGACAAAAATTATGGAAACGGCGGCGGATTATATCTCAAGGCAATTATAAGGTTCTTATAGAAAAGTTTCGTCAGCGTCTAAAAAATATTATGGAGCAAGTCAATTTAAAATCAACAAATCACGAAAGTACTTTTTTAAAAGGTGCTTTCGTTTTATCTTTGGGAGGTTTTATAACAAAAGCCATAGGCGCAATTTACCGTATTCCGCTTACCAACATTTTGGGAGCGGAAGGTATAGGGATGTATCAGCTTGTTTTTCCGCTTTATATATTGCTTTTAACAATTTCAAGCGCGGGGCTGCCTTCCGCAATTTCGCGCCTTATAAGCGAGAGCGGAAAGCAAATGGGCGATTATATTTTCAAAATAGCGTTATTGTCGCTTGCCTTTTTTGGATTAACTTTTTCGATCGCACTGTTTTTTTTGGCGCCGGTTATTTCTAAATTACAAGGAAATTCGAATGTTACCGTGTTGTATTACGCAATTTGCCCTTCGGTTTTTTTTGTCGCGCTAATTTCCGCGTTCAGAGGATTTTTTCAGGGCAGGTTAAAAATGTCGTATACCGCGGTTTCTCAAATAACCGAACAAGTCGTGAAAGCGGGATTTTCTATTTTGTTTTCAATACTGTTTATGCCCGATGTAATGCGAGCCGTGTTTTTTATAGTGCTGTCGGTTTCTATAAGCGAAGTTATTGCCTTACTGTATTTGTTTTTACAATTTATACGGTTCAAAAAAAAACGTAAAGACGTATTTACTATAAGTTCAAACGAAAATTTGAAAAGTAAAATTGATAAAAATTCTAAACAAGCAGATAATAAATTTAAAGCTCTTGAGATTTTTAAACTTATTTACAAAATCTCAATACCGGCAACGTTAACGGCGCTCATTCTGCCTCTTTCTCAATTAGTCGACAGTTCATTGGTTGTTAAATATTTAAATTCCAATAATTTTAACGGAACAGTATTATTTGGCTTATTATCGGGCCCTGTGTTTTCAATAATAAATTTACCTACGGTTTTTGCGGCGGCCATTGCCACGACCTGCTTGCCGCTTTTGTCTAAGCATAGAGCTTTTGGCGAAACGGCCCAGCTTAAAACTAAAATTAATTATGCTTTTAAACTTATTTTTTTAATCGTTTTGCCGTCAAGTTTAGTTATTTATTTTTATTCGGATGAAATTTCTTATTTTTTGTACAGAGGCTTGAGCGCGGAGAATTTAGAAATCTTATCTGATTTATTAAAAATAAGTTCGGTTGGAGTTATATTTTTATCGTTAACGCAGGTATGTGCGTCGATTTTAATTGCCATAAAGAAAACATACGTAGGCTTATTGAGTCTTTTAACAGCTATAATAATAAAAATAGTTTTAAATATAATATTATTAAATTATTCCGATCTTAATATTTTCGGACCTGCTATAGCTTCCATAGTATGCTATGCCGTAAGCTCGTTAATTTGCTTTTTATATATAATCGTTTACACGAGGTGCGGATTTAAAATCTTCACACAAGTTGCAATTTTTGCAATTATTTCGTTCGCGTCTGTTTTTTCGATTTACTTTTTTCGAAAGTATATTTTTAATTTTGAAGGAACAATATCTTTTTTGTCGGCATTGGCGTTATCTTTAATGTTCTTTTTACTTTTGGCATTTATGTTTAAAATTTTGACAAAAAACGATATAAAAAAATTACACTTCTAAATCTTAACAAAGCATTGACTAATTTTAAAAAAAATGTTATTATCAAAGTGTGATAAATATTTGTAAAAGACATTTATTTAGAAAAAGGAGTCTTTTAAATGATCTATGTTATAGGACTTGGTCAGAATTCGGGAGATCTATCGGTTAACGCCCAAAAAATAATATCTTTTTGTGATTTAATTGTGGTTAAAACCGCACTTTCGCCAACATACAGTTATTTTATTGACAACGGCATAAAGCATGTAACTTTGGATGATGTTTACAAAAAATCCAAAGATTTTGATTCTTTGAACGAAAATATTTTTAAGTTTTTAAAATCCAAAGAAAAATCCGATACAAAAATTGCCTATTGTGTTGAGGGCAGCGGATATGACGATAAGAGCGTAGAGTATATTTATAAAAATGATGTTTCGATTAAAATATATGAGGCATCTTCTAAGGGCTCGGGATTGTTTGCAACAAGCGCAGTACGCTATGATGCCAATGATATTATTTATAATGATGCTTTTGTTCCGACCGACTTACCTGTAAGTATTTACGGAATAGAAACAAAGTCGGTTGCCGTAAATTTAAAAGATAAACTATTAAAATATATGGACAAAGACACGGCGATAATTTTTTCGAGTTCCAAAGAACGGGTTACTATAAAACTTGATGATCTTGATAAACAGATTGCATACAACAGTTCAAGCAAACTGACATTCCCTAATACTAACCTTGGCCAAAAAAAGAGATTTACTTATTACGATTTAGTTAAAATAATGAAAATCTTGCGCGGTGATAAGGGTTGCCCTTGGGATAAAGCACAAACAAACAGAACACTCAGAATGGAAGTTTTAGAAGACGCTTATGAAGTTGTACATGCGATTGACATAGAAAACGATGTAAGGCTTATGGAAGGTTTAGGAAATTTGATATTGCAGCCTGTGTTTCATTCTTTAATTGCTGAAGACAGAAAGGCGTTTAACGATACAGATGTTTTGTCAAGTATTTGCAAAAACCTTATTTTTAAGCATGGGCATATATTCTTAGGCGATGCGTCCATGAATACAGGCGAGGGCATTGCTGAAAGAGGCAGAGGGCAGTATGATACAGTTCTTAAAGAAGTTCAGGCTATGCCTAAAACTTATCCGGCGTTAATACGCGCTTTAAAGGTTCAAAAGAAAACGAATAAGATAGGTTTTGAAATTTGCCAAAAGTTTATGAATTTTCAAAGAATCAGTTCTAAATTAGAAGAACTTAAAAATCTGAATCCTTCTCAAATAGAACAGATTGAGTTGACGGTCGGTCAGTTGTTGTTTTTAATTGTTAATTATTTAAGACAATACGATATAGAGCCGGAATTAGCATTAAACGCCGCAACAGACGAGTTTGTTAAAGAGTTTGCAAAATTTGAAGGATTATTATACAATCAGAAGCCGTAGTTTAATATATAAAAAGTCTTGTTACCGTTTTTAAAATAACCTCTTAAAAAAACATAGTTTCTTTAAGAGGTTAAATTTTTTAGCGTAACAATTTTTAAAGGGAAAAATTGAAAAACTATATAAAGTCATTACAGTTAAATAATTTAAAAATTCCGAATAATGTTTTTTTAAGCCCGATTGCCGGCTATTCCGATGTTGCATTCAGAGAGATTTGCTTGTCACTCGGAGCAGGGCTTTGTTTTACCGAAATGGTTTCGGCAAAGGGTTTATACTATAACAGCAAAAACTCCGATATTCTTTTAAAAACCTCAAACGCGGAAAAAATTAAAGCAGTTCAGATTTTTGGAAGCGATCCCGAAATTATGAGAGAGGTGGCAGAAAGCAAATTAGATAAGTTTGATATTATAGATATTAATATGGGATGCCCCGTAAGTAAAATTGTTAAAAACAACGAGGGAGGGAGTTTGATGAATAATTTTAATCTCGCTTATAAAATTATATCGGAGCTTTCTAAGACAAAAAAAATAATAACGGTAAAGTTTCGAAGAGGGATTGATAAAGATGTGTCATCGGATTTTGGTAAAATGTGCGAACAGGCGGGGGCGAAGCTTTTAACTTTGCATGGCAGGTTTGTAAATCAACAGTACAAAGGTTCTAATGATTATAGCTGCATCGAAAAATTAGTAAAAAA
>Ga0209737_10001952_pt1 | contig 14485 bp, 9 predicted proteins | sample TergutCu122P3_FD_187284 | JGI IMG/M metagenome (GOLD analysis project Ga0209737, IMG submission 187284) | Cubitermes ugandensis P3 segment gut microbial communities from Kakamega Forest, Kenya - Cu122 P3 (SPAdes) (version 2) | ecosystem: Host-associated > Arthropoda: Insects > Digestive system >...
GTAAAGGCGGCCGGTGCCTTTGGCTGACGACCTACCACCCTTGTAGTGCCGAAACGTCAAGAAAATCCGGGGCCTTAAACTACCCGGAACCTCTTGGGCCACCTCGACCTGTCGCGGGAGACGTTTACTTTACTTTTACCTGCTAATAGAGAAAAACACTGTAATCAGCAAAACGTCGAGATTTAAAGATATGTCTTGGCGCCTGCGTCTGATGTAATACGCCCTTGCTCAAGCGGAAGAATGTAGCGCCGTTGCCATATCTTTATTTCCACACCTAATGTCTAAACGTGCGCTCAAAAGCTTGCAGTTGTCTTAGTACGTAACTTACCAATACGCGTAGTAGAGGAAAAATGGTCAGCGATTCACTCGCAGAATATGCATTTGACAATGAACGTATCAAATGTGTGACTGTTGGCCATTGCTGTTTCGAATTAGGCGGAGCTGTGCCTAATAATGGCGGCGTTAATTAGACCCTTACGTATGTACGTCTTACATTCTGTGTAGACCTTACCTACAACCAGATACGAGTAGTATGTATGAAAGGGAAGATTTGGACCCATGCCAGATTTATCTCAATGTATGTCTTGACATTTTGAGCCCACCGGACACAGTTTAGGGTATCTTGTCCCAAAAGTTGCATTAATATTGTTACTTTGTGACTTATGGCTTAGGCCTTTCCATGAAGTATGCCTATTGTCGTCAGTGGAATAATACTATAATTGTATATTAATACCCTAAGGTTTGTTTCCGACATCATGAAATACCGAACTACCAAAAGAATCTTTTCAAGATAAACATTTTTGGAAAGCTTATAATTCGGCATTAATGACAATTCCCTTTGTTTTTATTAATTCCTTCTTCAAAATTTGTTTTCAACATTGAAGCTAACGTTAAAAATAGATAGTGCTGCCTCTACAGGAAACCATGGGAAGTACATGAAATATGTTAATGTCCACTGGCTCTGGTGGCGGCAACTTTTGATCGTAAGAGACCTGCGTGAGCACTGCATAGCAGAGGAAGTTACTGGCTCTGTAAGAGCCGTCCTTATTCCCAGTATTCGTTTATGTCTATCACAACCTACCTTTCCCTTCAGACTCTGCAGAAGATGATTTCCGATCAAAACTTCGTTTGCTATGGCAATCAGTAAGGTACAGTCTTCTAATATGGTGTAGTGTTTGTTTTTTGGTCGCACCGATAATACAGTTTACAGTAAGCAAGCAACATTTAATGCATTTTGAAGCTCAACAGTCTTACATTAAACACAATAGTTATTAGTTCATGAAAATAATTTATTATAGAGATAATACCAATTTTACGAAACAACATTAATCCCAGCTTCATATGGGGTGGTTTCTGTTATGTGGAACTAGGGTTTTCTCACACTTAAAGCAATAAAACAAACTGGGGAGTCCAACAACTGGAAGTTATGTTCATTAATATTACGAATTGAAGTTTTTCTTAAGATTTAGCGGACACAATAAACAACTGTCTTCCATTTCTTGCACTTGTCTCACGCAAACGCCCGTTTCAGATAGTTAGCAAAAACAGTGTGCCCCCTCTTTAGACAGTTTTGACACAGAGCTCATTCGTCAACGTCATGGTCTTCAGTGAACAAATCTACACCATATAAACATTCGGCATCAGATTCACCCTTACCCGTACATCTTCTTCTGCTGACCCTGAAGAAACACTTAAATCGCTTGATGGCGAGATTGGTGGTTTCACTTCATCTCTTCCTGTCTTCACCACGAACTCGGTAGGCCTACGTTTTCCACCAGAAAGGGATCCTGTTTTGCTATTTTCCTTCTGTCCCACACTACGTTGCTTGGAAAGGAACTAACGACGTGTTAGTTTCTTGCTTTCGTCGGTATACTGCACCCCTGTTGTCTTCTCCAATTCCGCCATGTATATAGAGACGGTTATGAATTTCGCTGAAACAGGTTTAGGATATCTAACGTCACTTGTGCATTTGTTTAACTTCAATATAACTTCAATAGCCACGTAATATGGAGCCCTTGATAAATAATTTTGGTTTTGAGACATGTTGAACACAATAAAGTGTAAAAAAGTAATGACAGTTTTACTCCGTGGGTTAATCTGGTACTTTTGTGGCAATACCACAGTACTTACATAAATATGAAACACTTCCACATTACAGCAATTTTTGGCTTTAAATGTACCCCTTATAAAGAAAAGTCAACTTTTCATCGTGCGTACGAAATTACTAGTGATTCGCCAGTACTGAGATGTTTCTCCTCCATAACCATTACCGTCTCTTTTGCAGGCCACAAACCATAAATAAATAAGCACAAGTTTAGGGCAAATATTGGAGCTTGTTTAAACAGCCTTTGTTACAATACCACCCTATTTCCTTGTTACAAACAACTGTAGCAAACAAACTAGCTCCATGGAGCAGAGTCTTTCCTGAGAACCTAACAGGTTCTCATATAGTCAAGAAATTCTCCGCTATACCATATAAAGACCGACTAATGCACACTTATAATATTAACACCACATAGTAACACTGTGTTACGACAGATACATTTTGACAGCGAGTTCAACAAAATATGTACGTAATCTGGCATATACTTTGTTGACCTTACTGTGGAAATTAATCTGTCATACTCCCTGAAGATGGCCCTTTGAGGGTTGAAACATTTCGGAGTAAAACAATGCTAATACAATGGTGTGCATTAGTCGGACTTTTTTGAAATAGTGATACCAGAGTAAGGAAATGAACGAGATAAAATTCCCCGCATTATATGTAAACCGAAGGTTCATTTCCTTATTCACAAGAATTCGCCACCTATCCTTATTCTGAGCCATGTCTATCCATTCTATGCTCCTACATCCCACTTCTTGAGGATCAATTTTAGTATTATCCTCCCATCTACGCCTGGGTTTCTAAGTGGACTCTCTCCCTCAAGTTTTCTCACCAAAACCCTGTATGGATCTCTCCTCTTTCCCATACTTGCTACATGCCCCGCCCATCTCATTTTTCTCGATTTGATCACTGGAATATTATTTGGTGAAGAGTACAGATCATTAAGCTCCTCGTTATGTAGTCTTCTCCACTACCCCACTACCTCGTCCCTCTTAGGCCCAAATATCTTCCTCAGCACCCTATTCTCAAACACCCTCAGCTACGTTTCTCCGTGAATGTGAACGACCAAGTTTCAAACCCATACAAATAACAGGCTAAATTATATTTCTATCTATATTAATCTTTACAATTTTGGATAACAAACTGGAAGACAAAAAATTCTGCGCCGAATGATAGCAAGCACTCCCTGACTTCGGTTTGTTCTGAATTTCTCCCTGAATCAAATTTTGATTCGTTAAGGTTGTTACCAAATGTTTGAACTGTTCCACTTTTCTAAAAGATTTATTATCAGTTATATTGCGATTTCGTCCTGCATTCTGATCTCGAGGCATGACCATGTACTTAGTTTTCTCAGAATTTACTTCTAGACCACTCTCCTTACTAGCGACTACTGAAGCTTCTGTGTTTGTCTCTATCGCATGTACACTTCCGCCCAATATATTAACATTATCAGCATAAGCCAGAAGCTGATGTGTACCATTTAATTTCAAACCCACCAAGGTTTACTTGAACCCTGCTAATGGCATATTCTAAAGCAAAGTTGAAAAGCAATGGCGATTAATCATCTCTTCTTTGAAACCATTCTTAATAGGAAACATGTCATACTTTCCCGGCCTCTGCTATAAGTTTCTTACACACAACTCGTTACTGTTACTGCATTCTAATGTTGCTGACCTAATCACCGACATAATAATGCTTTAACAGGAAAGAGTTTTGTCATTAAAGTGGTTGACATGCAGCGGACGGGACGTCGCACAGGCTATGTGGTTCCTGGCTGGAATCAAATAATTGTCTCTTATCGGTGGTTCTTCCTGTTGTGTTGCATTGCTGTGAAACGTACTCTCTTAATCTTCTGTACAAAAGCAAATTACTCACGAGAAAGACCAACGATAAAATTATAGGAAATACATAAATGCATAAGGAAGAGATCGAAGAGCAAGTGTATTGGCTTGCCAGTCTGGTGGGGAAGAAGAGCAGGGCGTATAAAAGTTTGCTGGTGGAAAAATCTCTTGGAAAGTGACGGCTCAGAATATCTGCAAGCGAAGGCAACATAAAAAGGATTTTAACCAGTGTCTCAAAATACAACGCCCAGGAAAATATTCCGTTCTGAATGAGAGGAAACGAGTGGCTCTTGTGCGAAATTTTTAAAGAGTAACTTTTTCATTTGTGCACATCGTGTAGATTCGTTCGCAGATAAACGCTGTAGATGGTACTTCTGTAGTCATAGTTGTATAGCAGAGACTATAATGGTAGTGACATTTAAGAAATTACAAGGTGCCCTACACATGACATAATGCGGCAAGGCCAATTTATAAATAAATTATGGGGAGATAATACAAAGGTAAATATGAAAAGTAGCTTTGGATCGTGTCCAGTAGCAGACTTTAGTGTCACAAGGGCTGAACCGCGTTTTGCATGGGCTATGTGCCTCTCTTGCTCGGTGTGCTTTGTTCTGACCGTGTGACAGAAGGCCCGAACAAGTCTCGAGACAATCGGACACTGTAGATCTTCGAAAAGTAAAGGAAATTACAGTAAAGTAAAGTAAAGTAAAGTTGTCCGTATGCACATCATAAAGTATAGGGGAACTGAAGGCATAGCTTCACTCCTTGATCTCGGCACTGGATGGAGGTAAGGGCCGCCTTCACGCCCGTCTGCTTTATTGCACGCGGAGCGCCAGAGTCCCTGATTCGGTCTGCTAAGCCTGGAAAATAAAAAGTGTCCTCTCCCAGCAAGGAATCGAAACAAGATCCCTCGGTCTCTCACCATGTACCTAGTCACTAAGACTAGAGCCCTCAACCGCTCTGCATCCGCAGGTTTATAATTCGCAACCGCAACCGCGTGCTAAAAGTCTCATCCACTTCCGCAGGTAGAAATTAATTTACATTATACACGTAAGAACTATGGCAATTCTTTCACAATGTAATAGTTTCAATGTAAATTTAATCTACCAGTTTAATCGCCATGTAAGTGCTTACGTTCACAACATTAGAGGAACATGTTAGAAATAAAAAAAAAAAGCTTTACTTAATAAAAGTAAAGTTGCTCTATGAAGAATGATTTCAATGTAACTGTAATCAATCGAGTTCATCACTCCATGAACTTGTACGTTTTAGAAGTTGGGAAGGCTACATTATTGATATCACACTTAAATTAAGAAAAGTGCGTAAATATTTATTTATTTGCATAAGGCTTTTTCTAAGCTCTCCAAATAATAATGTTTCGTAAATTGTTATTGCCTAATTTCAATTGATTTCAGTTTTTAATTGCTAGTTGAAACGTAAAAAGTATAAAGCGAAGAAGAGAAATTACTGTAGTTGGTATTGTCAGGCCGATCCCGGTTGCCGCGCCGTCAAGGTCATGGGTCTCCAGCCGCTCGTTTGCTGGGATTTCGGGTTCGAATCCCACTGGGGAAAGGATTTTTGTCTTTTTGATTGTTGCGTGTTGTCAGGTAGAGGTCTCTGCGAAGGGCCGATCCCTCGTCCAGAGAAGTCCTACCGATTGTGTTTGTATGTCTGTTTTTGTCCTTGATTGTTATCAGATGCAGTATTAACCCTCTACATCTAAAATGATTAGGTAGAATAAGAAGAAAGAAAGAGTCTTTCAGTAAACACGACAATGCTCTTTTAAAAATAGAATAAAATATTCAATCTGCGGCTTACCTGTACCTGCTTTTCAGGAAAAAGACATTATCAGATGCACTGAGTTTGAGGCAGGTCCGTCGATCCTAAATCATGCATCCTGCAGTGGAGAAGATTCTACAAGAAGCATTGCTCTGTGCCTGGATGGTGTGAATGAAATAGGCTAACTTAAAACTATGTGAAAATTCTTTTTGTTGACGACATCCACCAAGAAAAACGGTCGAATATTTCGGTAGACTAAACCTTCTTACGCCCTTGTTTAGACCCTTCGCCGTTATCAGTCACAACACACGTGTTGCAGCCGAGGAAACTTCAATGCTGGATGAATTTTCATACTTTTCGAAGTTTTCCATAACCGTAATCTTATCCGCAATTCGCACTTTCATAAAATTTTTATCCGCCTTGAAACTATTGTTGTGGTTATCCGTGCAGAGTTCTAAGAACACCGACTATAGGCTCTGATTTCGATGCGTGTAATAACACTTAACAACCACATAGATCATTGACCCACATACTGATAAAGGAACGAAAACATTAATGGGAATAATGAAGAAGTAAGGACGTGTAAGGAGATGGTCGTGACAAGTTGTAAGTTATGAGCACGCGATCTGCTAGGAGGAAATGAGCACTGCGACACTCCACACTCGAGATGGACGGTTTGGAAGTCGTAACTGGAACAGAAAACAGAAGTGCCAACCACTACACAATCAAATACTGAAAGAATGCTTCTAGTTTGTGTCTAAAACTTGGATTGTGCATTAAAGTTGTATTCGTACCAACATTCGTTTCGTTATAAATCTGAGAGATCCGTACTTATTTATCTGTGTGTAAAAACTATGTTATTTGTAAATACCAACAGCTTGGTTGTGTTCCATTTAACCCATCGACAGTGGGCCTACTTATATGAAGTTCAGACCCCGAAGGCTTGAAGGTGTAATTGATTCGTACAAATACAAAGTTGTTTGCTGTTAGGAAAATGTGGTGTTTGAGGTTTCTGCTGGTGGAAGGTTTAAATGAGAACCGTATATGACCTCTTGTGTTTACCTTTCCATGTTGTTGTGAAATAATATCAGTGCCTACACACTTGTATTTGTTTAATAACACTATTTATATAGGTTTTCGAGGTCTGAGCACATTTTTATGCAGTATAAAATGCATGTAACTTAAAAATGTGCTTATGTGATTAATGTGAAATCTTTTCATTTATCTAGACCCTTTAGTTTAATTTATTTAACGACATGATTTGTATCTCACAGCTTTTAGCATAAACAGTGAATGATGTATTTGAAAGTATATGGAAGGAAACGGTAGTGGCCTAAATAGAGCTACTATACTGGAATTTGCCTGGGTGGATTGAGGAAAGTCACGGAAGTTCTTATTCCAGTTTATCGGTTTCCCGACCGAGATTCAAAAGGACTGCCTCACTGACATAATTAAGAAAGTGAGGAAGAAAGAAAGTTCTGTAAAATCATATATTAAACACCTGTTCCAGGAGATCAGACGACAACCTTCCAATCTATTTTATCCAATGCACAATTCTATAACCTAATTACACTTATCTTATAGAATTGTGCTTTGACGAGTTGCTTGGATACAATAGTCAATATGAATGTAATGCACGTTGTGCATAACTTAAAGAGAAACATAAAATCTGTTATGTTGTGTCCACTGGCTCCCCCCCCCCCCCCCTCAAACCCCAACAAAAAAGTGGGGACCCATGTGTTGCTGGAAATTATGAATGACTGGCAGTGTGTGACTGGAGTGACTAATTTCTGAGATAATTTGTCGCTGCTGACAGAGATAAAGACTACTTGGGTTACGCACCTGTACTGGGTAGGGTTTGTCTAAAAGCAGCTTGTCTTTTTTCGGGAGGATTGCAGGTTTTCTTACTCGGCAGCTTTTTTTTTCTTTTTGTGCGGTGGTTAACACTGTAGAATTATGTTTGAGATACCTGTTTGAAATTCTGGCTGGGTTATTGGATATTTTCATTGAGATTCTTAGCACTTTCCCTCTGTGTCTCCAAGTGGATATCCGGTAGCATGTGCAGTGCGACAGCTTCCTCCCAGTGCCTTGCTTGTCAGTCACCATCATTTTCCCAACTCGTTCTATGCCATATAGTGTAATGCATGTCAGTGACATTCAATATTATAGCGGCAACTCCGCAAAGTTAAAGAGATTCGATGAGCCAGTGGTCTACAATAACTCACAAGCAGAAGTGTGTACACACGTAAGAGGTAAACTTGTCAGTGTCCACACCTACATGGTACATAGAGGGAGAAACTACACAACTTCACTCATTCTTAACCTCTGCAATAGATGGATGTTAGTGGTCAGTTTCACGCACCAGCCGATTTACCATGGAAAGAAACACAGATACCGGAGGAATTTAGGCTGGGGTTTGCTCCAGAAGTTCTGAAAACAAGAATCTCTTACCGATGCTGGGATTCGAACTCTGGATTCGTTGTACAATCCCTATTACGGATACACTATGCCGGCAAACCCCGCAAGCACTCACACACACAAACACACACAAACATATATATGTGTGTGTATGTATACTAGTCGATTACATTTGTACTTAAAACATAAAAATAAATTTTAAAGAGCACAAAAATTAAAGACGAAACGACGGTTCTCATGGTTCAAGAAAAACTACGATTCTTTCAAAACTAAACAATTATTATGTAATAAAATATAAGTTAATTAATATAATAAAATAGCGTAATTAATAAATGTGTTCAAACTTTCGATTTTTCTTTTAAATCACCACTTTAGAAAGTAACCAGAACAAAGATTCTCAGAGTACGAACAAATCGCCAACAGTATTTATTACGATGTTACATGAGCCTGCCAGTGGCTTGTTGCAGGCCGGATGTAGCCCGCATACCGCTAATTGAACTGGCCCGATCTTTATGCTCTATATTACATTATATTATATTATATTGTTATATTAAACATCTTATTATTAATTATTTTCTGACATTCGCCTGTTGTTTGCTTCATCATAATTAATTAATTAATTAATTAGACAAAGCAGTTGGTAGCTTAGAAGCCAGACTATGCAACATATTGCTGGGATCATAAGTAAATCACAAAATGGAACGAAGTGGACGGAAACAGCCGTGGCCTAATTTAAAGTACCATCCCGGCATTGTCCTGAATGAACTGATGGAGATCACGAAAATTCTTCGTTAGGAGAGTCAGTTTCCCGACCTATGAGGTAGGACAATAAAGTAGTGAGACGGGTTCCAAAAAAGTTTCGTTTTATTTATTCATCAACTACAATGTGGTCACCTCCAAAGTACATCCCTTGTGCCTGCACACACCTTTTCCAGCGGTGCTGCCATTGTATGTAGCATTCCTGGCACACATTTTGTGGGATGTCGTTTAAGACCTGGGTTACAGACTTCTGGATGTCTTCTGTTGACTCAAAATTGTGTCATTTCACTGTCGATTTTTCTTTTTGAAATAAAAAGAAGTCGCAAGGTGCGAGATAAGGTGAGTAAGGAGGCTGCACCCTCACCGTAATGCATTTGGATGTCAAAAACCACCCTCAACCGCGCATCCCGCTGTTGCTCGGTGAGATTCCTGGGTACCATCTTGTCACAAATTTTTCTCATCCCCAATTCTTCAGTCAGTATCAAATGAACGGTTTCCGGGATCATGTTCACTTCATCAGCAATCATTCTGACTGTTAATCTTCGATCAGCTCGAACACGTTCTCTTACCCGTGCTGTGTTGTCACATGCCCCTGTTGCTGATGGTCGACCGCTCCGCTGCTCATCTTCAACAAGGGTTCTGCCTTCAGAAAACATTTTGTGCCAGCGAAAGGCTTGTGCTCTTGACGTTGCATCATCTCCAAAGGCCTGCTGAAGTTTTCCATTTGTTGTGGTGGCACTGTCACCGAGTTTAACACAAATGAAAAGATAGCATACCGCTGCGCGATGTTCCGTACTTCCATTTTCATGACGAGGTTCACAAACACCTACTGACATGTCAAGCACCCACTCCACACTAAGGCATTGCACAGCCATGCCACTACAAATGGAAATGGAGGAAGGACCAAGGTCAAAGGCTGTCCGTGTTAGCGGACTGCAGTATTGTCCGTACAGCTAGGAGAAAATTAATCTAATTACTTTATTGTCGGGCCTCGTAGATTACAACCGGACATCTGCCATATAAAAGTCAGAATCTTTACCCCTTGGACCGCCAACTTGCTAGGTGTGGTTAATGAACAGGTTACTTATGTTGTTGGCGCTCTATGTGGTGACAATTGACTAACACAAATTGACGTTTCGAAATTTGGAAGGAACAAGAAAGTTGTAATATCTGATCGTAAATAGGACAATGGCACTGAAACGGTAGAATTGCCTATCTTTATGCACGTATCGTGCATTTTGTGTAGTTTATTATTTAGACCAACCAATGCACAACATATATATTAACGATGAATTTTTATATCGTAAGTACTCCTACATGTTTCGATGCATTTGCGTCATCTTCAGGGGTCTTGTTGCAAAATTTTGTAACTTTAGGAAACAGAATATAAGACTCCCTGAAGATGATGCAAATGCATCGAAACATGTAGGAGTACTTACGACATAAAAATTAATTGTTAACATATATGTTGTGCATTGGTGTAAATAATAAAAAGTAGAATTGTCTGTCTATACGAGCATTACGCCATGAAAGTACAGAGCGTGACGCAAGAAGAAGCCCGCACCGACGTTTCTAGACAGAGATGTGAGCTCAGATTCACATTCAGATTTTTTTTGTCCCGCGTAAAAGGGTCCTTGTAGCCACAGACTGGGAAATCCTCTCAGCTCTGGCGGCAAAGACGAAAATTCTTCCCGCTGTTGGAAATCGCAATCCTTTTGTCCGCTGTGTTGTTAGTTACTTTACTGGCTGAGCTATCTGGAAACATAATAAAAAATATGTATTGCGTAAGCAGCATGCACAGGTTTTAACTGGGCAATATTGGATTGGTGGTACTACAGGGGTGTTTAACCTTGTGATTGCATCTACACAACTTCGGATTTATTAAAGACAGAACATTGTGTATCAACATAATATATAGCTGTACCTGATATGGGATCTGTTGATCAAATAATCATCTGTTCATTGCCTACTCTGTGTCATGGAGATAGTTGATGCTTTACTGTGAATATAACAGTATTCAAACAAGAAGGCTGGTGAATGGCAATTTGTCGCTCCGAGAGAGACGGTGCTATAAGATTCCAATACTTTGAAAAGTGTCTGAGAAATTGACAACACTCTTCACAGACCAGTTAAAAGCCAGCTGTCACTAAATAATTAAAAGCCTTAACATACAATTTTGTATCTTCTGTACGCAAAACTTGAAAATTATAGTTATTAGTGTTCCCATTTCAAAAACGCAGTAAAATATCACACATAGTAAGCCACCAGTTGAAAACATTTTGTTTTAAAAAGAATTGTAATAAGTTGTGAAACAGCACGAGAAAACTGATGGTACATACTTGAAAAAATGATGGATACTGATCGGTTTCAGTCTGACCACGTGACAATCTTGCTACCGCGCAGCCAGTAACTACCCGACGTTTTTTTTCAACAGTAGAACACAGAACCAGGGGCATTTCACAACCGCGCCAATTTCGTGTCCTGCTTCATTTTGCACTGAGAAGGACAAGCACCAACTACCGACGTAGGAGGAGAATTGCCACTGACATGTCATAGTCCTGTGGGTGGACAACTTGTATGTGTTATGATTTATATGCGAATCGCTTTACGTTGTTATCACGCAAACGCGAGATTTGCCACTGGGACTGAATTTAGGGGCTTAGTTAATCTCTGGGCGATGTTGAGAATTAAATTTCAGGAAAATTTAATATATTATTTTTAATATAATTTTTTTATCAGATAAAGGTACGAAATGATTTAAAAATTAATAATTTACTGACATAATTTCTTGCACAAATGTATACATGCATAAAACACGTGCAATAAACCTAATACACTAAAACATTTTAAAAATATCCGATGCCTAATATTACATGAGAGCTCGAAGTTGCGTGCGGTGTTTCTTATTTGTATCCCACAAAAAAGTTTCTTATAAAGTGTTTAGATGTGTTTATTACGTGGCTGCGGGAAGGGTCATGTAGCGAGCAGGTAAACTTACAACTTACAACTTCTGTGTCCGTTATAGGCAGGAATTTCTAGAAAAGTTAATTGATCACATACTGAAGAACTGCTTTCTGCATTTTCTTAATCAGAATGTTTTCTTTAATCTATCGTCGTACTAAATTTCACTTTTCTACAAAAATTTCCCTAAAATAACAGTAAAACAGCAAATCTGAGGAAGTTCCTCTGAGTGTAAGTTCTTCGATATCTCCTTTCACTTTTCTTGTGACAGAACATTTTCTTAAACTTCATAAAATACCACCAATTTATCTGACTTCCTCCCACCAAGAAATTATGTTTCACGTCCATACGTAACAACTGCTAAAGGAGCTCTTGCATACACCCAATTTTGTAGAGGCTGTGTATAATTTTACTATTTGCGGTAGACAAAATCAAGTTATGGAGAAGAATATTACAGTTATTTTAAAAAGTGTCAGTTGCTCACCATGCTGCTCACAGCAAAGTAAATTAATGCATTAAGCTAACTTTTATTTTTCTATGCTACAGTCGTCGTCGTCATCGTCATCATCATCATCATCATCATCATCATCATCATCATCATCATCATCATCATCTGTCATTTCTGATACTACTACTCGTAATACTAATGCTACTAATATTTTTAGTCTTCCTTCTTAACAACGAAAGGAAAAGCTTATTATATCACTATGCCTTCTGTGGGGGTGTGCGTTCCCCATTTCAATTTCCGAACTATTTGATGGATTTTCACAAAACTTATTGTGAATGGTTTGACTTAAGAGGATATCCAAAAACTGTAATTAATAATTTCCAAGAAAGAGTAATAACAATATTGCGGACGCGATAAATTGTGAGACGGTAATGCACTGGCGATACTTATTGTTCACTGCTGAAATTATAGTGGTCATAGACCATGGAAAATATGCGATTATTAAGGCATGATTTTGTAGAATAAAATAATACGTGGCTGCCGTGTGACAATATTTCTTGTTTTGCAGTTATACGACTAAACCACTGGAACCAGACATGCAAAATTTGTTACTTAGATAGATTTCAGAGCCTCTTCCAGATGTTCTAAAAATTTTGCGCTCGGTTAACACTAAATAAAATTTAACAATTTCAACCTATCGCCGATATTATTTTGTTTAAATAAAATAGCTGGAATTGTAAAGACTGGCTGAGAGCGGGGAAGACTCATGTTATGTTGTTAGAATGCTGCATGTTAAAAAATATTTTTTGGCTTGAGCTTTATTTATTTTTAAAAAAATTTATCCTTTTTTCAAGGCCTCGTGCCAGTAAAGATTTGTTGGTGTACTAACAGTTGTATGTTAACCAGAGTTTGCTAAACCATGTTTATATTAAATCATTGTTTTAAATGGCAACGTTGCGAGAGTCTGTGATTTCGTCTAACGGAATAGGTATTTCCTAAAAATGAGATAAAACTGTAACATGATTGAGGCTAATTCATAAGTCAAATTAGACAAATATCGCTACCAATGCGTTTGAACGTCGACGCAGGTGCGACATGATTTCTGCTCGAACCATTCTCTTGGGAGTTACATCATTTTTCCCTTTTTGTTCTGATTTTTTTATTCTTCAGTTTTCTCATTCTTGTGTTACAGAATGATGCATGTGTTGGCAAGCGGATTTCATATTGCTTATTCAGGGAAGTAAGATTATTTTTTAGACGGATTGTCATTGGACAAGACAGACAGCCACAAACACCATTTGTGCTCTGCGAGTTACGAACTAGGGTATGGGATGGACGGGCGAAGAATTTTTATTCGATTCCCGGGAAGAGAAGTAAGAGATTTTTCTCCTCTCCGAAGGATCCAGGCTGGCTGCAGATACAACCAAATTGGCAGTGAAATTTCTATTCGCGAAGATGACAGCGAATCTTCATGTCAATGGAGCAATGTCTGGATTCCTTCACATACCTTCATGACATGGTGTTTATTTAAGAACAGGGACAAACTTACCTAAGCTTTGGCCTTTTTCTGCAATTCTAACACGGTAAAATAGGAGTATATTACCATGAGCTTGTGAAATACTAGTTTAGGAATTTTTGTAGCGTTACGTGTGGAATAATTCACAAATAATTTAAATTTAAATTTTAAATTAACCACTAGAATATGATCTCTTTCTGTGTACTTATACTTGCTTGCACACATTGATTTCTAAGATGTGCAATTAAATTTTTCAAATTACATACATACATACCCACATACATACATACATACATACATACATACATACATACATACATACATACATATACATATACATACATATATATACATACGAGGGGGTGCTGTTAAGTCCTTAGGCCGACCTACTTCCCGAGTTCGTAGGACGGAATCGATAGAATCGTTGGAAAGAGGGGTCTGTTCATGTGCCGAATTGCAAGTCTTTTCTTGTTACAGAGGCTGAAAGAAGCATGTCAGGCGAAGCGCGCCAAAGGAAATTCACGCCATTCTGACAGAAACATTAGGGGAACATGCACCATCGTATGCCACCGTCAAAAATTGGGTGGCCCAGTTTAAACGTGGTGATTTTTCCACCTGTGATGCGCCTCGTCCTGGACGACCCAAAACACGGAGATTAT
>Ga0209737_10001953_pt1 | contig 14484 bp, 9 predicted proteins | sample TergutCu122P3_FD_187284 | JGI IMG/M metagenome (GOLD analysis project Ga0209737, IMG submission 187284) | Cubitermes ugandensis P3 segment gut microbial communities from Kakamega Forest, Kenya - Cu122 P3 (SPAdes) (version 2) | ecosystem: Host-associated > Arthropoda: Insects > Digestive system >...
CTCGGTCACCCTCGTGCAGTTGCGTTTCACTTCGCTCGCGGTAACCTGCTCGCGGCGGGACTTTCACCCGCAGGAGTGCGCCCTTGATGGGCGCACCAGTAAGGGCAGGCACGGGGGCCTGCCCCTACAAATTTCTACAGGCGTTGATAGCCGTTTGTAGGGGCGGAACAAATAAGTGCTGCGTCATTGTTCTCTGCTGCATTTCGGGAGCCGCACGGCAGTGTGAGCCTGGGCGGCCCACGTGGCCTGGGGATGCTGCAGAAAAAAAAGCACGGGGCGTAGCCCCGTCCGTCTGGCGTTGGTTAGGTTAAACACGTTGCGGCGTTTAGAGGGTGCAGGGAATCAGACCCACCGAGTAATGGGCTCTCAATATGGAAAGTGAGTCGGTGGGGTAGCTGCTATGCCTAAGCCCCCTGCAAGGGCCACCGGAGGGAGCATTTTTGTGGAACTTTTTGTGCGAGCAAAAAGTTCCCCGCCGGAGGCATGGGGCGCCCGCAGGGCGAGGGGCTGTTTCGACGAAGTCGACAAGAAGAAACGCAGCTCTGGACCCCCGCTTTCGCGGGGGCGACGGAGAGAGGGCCGGAGGCAAGCGGCGCCCGCAGGGCAAATAGAAACCTTCGACGAAGTCGACAAAAAGAACCGCAGCTCTGGACCCCCGCTTTCGCGGGGGCGACGGAGGGGGGCCGGAGGCGACAAGAAACCCCCTCTCCCCCGGCCCCTCTCCCGCTTCGCGGGCGAGGGGAGAAAAGCAAAAAAAACCCTTCGCCGAAGGCGACAAAGCCAGGGGGTCCGAGGGGGGGCGGTGCCCCCCCTTTAATGGAAGTGAACCCTCTTAACCCACAAAAGATACGCAAATAAAACCACAAGCAACCCCACCAGAATGAGTGTCCCAAGAAAACAAATCACCCCAAACCCAAAAACCCTCCCATTGGAGTGAAACCCATATTCCAAGGAACAGACAATGTCCTGCTTCGTCTTCTGGTATTTCTCGACAAGCGCTTTGGCCGAAAAAACATAAACCAAGGCAAAAGGCAGCGTGGGAATATTGTCTGGAAGAATGAAAAGCAGTGCCGTCATAGCTACCGTACCCAACAGCCCATAGAGGATGGTTTTGGTTGCGGCCTCACGGTTGCCAAGCGCAAGGAAGTTTGCCCGAAGGAAATAGATGAGGGCGACAGGCCCTCCCAGAAGGACGCCCCAAGTCACCTGCATGGGCGAATAAAGCTTTGTCACACAGCTGCCATCCGCAGAAGAAGAAGGGGAATGTTCCGTCATAGAGGTGTTTCCTTGCACCGCCCAAGGCCAAAGCTTGGCGGCAGCTGAATGTCGTTTGGGTATAACACTATGGTACCCGCAAAGCAGGCGCAGCCACAAAGGTGCTGCCTGGCAAATTCGAATGCGCTCCGTGCACGACAACTCGGTAGGTGCCTGGGAAAACAGTGCCAGAAAACGTCGCCGGACTGCTGGGCTCGCAGTCTTTCAAATCCAAGGTGAAGACAGCTGCTGCGTTGTGGACATCTGTCAACACCACACGGCCGCGTGGAAAGGCGTTGTCCTCCTCTTCTTTGCAAGAGCCCCCTCTGCCGTCGGGGTTGGTTGAATTCAACGTCACCTCCCCGGCAATGCGAATGGTTTTGACGTCCCACAGCAGGTTTGTCTGAGCGCTTGAAATGACAAACGCGGTGCTCGCCACAAAATCCGCTTTGGGCAAATCCGAATGCGCCCCGCGAATGACAACGCGGTAGGTGCCTGGGAAAACAAAACCGGAAAACGTCGCCAGCCTGCTGAGCTCGCAGTCTTTCAAATCCAAGGTGAAGACGGCGGCTGCGTTGTGGATGTCTGTCAACACCACGCGGCCGCGTGGGAAGGCGTTGCCTTCCTCTTCTTTGCAAGGGCCCCCACCGCCATTGGGGTTGGCTGAATTCAAGGTCACATGCCCCGAAATGGAAACCGCTTTGACGTCAAAAACCACGTTGGACTGGGCACTTGAAATGACAAAGGCCGCATCCACCCCAAAATCCGCAGTGGGCAAATCCGAATGCGCCCCGCGGACAACCACGCGGTAGGTGCCTGGGAAAACAAAACCGGAAAAAGTCGCTTTGTCGCTGGGGTTGCAGCCTTTCAAAACCAGGGTGAAAACAGTTTCGGGGTTGTGGGTGTCTGTCAAAACCACGTGGCCCCGAGGAGCGGGATTGGGGGCCGTGTCTGTTTCAGCACAAGCGCTGTGCTTGCTTTCGGGGTTGCGCCCATTCAACGTCACCCACCCTGAAAAGGGGACAGCTTTGACGTCCAGCAGCAATTGCTGGGCATTGCCGCCCTGGCAAATGTTCTGCTCCGAGCAGGCATAGCCCGGCGGGCATGAGTTGCCGCAGGACAAGACGCCCCCTGCTTCACCCGGCTTGTCGCTGCAACTGGAAGGCAGGCACTCGGGACACACCGGCTCCTGGCTTGTTCCGCCGGGGCGGCTGTTGTTGCTGGAGCTTCCGCCATCGCCACAGGCGACAAGCAGCAAGGTGGCAAGGACAGCCATGACATGGTTTGCTTTTATGTTGTGCATGGTCTCACCAAACCACCGTGAAGGGGCCCCTGTCTTCGCTGGAGCCGTTGCCCAATTGGCCATAATTATTTCTGCCCCAACATTTTATGCTGTCATCACTTAAAACAGCACAAGAATGGCACACACCTAAATCAAGGTCTATGACGTCGCCAGAAAAAACAAGGGTAGGCCTTGAAGCACTGTAGGAGCTACCGGGATCCACTTGCCCACAACCATTATTGCCCCAACAGCGTGTCTCGAAGTTTGCCGTCGTGGCACAGGTATGGCTAACACCCGCCCAAAGACTGTCATAGCCACCCCCTGCCGCAAGGATTTGCGCATTGACAAGGCTGTGGACTTCAGCGGGAGTTAGAGAAGGATATGTGCCGTTGTTACCCAGTTGACCACTAGAATTTCCACCAGAACAAAAAACTTTCCTGTCTGTGGTCAGAGCACAGGTATGCGTGTAACCAGCTGCAATAGTTAGCACATTTTGAAAATGAGTCAAAACCGGTGTTGTCTCCCAGGAGGTCTTCAAATCATTGCCAAATTGACCATTCCGATTGCTGCCCCAACACTTGACCACGGTCCCATCGATTGCACAGGAATGTTCGTATCCTGCCGTGATCGCTTTGGCATCCAAGATTCCTGTCACCTGCACGGGTGTTCTGCTGTCGTCAGTTGAATTGTTGCCGAGTTGACCATAGCTATTGTAGCCCCAACACATGGCTCGACCATCATTCAGAATGGCGCATGTATGCTGATCACCTGCAGCAATGGCCTTCACATTGCTGAGAGTTGAGACAAACACCGGCAGATGATTTTGCTCAACTGAGCTGCCGTCGCCGAGTTGGCCTCTGTAGTTGCTGCCCCAACACTTCACTCTGCCATCGGTGAGAAGAGCACATGCGTGGGAAGAACCAACAGCAATGGCTGTGGCACCGCTTGCCCCGGTGATTTCGACGGGGCGTGTTCTGTGACCTCCTACATTCGTTCCGAGTTGGCCATAATTATTTCGGCCCCAGCAAAAAACCTTGCCATCTGCCATCAAGGCACAGGAAAACTCATTGCCTGCACGAACGCTGAGAAGTCTAGCTCTGGGCACGCACTGATTGCCTGAGCTTATAAAACCGGCCTTGCAAGAAAAACCACAAGCCTCATTGATGCAAGCCACGGAAGCATTGGCAGGCGGCACATTGTCGCAGGGGGCACAACGAGTTCCGCAGGAGTTCACACTCCCATTGGACAAGCACTGATTTCCGCAGGCATGAAACCCGCTGATGCAAGAAAAACCACATGCTCCACTTACACAAGTTGCAAAACCGTTGATGGGTGCAGGGCAAGGGGTACAAGAAGTGCCGCATGAGTTTACACTCGCATTGGACAAACATTGATTTCCGCAGGCATGAAACCCGTTATTGCACTGGAAACCACATGCTCCACTTACACAAGTCGCAAAACCGTTGGCGGGCGCTGCAGGGCATGGTGTGCAAGAGGTGCCGCATGAGTTCACACTCTCATTGGACAAGCATTGATTTCCGCAGGCATGAAACCCGTTGTTGCACTGGAAACCACATGCTCCACTCACACAAGTTGCAAAACCGTTGGCGGGCGCTGCAGGGCATGGTGTGCAAGAGGTGCCGCATGAGTTCACACTCTCATTGGACAAGCACTGATTTCCGCAGGCATGAAACCCGTTGTTGCACTGGAAACCACATGCTCCACTCACACAAGTTGCAAAACCGTTGGCGGGTGCTGCAGGGCAAGGTGTGCAAGAGGTGCCACATGAATTCACGCTCGCATTGGACACACACTGATTGCCGCAGAGGTGAAACCCCTCCTTGCATTTGAAACCACATTTCTTGTCTTCACACGTCGCATAGGCATTGTCGGGTGTTGGGCAAGGCTCACAACGGTCGCCGCATGAGGCCGGACTCGCATCGGACAAACACTGATAGCCACAAGTGTGAAACCCCTCTTTGCACTCAAACCCACACACTCTCTCTTTCCCCTTCTCTTCACACATTGCATAGCCATTGTCGGGGGCATAGCAAGGCGTGCAAAGGTTGCCGCATGAATCCGGGCTGCTGTCGGGCAAACACTGGGTGCCACAGGCGTGGTATTCCGTGTCGCATGCGATGGTGCAAGTGCCGTCCTCGCACCTTGCGTCGCCGTGGGCAGGCTTCGGGCAGGGCGTGCAGCGCGTGCCGCAGGTTTGGGCACTCAGGCTCCATACGCATTGGCCGTTGCAGTCGTGATGGCCGGACTCGCACGAATTGTTCGGGTTGCGGGTGATGCATTCGCCCTCTTCGCAGCTGACGACGCCGGGGCCCGTCGCAACGCAGGGCTCGCAGCGCGTGCCGCAGGTTTCGACAGCGTTGTCTGACACGCAATAACCACCGCAATTGTGAAAGCCGAACTCACAGCTTTCCTTGGTTGTACAGGCGCCCGCCTCGCACACCGCGACACCTTCGCTCGGCGCCGGGCATGACTTGCAGTCGGCGCCACAATGCTTCACGGACTCCTCGACGCAGCTGCCGCCGCAAGCCAGCAGGCCCTCCTTGCAGGACACAGGCTCCGTGCTTACAGACGAAGGCCCGTCGCCTTGCCGGGCGTCTTCCGAGGTGCTCTTCCGACTGCTGTCACTGCTGCAACCCCAAAAACCCGCCCCCATGAGGATGGACACAAGCCCAAAAACCATGGCTGTTTTGTGCATGGGAAAACCTTTCCTTTTATGGCCGGACACCATGTGTGAGTTCTCTTTCAATGCGCAAGGCACGCATTTCTCATTTTCTGAATATTTATGGACAGTTTGGCACAAGCTTCCTGCAATCCGACATATGACTCATGGTTTCGGTCTTGTCAATGTCGACTTTTTACATAGGTACGCGAGTGCACACTTTTATCTGCCATGTGCCTGGAGGCCTACCCAAGGTTGAGAGGAATGAACAGGGGACGATACGTTTGACTTCCTACGTGGCTTTCCGTCATTGCGAGGAGTGAAGCGACGCTCTACTATTCCCCCCCAACCCCCAATGGGGGCGAGGCGCTTCGCGAATCCAGCACTGCGAAGGTTTGCGCTCCCAGATTTCTTCGCTTCGCTCGCAATGACGATGGTTTCGCAGCTTTATGGAAGTCAAGTATATAAGTCCCTTAAATTTCCCCAACATATTTGCGGACTTTTTGGGAGGCCTCTTCCTTCGTAATCACCCCGTCCTTATTTAAGTCGAGCCCTTTGTTTTGATCGTAAGCTTTGGTCCCTTTTCGGAACAGCACATAACTCATGGGTTTTCCAACGGCTGCGGGCCAGAGCACGGCCATATAGGCATCGGCAACGGAGTTGAGTTTGCCTTTGTAGGGCGCAAAGTATTTTTCAACATAGTCCAGTTGTTGGACAGCAGTCATTTTCGCGAGCGCATCCGTCGTGGTGCCAAGGCCCTTGGCGGTGCTGGGCATAAATTGGATGAGCCCTGTGGCCCCGCTTCCGGCCGCATTTTTTTGAGAAGGACTGAAGCTGCCGCCCGTCTCAAAGGCCATGATGGAGATGAGCACCTTGGGGTCCATGCCGAGCCTTTTGGAGATTTCAATGACTTTGGCTTTGAATTCCGTCGTCACATGTTTGCTGGTGGTATAACCCGGAATTTTGGCGCATGCGGCATCCAACTGGGCGACGGTGGTGATGGAGCCTGTGCCCCCTCCCGGAGTGCCTGTCCCGGTCGTCGCACCCAACTCCACCATTTTGTTGCGTGTATTCGGGCCATACAGGCCGTCGGCCACAAGTCCATGGTCCTTCTGGAAATTTTTGAGCGCCGCTTCGGTTGCCGGCCCAAATGTCCCAGGGCCTGTGTTCATTTGCGCCTGTGTCATATAGCCCAGCTTGACGAGCGCCTTTTGCAAAAGCTCAACTTCCGCTTTGTTGGAAGAGCCTTTCTGGAGGTTGCTTGCGGGCACCTGCATCCCCGAGAGCGGCTTTGAGGGGTTACTCGTCCCCGTCGTCGCGCCCAACTCCACCATTTTGTTGCGCGTATTCGGGCCATACAGGCCGTCGGCCACAAGCCCGTTGGCCGCCTGGAAATTTTTGAGCGCCGCTTCGGTTGCCGGCCCAAACGTCCCAGGGCCTGTGTTCATTTGCGCCTGTGTCATATAGCCCAGCTTGACGAGCGCCTTTTGCAAAAGCTCAACCTCCGCTTTGTTGGAAGAGCCTCTTTGGAGGTTGCTTGCGGGCACCTGCATCCCCGCGAGGGATTGAGGCGCCGCGGACAATACATTGGGCAGCGTTTGTACATTCGTCTCCCCAAAACTGTCCACAGGGTTGTAGACTGCGTTGACAGGGGGGTTGACAGCCGTCGGCAAAATGTCTGCCCTAGGGTGAGGGCAGGAAGCGTCTGATGTTTTCGGAAGGGGGAAGGGGTAGCGCGACGGGTTGATTTCCATGACTTTTTTCCTTTCACAACACAAGGGAAGTGCGTACACAGCACATAAAAAAAATGGCCTCTTGTGCCCCTGGCTTTCAACGCATGGCGGCACATATGCCCCCAACACCTGCATCTGATTACATTATCCGCCACAAACCCACAAAGTTGCTGACAGGGTGAGAAAAAAGGCAAGTATTTCAGAACGCCTTTAAAATATTCGGGTTTGTTTCTTCAAGACCGTTTCAATGTTGAAGGGAGTCTTTGAGTTCCCTCTCGAGGGGACTCACGAAGAGGCCACATCGTCATTGCGAGGAGCGTCAGCGACGAAGCAATCCAGAGCTGCAAAGTTTTGCACTCCTGGATTGCTTCGCTGCGCTCGCTTTTGACGGGGGTGGCCACAGCGTGATGGAAATTCAGCATGCAAGCTTCATTCTTCGCGGATTGAAAAAACACAATTCTTCGATAGAGAAGTGTTTTTTTTTGAAGCGGTCTATGCTTGGCGCCTTTTGACTTCGCCCGCTATAAAAAAAAAGCTGCATCAGAAATGAACTCTATCCGCCCCACGGGGCAGGCGTTTTCGCAATGGATATTCCTCGAATTTTCAACATTACTGAGAGTGCGCACCGCATCCACAACCCCTTTACGCCTGAAAAGCTGGCCACCCTTGGCGCGGCCTTGCGCATGAGGCCGGGGACACACATACTCGACTTGGGCAGCGGCTCGGGCGAAATGCTGTGTACCTGGGCGCACGCGCATGACATTCACGGCACGGGCGTCGATATGAGCCCGCTGTTTACCGAGCAAGCCAAACACCGCGCCGAAGAGCTGGGTGTCTCAGGCAAAGTCCAATTCATCCACGGCGATGCCGCCGGTTATGTCGCCAACGAAAAAGTCGATGTGGCAGCCTGCATCGGCGCAACCTGGATTGGCGGGGGGCTCGCCGGCACCCTGGCGCTTCTGAAAAAAAGTCTGCGCCCAGGAGGACTTATCCTCGTTGGCGAGCCCCATTGGATGCAATTGCCGCCGACAGAAGAGATTGCCAGGAAATGTGATGCTGGCTCGGCCTCCGACTTTCTCATGCTTCCAGAACTTCTGAAGTATTTTAGAGAGCTTGGCTATGACATTGTCGAAATGGTCCTGGCCAACAAAGACAGCTGGGACAGGTATGAAGCGGCCAAGTGGCTGACCATGCGCCGATGGCTCGAAGCCAACCCGGAGGACGACTTCGCGAAAGAAGTTCGCGAGGAACTGAGCTTAAGCCCCGTGCGCTATGCCATGTACATACGCGAATACCTGGGCTGGGGCGTGTTTGCACTGATGGCGCGCTGAAATAGAGGGAAAGGTGGGGAAGCGTAATGTGCGAAAAAAACTTACTTTTCACGCAACTTATATACACTCAGTCAGACAATCTGTTTAAAAGAAATACATTTGGCCGGAATGGTTTCTTTGCATTTCTACAGAAAGATAAAGTTTATGACTGCCATTCGTGGACTCTCCTCCTCCTCCCTTTATTCCCCCTCTGCCTCTGAAGTGACGCCGCCGCCGCCTGCAGAAAACAAACCGCATTCTCCTTTGAATTCTGACAGGTTTGAGAGTGCGCCCGCCTCAAGCCCCCTGCCCTGTGCGGCACCTGCTCCGCAGCCTCCCTCTTTTGAGCAGCAGTGGGCAAACGCGCTGGAGCAAGTCTACAGTCATTTTGAGCTGCTTGAAAAATACACCCTCATGCGGCACGAGGAAGCTCCCCGCACGAACAGCCTGTCTCTGGATGATTTGAAGAGCATCTCAAGTTTAGACTTTCCCGACAAACCTGAGCTGCAAGCAGCCCTCCGCTTTTTCAGAGAAAATTCCTCAGCCATTCAAAGCAATTTGAGCGCTTCTGGCCTGAGGAGCTCAAGCAAATTTAACAGGATAGATATTATGGAGGCAAGGAATATTGCGCGCGCGGATGCGCAGAGGGCGAGCATGACACCGCCGGCAGAGTCCGGAGGGCCTGCGAATGCGGGAGGGGCCACGAATGTGGGCGGCTCCACGGAAGTTGGCCTGCAAACCGAGAAGCCTTATGATCAGCAACGGGCGAACGCGCTAACCTGGCTCAACCAATATTCCCATCTGGTGGACATCGCCCATCTCGGGGAGGAGGGTGGCTGGCGATTCCAAGCCATTACGGAGGAAAAATTGCGAGCGACGCTAAACAACCCGGGTTTGCCTGCCGAGTTGCACGAGGCCTGCCGCTTTTTCCTCAACAACCCAGAGGCCTTTAAGTCGCTGGACCTGGCAGGCGAAGGCGCCATCCGGACGAAGACTCTGGCACAAGCGGCACAGACGGTGCCCGCACATTTGCGCCCACCACTCTCAGGGGACTTTGATCAGAAAATGAAGCACATGCTGAATCAGCTTTATCAAAACTTCCATCTGCTCGACACCGCCATTTCCCACGAAGGCAAGCCCACCGACAACGTTGGTTTTGAACAAATGCGCGCGGCCCTGAACAAGCCGGATTTGCCTCCCGCATTGCGCGAAGCTTGCCAATTCTTTGTCGAAAACCCAGTAACCGTCACCTACCTCAATGCCCAGGGACCCGGCCTCATGCCCTATGCGAGCGCCTATTTCACAAAGCTTGGCATAGAAAAAATATTTTCCGTATAAGCCTCAGGTGCAAACCTGCTTTCTTCAAAGCGCAACGAAGCTTTTGCCAGGTGTTTCCACCACAAAAAAAGGGGGGTTGCGTTTTGCCAACAATGCCTGACAAAGCTTGGGGGGCTGGACCAGAGGAGGTTTGGGTTGGCCTACTGCGCCCTACATTTTTCGGCACCTTCCCAAACTTTTTTCAGGAAAATAAAAAAACTCTGTAACTTTATCAAACTCCAAACGCCTTATAAGTAGGCCTGTTCAAAAACTCGGTTGGTTTTGAAACAGGCTCCTGGAAAAAACAATGTGTGGGCACAGGAGATGAAAATGTTAAAAAAGAGTTTAAAAGTTCTAATGTTGAGTATTTCAATGCTGGCACTCATTGGGTGCCCGAATGACGATGATCTCGGCTCCAAAAACAGATGGCAAGAGGACGATCCTAAAATCACCCATCAGGATCTACCTTCCACGGACAACGAACCCGTCGCCTCCACTGTCAATGCCAGCAGAATTGCTTCCGATTCTATCACCATTGGCAGCAACATCAGCCTGCCGGGTGCTACCGAGCGCGGGGTGGTTTATAGCACGAGCCCTCAACCAACAACAGAAGATGCTAAGGTGGTTGCGCCGGAAAGTGGAACAGGTGCCTTCAGCGTCACTGTGAGCGGCTTAATGCCCAGCACCACCTATTACGTGCGTGCATATGCTATGAACGCTGAACGCGTTATTTATAGCGAAGAGCAAAACTTCTCGACACTCGCTGCAGAAGAAAGTCCTGTTGAAAACGCCAGATTACCAGCACTCAACACCAGCGGCATCAGCAATATTGGATCCATTTCAGCCACCCTTGGCGGTGAGATCGTCGATCTGGGAATACCCGCCTACACCGAGCGCGGGGTATGCTATGCTACGACTCAAAACCCTACAACGGCCAATAACAAGGTGGTCATTCCGGGAAGCGGGACAGGTACTTTTAGCCAAAATGTCAGTGGGTTGACGCTCAATACCACCTACTATGTGCGAGCTTATGCAATCAGCGCAGCAGGCACTGTTTATGGGCCTCAACAAAGTTTCACAACCAGCGCAGAACCCATCCAACAACCGCCCGCCGCCCCCAGCAATCTGGAGGCAACTGCGGTGTCATCGTCGCAAATTAACCTCACCTGGACAAACAATGCAACGGACGCAACAGGTTATAAGGTGGAACGTTCATCGGACGGAAATAACTGGACTGAAATTGCCGCTGCACTACCGGCAAATACAACGAATTACCAAAGCACCCAGCTTGCTGCCTCGTCGCTCTATCAACATCGGGTACGCGCTTTCAATTCCGCAGGAAATTCAGCTTATTCAAATGTTGCCAGCGCCACCACACAGCAAGATCCCCCCAGTGCCCCCAGCGGCCTGACAGCAACTGCGGCATCCACGTCCCAAATCAACCTCTTCTGGACAAACAATGCAAACAATGCAACAGGTTATATGGTAGAGCGCTCAGCAAACGGCGGCGGTAGCTGGACGGAAATTGCTTCAACGCTGTCGGCAAATACAACAAACTACCAAAGCACTGGACTTGCAGCCGGGACAAGCTACCATTACCGGGTGCGCGCCTTTAATTCTGCCGGAAATTCAGGCTATTCAAATGTTGCCAGCGCCACCACCATTCCGGCACCCATCACTGTAAACCCTGTCCGCAGCAACAGCCTAAGAGACCGCTCACAATACCCAGCCGAAAAAAACACCAGCTATCCAATGGAGACGAGTTCCTGGATTGCTGTGGGAAATCAACAACTTCAATACTGGCTGATTTGGCCTGCTGAAAGTCATGACTTTCAATACAGCATGCAAGGTGCTGCGATATATTTTGATATCCATTCGCAGATTGTGGGCAGGAATATACGGAGAGCCGAGCTCAGGTTGCATGTGAGTTCATATTCAGACCGGAGCTCGAATTATTATATTGCTGCCTTTGCGGATTCATGGAACAGCAATATTAGCTGGGCCAGCGGTGGCAACTTGAGGGTTTACGCGGATACTTTCATTGTTCAAGCACCTCCTTCATCCAGCCCATGGGTGGTGAATGTCACGAGGATTGTACAAGACTGGGCAAACGGCAGCCGTCCAAACTACGGACTCTATTTAAGAGACAATGATATGTTCCCAATCCCCATACCCGCCCGAGGAGTCACAACTACGGTGGATCGACGCACGATTTTTCATAACAATCATTCTTCGGTTGCTGCGAATTTGCGCCCTTCTTTGTATGTCGAGTTTCAATAAATATTTTTCAACCCTGCCTCTCAGCCAATCTGAGCGGCAGGGCATATTAGCCCTCTTTGGGGGTTGCGTTTTGCCAACAATGCCTGACAAAGCTTGGGGGGGGGCTGCGGGTGTGTGTCCTGCCAGCAACTTTTGAGAACCAAAACCGGATAACCAGTATATGGGGCTTCCACCTCAGAAAGCCGAGGCAAAACTGGAAACACCCAAAGACACCACGACGGGTGCCTGAGGGAAAATTCCTCACACCGCGGAAGTGTGCTATGAAGCGTTGAAGCCCCAGCAGAAACAACCATGTGGGGGGTGTCGGGCGAACGGAAACAGGCGCAAAAAACTTTCGAGGACATGCCCGTGAAAACACAAAAACTCACCCAAACCCTTGCCTTGCTGGTTTTGGCCCTTGCCTGCGACACGCCGGGCGTCTGCACAACAGACGACGACTGTCCTTCGAATGCTTTTTGTTATGCCGGCGCAAAAGCAAAGGCGGGCGACAGGGGCGTATGCACCCAGAAGCAAACGGAAGCTGCCGAGCAGGAAGCTGTCAACGAGGAAGCTATCAATAAGGAGCTTGTCATCCACAGCTTCAGCCCGCTGGAGGCAGCCCATGGCGCCATCCTCCTCATTGAAGGGGAAGGCTTTGGCGCCCACCCTGCGGAAAACAGCGTCACTCTCAACGGGGTTTTGGCCAAAGTCCTCTTCGCCAACGCAAGCACACTCAGCATTCAGGTGCCCAAAAACATGCATTGCGCCGGCCCCCTGGAGGTGAGTGTAGGCGGGAAAACGGCCACCGCTGCCGAGGCCTTCCTCTATTTGCCGACGGCCATTGTCAGCTCCTTTGCCGGCAGTGCGAGAGGCTTTGACGACAACTTTGGGTTGGCCGCACAGTTTAATTTTCCTGACGGCATTGTCGTGGACAGCCAGGGCAATTTTTATGTGGCAGACACCAACAACAACCGCATCCGAAAAATTTCACACCTCAGCAAGGAGGTGAGCTCTTTTGTCAGCAGCAATACGTGGTGTTTCAAAGACGCCGAAGGAGCTGCCACCTTAAATTGCCCGACTGGCCTTGCGATCGATCGGCACGACAACTTCTATGTGGCAGAATACTTCAACCACCGTATCCACAAGGTGAGCTCAACCGGAAAGCTGGAACTCATTGTCGGCAGCGGCACAGGAGGCGCTCACGACGCCATAGGCACGGACGCACAGTTTGGGCGGCCCGACGGCATTGCCGTGGACGCTGCAGGCAACCTCTATGTGGCGGACAGTGCCAACAACCGCATTCGAAAAATTTCGTCTACAGGGGAAGTCAGCACGCTGAGCGAAACCCGAGGTTTTGTGCAAAACCCGGAAGATGTCGCCCAGTTCAGAGATCCCAACGGCGTTCTCCTCGACGCTGCAGGCAACCTCTATGTGGCGGACAGCGGAAACAACCGCATCCGCAAGGTGTCGCCGGACGGCAAGCTGCACCCCTTTTCCGGCAATGGTGAGCCAGGCTGTCTGGATGGCCCCAGAGACCTCGCACGCTTTCTTTTCCCTCATGGCATGGCCATGGACAGCAGGAATGGCAACCTTTATGTGGCGGATGCCCATAACCATCGAATTCGCATGGTGACGCCAACGGGTGAAGTCAGAACCCTTGCCGGCGGCGGCATAACAGGGCAAATTGACGACACAAACATCATCAACTATGCCGATGGCACAGGGGAGCACGCCAGGTTTCACGAACCCCATGGAATCGCCATCGATGCCTCAGGTAACCTCTATGTGACAGACAGCAAAAACCACCGAATCCGAAAAATTGTGTTGGAGTGATGGGGGGGTTAGCGCCTTTTTATGGAAACTCTGCGTTTGACTTCCCATGGGGCTTTCCGTCATTGCGAGAAGCGTCAGCGACGAAGCAATCTGGTGCTGCAAACATGTGCACTTCTGGATTGCTTCGCTGCGCTCGCTTTTGACGGGGATTTTGGAAGTTAAGCGAATAATTCCCCTTTTTATCGTCCATGACTCCCCCTGGGTGTTTTCTCTTGTGGGACAGGCGGCCATTCAGACAACGGCGGAAACATGGGGTCCGTTTTTCGCGGACGAGGCTGTGGTAGCGGCGGCAGCTCGGGCTCCGTTTTCTTTGTATGAATGTCGGTTTCATGTGTCTTCATTTCATAGGTTCCGTTTTTTGGGGCGGGCATTGTCTACTCTCCAAGGAAAAAGAAGTTTTTGAGTTTTTCAAAGAAAGTCTGTGGCTTGGGTGTGCTTGGGGGCTTTGCAGGGCGCTTGGCGGGCGGGGGTGGCACCGGACGTTTGTCTGGCGAGACATAAGGGAGCTCAATCGGATAGGGGGGGCCATTTTTGGGGAAGAAATAGGCTTTTATTTTTGGACGCCTCCAAGAGGTGAGGGTGGTGGCAATCCACCTCAAGAACTTGTTCTTTTTGAATGCAGACATGCCAGTCCCTTCGCAAGAGTTCACAGCACACTGCACTTGGAAGGGGAGGCCGGGCTCCGGGCACCCCAAGGGTGGCCCAGACGAGCTCAGAACCGGCAAGTTTCTAGCAAAAATCCGGCGGGCTTTTGGCCCCACGCCCGGACCACCAAGAAGCGGAAGGCAAGAAAAAAACACCTTCAGCTTCCTGGTG
>Ga0209737_10001954_pt1 | contig 14480 bp, 10 predicted proteins | sample TergutCu122P3_FD_187284 | JGI IMG/M metagenome (GOLD analysis project Ga0209737, IMG submission 187284) | Cubitermes ugandensis P3 segment gut microbial communities from Kakamega Forest, Kenya - Cu122 P3 (SPAdes) (version 2) | ecosystem: Host-associated > Arthropoda: Insects > Digestive system...
GTCTTGCTTCCGCCGCCTTCGGCGGCGCGCATCCCCTGCGCGGGGTTGCGGCTAGTGTCGCTTGACGCGACACTAGTACCCGAGCTCTTCGCCGATGACAAGCACATGGATGTCTGTAAACGGGGGACGCCTGCGGATGATGGCCGTCAAATTACAGATGCGGCTCTCACTCCGGCAGTCCATGCATTTTCCTGTTTCCACGCAGGGGTTGGGGTAGTTAAGCCGCTTGTTGTTAACCGGCCCGGCCACACTGCGTATACGCGCGTGGGCCTCCTCCAGGGTGCCGACCAGCTTGTTCGTTCCCAGCGCAATGATAACCCGCCCCGGTCCGAACATCATGGCCGCCACCCGATTGCCCGTGCCGTCAACGTTGACGAGCTCGCCCTGCATGGTGACGGCGTTGGAACTGCACAAAAAAACATCGGCTGTCAGTTGCTTGCGACGTACGGCAACGCGTTCCTCGGGGGTCAACCCAGCTTGGCCGTGGTCAAACAAAGTACACCCTTTTTGGCTCAGCTTTTGTGCGACATCCATGGCCTTGATTGTCATGGATCCCCCGAAGCCGACGCTGGCTCCGTCCGGCACCAGGCTGATCAAATGGGCGGCTGCAGTCGCGCGATCCGGGAAATAGACGGCGGTAAAAGCATTTTTTTCAAGCGCCGCCACGGCGTTTTTACCACGCACTTCGCGATGCCATTGCATATTGAGTTCCATAGCTCTCTCCGTAGACAGGTCGGTGCATATCGGCAAGGATTTGTTCACAAATCCTTGCCGAGAAACTGCTCTAAATCCAGCCGCGCAGACGCATGGCCTGAATGACCTTGTCCAAGGCCAGCATCCAGGAGGCGGTGCGCATGGGAACGTTCTTTTCTTCCGCTACGGTGCAGACGTTGGCACAAATCCGGGTCATGAGCTCCTCAAGGCGGGCGAGCACTTCGTCCGCCTGCCAGTAAAACGTGGAGCGGTTCTGTACGTTTTCGAAGTACGAGGTCAGCACGCCGCCGCAATTGCAGACGATATCGGGCAGCACGGCAACGCCCCTTTCCCGCAGAATTTTTTCGCCTTCCACAGTGGTGGGCCCGTTGGCGCCTTCAATGACATAGCGGGCGCGGACGGCCCCGGCATTGTCCTCGGTAAGCTGGCCCTGCAGAGCGGCCGGCACAAGAATGTCGCATGCAGTGACCAGAAGTTCGGCGTTGGTGATTATTTCGCAGCCGGGCAGATCCTTGATGCTGCCGGTCGCAGCCATGTGGGCATTGGCGGCGGCAACATCTATGCCCTGAGGGGCGCGGACTCCGCCATACACATCGCTGATGGCGACAATTCTGGCGCCTTGCTTGGCGAAGGCTTCGGCCGCGAAGGAGCCCAGGTTGCCGAAACCCTGAATGGCGACATTTTTGCCGGCTATGGACTGTTTGTGCCGCCGCAGGAACTCGGAGGCGGAAAACACCAGCCCATATCCTGTGGCCTTGTCACGGGCCTGGGAACCGCCAAGCAGCGGGGGTTTGCCGGTGAATGCTCCGGGACGGCGTTCCTGGCAAAGCAGCTCGTATTCGTCCAAGAACCAGGTCATAACCTGCTGGGTGGCGCCCACATCGGGACCAAACACATCCCTGTCGGGTCCAAGCATGGGAAAAATGGCCCGCACATATCCTCGGCACACCCGTTCAAGCTCGCTTCGCGACACTTTGCTGGGGTCCACGACTATGCCCCCCTTGCCCCCGCCGGAAGGGATGCCGGCCAGAGAATTCTTCAAGGTCATCCAGAAGGACAGGGCTTTGATATCGTCGGCTGTTTCTTCCGGGTGCAGGCGGGTGCCGCCGCGAGTGGGCCCGAGAGCGCTGTTGTGCTGAGCGCGGTACCCCGTGTAACAGGTAATGGACCCGTCATCCATGCGTACGGGAAACGTGACTTCCATAAGGCGTTGCGGCGTCCGCAGTATCTGCACAATGCCGGGATCAAGCTGCATCGCCTTGGCGACGGAATCCAACTCCTGCAACACAACTTCGTAAGCGGTTGTCTTTGTCTTTGCCATGGGAAAACTCCTTAAAAAATGCGCGTGTTTGTGAGATTCTTTAAAAGGTATGCCAGAAAATGACGCCTTATTCAATATGCAACAATTTCGCGCTTACACTCGCGACCGGCCCATCAGCATCAGAAAGCCGTCCAGAATAGACCAGGGATGCGGCGGACAGCCGGGAATATACAGATCCACGGACAGGGCCGATACACCCTTGTGGCATTCCATGGAATCCTGGAAAATTCCGCCGGAAATGGCGCAAGTGCCCACGGCAATTACCAGGCGCGGATCCGGCACGGCCTCAAAGGTGTCCATCATGGCCTGGCGCATGTTCTCGCTCACCGGTCCGGTCACCGCGATGCCGTCGGCATGGCGTGGTGCGGCCACAAAGTCGATTCCGTACCGGCCCAGGTCGAAAACGGGCGTGGTCAGCACATTACAGTCAGCTTCGCAGGCGTTGCAGCCTGCGGCGCTCACCTGGCGCAGGCGCAAGGAACGGCGGAACAGGGGAATGGCCGCGCCAGGCTGCGGACCGGGATCCGCCGAGGTGATGATGAGTCCTTCACGGGAGCGCGATGCAATGCGATGATCACGAGAGAACACGATGGTATTTTGCGGACAGGCTTTTGCGCAATCGCCGCAAAACACGCAGCGCCCCATGTCCAGGGCCGGTCCCCGCTGCGTCAGTTCCAGCGCCCCGACAGGGCACGACGCAAGGCATTCCGCGCAGCCAGGTGGGCACGGCACTGCCGCGATGCGCGGGCGGCCCAAAAAACGCTCCGGCAGTTCCGGCGCCAGCTCCGGATACCCGAAGGTGCGATAGCCCTGGCGCAGCCGTTCTCGGACAATGTCGAACATAGACCCTGCCTTCCGTCTGAAACGCCGCCGGAGAGTCTGCTTTCTGCCTCCGGCGGCCAAGGGGCGGCGCCCCTTGAAATTCCTGAAAAACGTTACAAGTCGTGTCCGCAATACGACAAGTTGAAACTCTTGTTACACAGCGGAAAATCGGAAATCTGCTGCCCGCGCAGAGCCAGGGCCAGTCCGAACCAGTTGTGGAAGGACGGGTCCACTATCTTATAGGCGGCAAAACGTCCCTGCGCGTCCGTCAGCGCCACATGGCAGATTTCCCCGCGCCAGCCTTCAATGATACCCACGGCCATCCTGTGGGGCGGCAATACGGGCAGGGGTACGGCGGTCTCGCCTTCCGGCAGGGCGCACAAGGCGCGCTGAATGAAGTCCGTGGAGGAATCCAGTTCCCGGCTACGCACAACAGCACGGGCATACACATCGCCGCTTTCGCACCGGCTGATCGGAATATCGTCCGGCGCAGCGCCCACAACCGGAAATTGCGCACGGGCGTCGCACGCCAGGCCGCTTCCGCGCGCGGCCACGCCCACCAGCCCGCAGGCGCGGGCCGCGCTGGTGGAAACAACGCCGCAACCGTCATAACGGGCGCGCACGGTATCGGAATTCAGGCTCAGATCCACAGCGCCCCGCGCATCCCGGTGGGCTGCGGCGAGATGTTCGAGCAATGCCGCAATGAGCGCCTCGTCCACGTCCATTTTCGTGCCGCCGGGGCAGAGCAGCCCCCGGCCGAAACGTTTGCCGCACAGCAGGGCCGTCATGTTCAAGAAGTCACCCCGGATGCGTCCGCAATAAGAATGGGTCGGCAAAAAACCCACGTCTCCGGCCAACGCGCCCAAGTCCCCAGTATGGTTGGCAAGACGCTCCAATTCCAGCGCCACCCGGCGCAGCATCTGCCCGCGCGGCGCGGGGTCGGTACGGGTCAGGGTTTCGAGAAGCGCGCAGTGGGCAAAACTATGTCCTATGCTCGTATCTCCGGCGGCATTTTCCATAAAATGCATCGTGCGCACGTCCGGCCCGTTGAGCAACATACGCTCTATGTCGCGGTGCTGGAAACCCAGGCTGATCTCAAGGTGCAACACCTCCTCCCCCAGGCACTGGAAGCGGAAGTGTCCCGGCTCGATAACCCCCGCGTGCACCGGCCCCACAGCCACTTCGTGCACCTGCGGCCCCTCCACGGCAAAATACGAGGTCTCGCCCGGCAGAGGCCGTTTTGCAAGCAAGGAACGGACAGGGGCATGGAAGCGCACGGGTTTGAGCCAGGGATGCCCTTCCGGGATGATCCCCCACTGTTCGTGTACTTCCCGCTCAAACCAGTGCAAGCAGGCGCAGGCGGGAGTCAGGGAGGGATAGCTGTCCAGCGGCCTGGAGCGCAGCACGCACAAAGCGCTATCTTCTCCCCGGTGGAGCACGGCCACAAGCCCAACGCCCTCCGCCCCGCACGGCAGGCCGAAGAAAGCGCCGACGCGAAAACCTTGCTCGACGCGAGCGTGCACATCAGCCGCAAAGTTATCCCCGCTCAGACACGGTTCATCCCGCAGGTCTATGCTCTCGCGGCAGCAGAAATCCATCCTAACCTCCCAGCGCCCCGGCGGCCGCGCGCAGGCAGTACGTTATCCACGGCGGCACGTACACGCCCAGCATAAGAACCAAAACGCACAAAACACAGGGCGGGCCGGTATTGAGCAGGGTTTCGCGATAGGCTGTTTTCAAACCCGGCGCAGGCGATGCCTGCACCATACGCAAAACGGGCACCGACATCCCGATGAAGATAACGGCCAGAAAAACAAGATACAACACGGCAACAACGCTGCGTCCCTGCTGCAGCATGGCCTGGAGGATGGAAAGCTCGCTCACGAACAGGCCGAAGGGCGGCAATCCGGCAACAGCCAGGAAACCGGCGGTCCAGAGGGCGGCGGTCAAGGGCATGGTCCGGCGCATGCCACGCACGTCATGGCTGGAGGTAGTGCGATAGTGCTGCAGAATATTCCCGGCCAGCAGAAAGAGCATGGCTTTGACCAGGGAATGGCTCACCGTGTGCAGCATGGCCCCGAAAACGGCGCTGCCGCCGAGCCCTACGCCAAGGGCAAGAATGCCCATGTGCTCCACACTGGAATAGGCGAGCAGGCGTTTGAAATGTCCCATGCCCACGATAAAAATCGCTGCCGTGCCCATGGACACGAGGCCGAAGAACACGAGCAGCCCTCCGCTGAAATCCCCGAGCCCGGCGGCAAAAAGCACCTGGTGCGCGCGCAGGATGCCTAAAAAGGCGCAATTGAGCAGCGCGCCGGAAAGCAGCGCCGAAACGAGGGAGGGCGCTTCGCTATGGGCGTCTGGCAGCCAGTTGTGCAGGGGGGAAAGGCCCATCTTGACGCCGTAACCCACAAAAATAAAGATAAAGGCGGCCTTGAGCCAGGGCATCTGCGCCTGCGGCGCAGCCAGGACGAGATCCGGAAGGTACAGGAAATCCGCCTGGGGAGCGCCCGGAACCTGAAAAGCGAATGACAGCAGTATGTTGCCCAGCAGCGCTATGGCAATACCTACCGAACACATCAACAGGTACTTCCAGGCAGCTTCCAGGGAGCGGCGGTGCTTGTGGAAATAAATGAGCGGCGCCGTGGCGAGGGTCGTGCATCCGATGCCCACCCACAATATGCCCAAATGCCGCGTGATGGCGACCAGGGTCATGGCGGCGAGGAAAAAGCACAGGCAGGCGCAAAAATGCCGTTCGGGCAGCTTGGCGAAGGATTGGTTGTCGTGCGGGTCACGGTGCGAGCCGGGATTTGCCTCGCGCAGATAGCCCACGGCATACAGGGAAGCCATGAAAAACAAAAGGCTGGAGAGGCTTAAAAACACAAGACTCAGTGCATCCGGGTCGAGAACGCCGATGGACGCCGGAGGATGCACAAAGCACACGCCCACAAGCGCAAGATGGACAGCCCCCGTTGCCGCCAGCAACACACGCCGCAAAACGTCCGAGGACATAAGCAGCATGAGCAGGCCCGCGGCAAGCGGCATGAACAGCAAAACGGCAAGCATCATCAATCCTTCAACGCGCAGAAGCGCCCGACATCTATGGATTCAAAGGCGTTGTTTATATGCTTGATGGCTACGCCCATCACAAAAACAACCGCCAGCACGTCCAGAAGAATCAGCATTTCAAACCAGAAGCCGTCGACCTCGGCCAGCAGCGGCAGTGCCAGCAGGAAAATACCGTTTTCCGCCGCCAGGTATCCGATAACCTGGGTAATCGCCTTCATGCGCCCGATAATCAGCACAAAGCCGACAACAATGGTGCAGAACGCCGCCGGGAAAAGCAGGAAAGGAAAAAAGCCGGGCGCGACGGGTAAACGCGTTTCAAGCCACAGGGAAAATATCAGGGCCAGAATGCCGGCCAACATGGAGAGCTTGTGGCCGATGCGGGGGGCAAGCTGCGGTTCTTCGATCACATGGCGCAAGGTGCGCCTGAGCAGCCAGGGAAGGCACAGCCCCTTGACGCCGAGCACGGTCAGGCTAAAAAAAATGGTATGCATGGCGTCCTGGCCCACCGACAGCACCAGGAACAAAAGCGCCAGCAGCACCCCCTGGGCGGCTGCCAGGCGGATCAGCATCTTCATGCTTCCAACGGAAAGCATCGCAAAATTACTCAATAATACCATAGTGATAAAAAATTGGGCCACAGAGTTCATGCAGCGTTTTTCCTCAAAAACGTTAACGGAGCAAGGCCACGATGAGCGCCAAGGCGGCCAGCATTCCGGCAAGGCCCAGCATCCGCGGCACCACGAGCAGGTGCAGACGCGCCATGCAGGACTCCACAATACCCACAACCGCCGCTGTCACGAAAACTCCCGCCAGCACCAGGACAAACTCCATCAGCATATCGCCCGGAAACTCCGGCGCCAGGACATTGACCAGCAGGAGCGCGAAAAGCCAGAGCTTGAGCGAAGACGCGTACAGGATAAAGGCCAGATTCGGACCGGAATGGTCGAGAATCATAACCTCATGGATCATGGTCAACTCCAGGTGCGTATTGGGATCGTCCACCGGAATGCGGCAGTTTTCCACCAGCAGCAGCACGAACAGCACCACGGGAATAAGCAGTAGTTCGGGCCGGGCGAAGGTCCATATCTGCGTGCTCGCGTTATGGCAAAGAGCATGCAGCGAGGGCAGCATGTCGCCGCCGATCGCGAGAAAACTCAGGAAAATGACAGGCTCGGCCAGCGAAGAAAAGGCGGCTTCGCGGCTTGCGCCCATGCCTTCGAAGGCGGAACCGGTATCCAGGGCTGCCAGCACCAGGGCGAAGCGTCCAAAAGCCAGCAGATACGCCATGAGGATAAAATCCCCGGCAAAGCCGAGGGGCGCGCGTACTGCCCCGAAGGGGACAAAAAGCAATGCGCAGATCACTGCTGCCAGATAGACCGAAGGTCCGGCCGCGAAGACCCAGGTCGTCGTCCGGCTTATCACTTCGCCCTTTTGCAGCAGCTTGAAAAGATCAAAATACAGCTGCAACAGGGGACGTCCCTTGCGCCCGCCGTAATATGCCTTGATCCGGTTGATGATGCCGTTGAGCAACGGAGCGCAGACAAGACCCAAAAGCAAGGGAAGAATGGCTTTGCTCATATATGCAGCCCCCAGACGAGCAGACCCGCAATCACAAGCAAAATGTACAGGATATAGATATGAATGTACCCGTGCTGTATAATCTTCAGGCTGTCGCACACCTTGCGCACACCCTCGAAAAGGGGCGTAAAGACGCCGCTGAGCAGTCCGCCGGAGAGGCGCAACTCGCAAACCGCACGTGCGGGAAAGAATCCGCCCTGCTGCGCATAGCGGCGCGTAACACCCATGACGAACGCAAACAAGCTGCTCAGGGGCTCGACGAACGATGCCGCACTGTACTGGATGCGGGGCGTGCCGAGCTGGTAGCCGCAATCCCAAGTTCGCGCCTCGCGCACGCCGCCGTTCCGCCCGAGAAGGACCTTGCGCAGCAGCCAGAACGCGACGATCAGCGCTGCCACGCCCAAGCCCAGCACAAGGTATTGTTCCAGCAATTGTGCGGCTTCCATTGCGGCCTGCGCGCCAGCTCCCCGGTCCATGCCCGCCGGGAAGAGAGGCAGCGCCGCCGCGCTCATCAGGCCGAAAATCCAGGGGGCGCCCAGGGTGAAAAACAGGCAGCACACGACCAGTATAAGCAGGCAGGTCCGGCTCAGCCAGCCGGGTTCCACGGCGTTTCTGGCGGAGTCGGAACGCGGTTCGCCCAAAAAAGCAATGCCATAAGCCTTGGCAAAAGTCGCCGCCGCCAACCCGCCCATGAGCACCAACGCGATCAGCGCGCCGAACAAAGCCATCTGGCTTTCAAGCCCGGGCAGCGCAAAAGCTTCGAGCAAGGCCAGGATCAAAAGAAACTTTCCGGCAAAGCCGCTCAGCGGCGGCAGGCAGGAAATGGCGGCCGCGCCCAGGGCAAAGGCCGCGCCCACCCAAGGCATGCGTTTTTGCAGTCCGCCCAGCAATCCCAGACACGCCGTGCGCGTGCCGTGCAATATCTCGCCCGCGCACAAGAAAAGCAGACCCTTCATGGCGGCATGGTTCACGATATGAAAAAATGAAGCGCCATAGGCCAGCGCGGCTATCCAGGCGTTGCCCGCCTGCGTGCCGATGTAGCCCGTGCCGACTCCTATAAGCGCAATCCCCATGTTTTCGACACTGGAGTATGCGAGCAGACGTTTAAGCTCGTTTTGCCCCAGGGCTTTGAAAATGCCCGCAAGCCCCGTGCACACGCCCACACCGAGCAGCACCCAGCCCCACAAGAGGGAACCCTCGCCGAAAAAGCCCAGACTGCGCGCCAGACCGTAAATGCCGGCACTGATCATCGCCCCGGACAACATTGCGGAAATGTGACTGGGTGCGGCGGGATGCGCCTCGGGTAGCCAAACATGGAAGGGCACAACCCCCGCCTTGGTCCCGAAACCCACCAGAGCCAGTGCAAAAAGCGCTGATCCTGTGCCCAGTGGGAAGGCGACAAGGGCAAAGGCGTCAAAGGATGTGCTGCCCGTCTGCGCCCACAGCAGGCCAAACATGCCGACCAGGCAAAGCGCACCCAGATGAGAGGCGACCAGGTAAATCCAGGACGCTTCCCGCACTTGGGCATCGTCGTCATAAAAGTCGATCAGGAAAAAAGGCGCGAGCGACATCAGCTCCCAGGCCAGCAGAAAGAGCACGGCATCGCGCGCAGCCAACATCAGGGCCTGGGCAAAAATCAGCAGAATGAAAAAGGCCCAGTGCGCGCCCAGATTATGCTCGCGAGGCGGGGAATGCGCAAGGTGCGAAGCTCCGGATAAGGCGCACACCGCGCCCAGGCCGAAAACCGGCAGCATAAACGTGCGGGTCAACGGATCGAGTCCTATGACGCAGGCCCCCAACGGCAGTCCCCAGGGCAGTTCCAACAGGGAATGCGTATTCCAGGGATCGGCAAAAAGGGAGATGAGTCCCAACGCGCAGCCCAGGCAAGCGCCTCCCGCTCCGATCACATTGGCATGGCGCCGCTTGCCGCTGAGGGCGGCCAACAGGAGGGCGGCGGCCAACATGCACAAGGCTGCGACAAAGACATCCACAAACGAGCCCACATCTTTATTGAGATTGATGGCAAAAATCGAATGGCGGCTATGCCAGCGTCCGCACAGGCCCCTTGGTCTCGTTGATTTTGCGGCGATACTGCTGGCGCCAGTCTTCGCCAATGTACGCGCCCGCCAACCACTCCGCAAGATGCAACACCGGGCGCTTGTCTTGCAGGGCCAGCAGGGTTCGGCCCATGCCCACCTTGCAGGAGGGACAACCCACCAGTACGGCGCCTTCGCAGGCGGCGCGCTGTTCTTCCAGATCCTGGCGCTTCCGTGCCCGCAAGGTATTGTATATTTCAGGACTGGTAAAGGCGCCCATGCCGGATTCCCCGCAACAGCCGGAAGAAAGGCGCAGTCTCGCGCCGGTGGCGGCTTCCAGGGCGGCCGCTATCTGTGCGTGTCCCGTGGCCTTGTGCAAGCCGACCCACACCATGTGGCAGGAGGTATGGTACAAAAAGCATTGTCCGGCGTATGCGTTAACGGGCTCCAGACGGCTGATCGCCAGTTGCAGGAGATCCTGGTGCGCAATGTCGGGGAAAAGCTCCCGGTATTCGTGGCGTTCCAGACTGTCGCGGCAGGAGCCGCAAGCGGTCAGCAGATAGTTCACGCGCAGCCCAGCCGTATCGGCTTCTTCCCGCAACTCCTTCAACGCCGCCAGATTCAGTTCCTTATTACGCCGGTACAGCGCGTCCGCTCCCGCTGCAAGCAAAGGATAGCCGCAGCACAGATGGCGCGGGGGGAGCAGCACGGCAATACCCGCTTTCAGCAACAGCGATATGCCCGCCTGCGCAATGCGGTCATGGAACAACGCGCCGCCACAGCCGGGAAAATACAGGGCAGCGGCCATATCCGGCCCGGCTTCGCCGGGAGTGAACACATGCCCTTTGCGCCACTTGTAGGATTCATACAAGTTCGTGTAGCCGAGTTGGGGCCCCTTGGCAAAAAAAGGATTCCCGGCACGCGCAATGCTGCCGGGCAGCACGCCGAAAATTTTATTTTGCGTCTTTTGCCCCAAAGACGCGTACTTGGCGGCCTTGGGAGCGCGCACTGCGGGATCGTGCGCCAGCCAGTTCAGTACCCGCATCTTGATTGGGTGCCCGCCCGCGCCTTTTTCTTCCAGTACTGCATGCAGCGAAAGAGCCACTTCGGCTGAGGGAATCGCAACCGGGCAGATGGCCGTACATCTGCCGCAGGCCGTGCAATGCTCCGCCATCTGCCGCAATTCACCGTGCAGACGTTCCTCGATGGCGCCGGTGTTGACCTGGGAATAATACACCGCTTCCAGCAACATGCCGAGCACCATGTTCTTGTTGCGGGGATGCCATTGCATGGAACGCTCGGGGTAGGCCATGGGGCAAGTTTGCTTGCACTTGCCGCAACGGGTGCAGATTTGCACATCCTTAAGCAGATCGATAAGCCGTTCCTTGCCGGGCAGGCCGCTTTCGCGAATATCGTTTATCAGGCGGTTGAAGGAAAAAGTGAAAGGCTGCACGGGCAACTCGCGTTGCACAAGCTTGCCCGGATTGCACACATCGCGCGGGTCCACGCGTTCTTTGAAAGCACGCAGGGCATCCATTTTTTCGTTGCTGAGAAAACGCAGCTTTGTGATGCCTATGCCATGTTCGCCTGATACTTCACCGCCCATTTCCTGGCTTTCGGCCATGACCCGGGCGGCCGTCTCCTCAGCCTGCTCCAGCATGAGGGGATCGTTGGAATTCACGGGGATATTGACGTGACAGTTGCCATCGCCCGCGTGCATATGGCTGGCCACAATGATGCGGCTTTCCAGCATATAATCGCGGATGCGGACAATTTTTTTCGTCAAATGTTCGTATTTCTTCGCTAAAGCATCCAAAAACTCCACTGCTCTGGCTTCCAGTTCGTCATCGGATATTTCAGCGGACGACACTTCCCCCAGCGCTACCTTGGAAAGAAAAGAAAATTCGCGGTTAAGTTCCTTGTCCTCCAACGGAAAACCCGGCAGCCGGCCCACGGATTGCAGGGCGCTGCGGAACGCCATGGCCACGCATTCCAGATTGAGCTGCTCCAGGAAAAGCGCAAAATCCGGGATGCGGTCCATGGGGATAACCACATCCTCGTTGATCTTGAAACCGGATGTGCGCCGTGCGATGGCCGAGAGCTTGTGGCGATCCTCCCAGAAAAGCTTGGCCTCTTCCTCATCGCGGGCCACGATGACATCCACATTATCCTGCTGGCTGACCACCTCAACTATTTCCGACACGCACTTGTCGAGCAGGAATGCCTCATCACCGTCGATTTGCAGCAGAATTACGGAAATGGGCTTGCCTTCGTGCTTTTCGGATTTACGGCGGTAGTCGATAGCCTCGACGTACTTGGCGTTAAACTCCTCCAGCGCGGAAATACGGGCATAGTCGCCCTGCCCGCGGATACGCTCGCGCAGGGCCACCAACTCACGCACCACCAGGGCGGCAGCATGCATGGAGCGGCCGAAAAATTCGAGCACCAGCACCCGCGATTGCCTGGGTTGCGGATGCAGCAGAAAACAGGCTTCGGTGATGATGCCGTCCGTGCCTTCCTTCTGCATGCCGGGCAAACCGCCGAGTGCCTTGTTCGTCACGTCCTTGCCCAAACCCGGCAGCCGGATTTCCGCGCCTTTGAGCTCCACCACGCTACGCACACCGCCGCTGACGTCCTTGACCACAAAGGTTGTGGTTTCGTCCGGCAAAATCTTGTGGCCGGGATGATTTTCGCGCTCCACGGTGATGATTTCGCCCGTAGGAGTAACCATGCGCCACCAGAGCAGATTGTCGAGGGTGGTGCCGTATTCAAACGCGCAGGGGCCGCCAGCGTTTTCCGAAATATTCCCGCCGATGGTCGAGGCCGCCTTGGAAGCCGGATCCACCGTGAACAAAAAGCCCGCATCGGCCGCGGTCCTGGCTACGCTTTGGGTGATGGCCCCGGCCTGGCAACTGATGCTGGGCCGTTCGGCGTCCACTGGGTCAACGCGCGTCAATCGCGTGGTGCTCACAATGACCGTGCGCTTGCGCGCGGGCACCGCTCCGCCTGTCATGCCGGAACCGCCGCCGCGCGGGATGAGCGCGAACTTCATTTGATTGGCAAGGCGCACCAATGCGGCTACCTGTTCGGTATTGTCCGGCTCAACGACCAGCAATGGCAGTTCCATGCGCAGATCCGTGGCGTCCGTGGCGTTTTCCACCAATGCGCCGGGACGGGTAATCACGCATTCATCCGGCAAAACGTCCTTCAGTTTGGCGACAAGCTTGGCACGGAACTCCATCTCGGCTTCATACGCCGACCAAAACATGGTAATGCCCTCGCCGATGGAGTTGGCATAGTGGTGGGCCAGAGCAAAGGAGGCTTCTTGAAAACGCGATTTGACGCTGTTTTTGACTGTTTCCGCGTCAATGAAGGGGTTGTAGGCCACCAAAAACAGTTCTTCCGCCACGTCAATGGCGAGATGGCGAACGGACTCCGGCCAGCCTTCAAAGTCCTGTTGGTTGATGCGCAGAATGCGGTTGACCACAAAATCCGGAGAAATGGATATATGCGGGCCTTTGTGAGGCATGACGGCACCTTGCTTTTACCTGAAAAATCCTGATGCGCACGACGCATTGCGGCTGTTGCCAGAGCCGGTCCGTCCGGCTTTGGCGGCGGCCCGGCCATCAGGAGTAGACGCAAGTGATGAGAATAAAACAGGTGATGCCCAATAGCAAGTCAATGTCCTAAGCTTAAATCAAAACTGCAGGACACACTTTTGATTTTAAATTGGCATAAGACGCTGCCGCAATGCTCAAGGGGGCGAGAGCCGGTCATTCTCAGCCGGATCGCCCCCAACAGAAGGTGTGTGCAAGGTGTGTTCAGTGAAGTGTTCAGCGCTTGTGGCATCCTCCGCAGTGGGTCGGACCCAAGTTTCTCGCCACATGGCAGGGGATGCATTGCTGGTGGTATGCCCGCATAAGCGGGGTGCCTTTTTTGGCATTAACAGCGTGGCAATCGACGCAGGGCGTGCCCTCGGATGTCACCTTTTTGTCCAGTTTGCCGCTTTTATCCACGCCATGGTGGCACATGCCGCAGTCTTCGACCTTGTCGATCTTGGCTTTTTCGTTATGGGCGTCATGGACATAGACCGCGGGCGGGCGGGTATGCGGCTTGAACGCCTCCGACCGGATTACCTTCATATCATCCGTAGCTACGGCGGCTGAAATGCACAGCGCCAAAACGCCGATAAGTGCCGCCAATAAGGCAAAGCTATGTTTTTTCATGCCTGCTCTCCTCTGTCGGCCTATGCGGCGCGGGTTTTTGCCATCAGCGGGTAGATGAGATCGCCGAGGAACTTGGTATGCATGTCCAACTTGTACGCGTTGATGAGATCATCCAGACCGCCGTGGCAGTTATGGCATGGGGCTAGCAGGTATTTTACGCCTGCGGCTTTGAGCTGCTCCACCTTGAACTTGTTGCCCGTCACTCGTACAACTTTGAAGGGAGGACCACAGTTGATGATGCCTCCGCCCGCGCTGCAGCAGATTTCGTGTTCACGGTTGGGAGTCATGTCAACCACATTTTCGCAGATCATACTCGCGAGTTCGCGCAGTTTGTCCATGAGACCGTATCCACGCATGGTGCTGCAGGGATAGTGGAGGGCTATAGGATCCTTGAATTTTTCCGGGATCTTGATTTTTCCGGAGCTTAACAACTCCCAGAAAAACTCGATAGAATGCACGACGCGGATGGGCCAATCCTTGTAACCGAGCCAGCGGTTGCCAGCTTCGTAGACGGAGCGGAAAGCGTGCCCGCATTCGCCCATGACGATACGGCGGACTTTCAGTTTGCGCGCCATATCGTAGTGCCCTCGTTTAAGGCGTCCCATCATTTCCATGTCGCCAATGGTCATGCACATATCGCTGTTGTCCCAGCCGGGACTTGCGGGCATGGTCCAGTCCACTCCCGCCTCGTGCATGATGGCGGCGGAAATGATG
>Ga0209737_10001955_pt1 | contig 14477 bp, 8 predicted proteins | sample TergutCu122P3_FD_187284 | JGI IMG/M metagenome (GOLD analysis project Ga0209737, IMG submission 187284) | Cubitermes ugandensis P3 segment gut microbial communities from Kakamega Forest, Kenya - Cu122 P3 (SPAdes) (version 2) | ecosystem: Host-associated > Arthropoda: Insects > Digestive system >...
ACTGGACACTGATTTCTCCGAGCGGGGCGTTGCGGGGCCGGCGACTGAGGCCCCGCTCTTGGGGGTAGCCGCGTATCGCGCTCGCCGAGGCGGTGCATCGTCGTCGTCAGCGGCGTCGTTGTGGTCGGTCACGTACGAAGTACGCTTCCTTCCACGCCTCCTTGCTTCCTAGAATCTGCACCATTTCGACGCCGCGACCCTGCCATCAGTGATAAGGCGAGTGCGATAGCGGCGCAGGGGGCGTTGCCCCCACAGCAGGTTGGTGCTACATTATAAGTGTGAGCTTGATGGATCGGGGGCCTGTCCTGAAGATGTATCTTGCCTGCATTCTGAGTCTTCTTTGGGATTTCACGTAGCGGTTATGGCATATGATTGGTTCGAAATTGCGCGTTTGCCGGCCATTCGCCAGATAGCGGAGATATTGCGGCGCCGGCTTAATGTGTGGGTTGGTGTCACTTCTGCGGCGGGTTTGGTGACTTATGTCGGCGAGCAACAGGCCGTCGACAAACCCCTGTGCGATGCGTTCATGCTCAGGAGTGATGACAGATCTTGTGCGCAGTCGTATCGGCAATGGTTTTCCGAGGCAGAGGCCAGACCGGATGGGCCGCTTTTCGTCGCATGTCATGCAGGATTGCGTGGTGCGGTGACGCCCGTCTGTGTTGATGGAGGATGCGTCGCAGCCTTTTTCGTTTCGGGCTTTGTCATAAACGGCGAAGCTGATTTCGAATCTCAGGTGGTGGTTCGCGGTCAGGAATTGCAACTCAACAAGACAACGATCCAGCAGGGGTGCCGCGAGCTTGTCAGGCTGACCCAGCGAGAAGCCCAGCTGCTCATTGAGCTGCTGGCTGAAATCGCTCGCCAGGCCGAGGACTTTATTGGGCAGAATCGGGCCCGTGTTCATACGCCGCGACTTGCCAATGTCCACGACTATAGCCATATTATCGGCCAATCTCAGGCCATGCAACAGCTCTTCAGATTACTCGACAAGGTCTGTGCCTCGGAGTCTACTGTGCTCATCGAAGGGCCTGCCGGTGTTGGAAAAGAGCTGGTCGCGCGCGCCATTCACTATAACGGCGCGCGTGCCAATGCCCCCTTCGTCATTCAGAACTGCTCGGCACTCAATGATTCTCTTCTCGATTCCGAGCTCTTCGGGCACAAGCGAGGCGCTTTTACCGGTGCACTCGTCGACAAGCCTGGCCTGTTCGAGGTTGCTCATAAAGGCACCTTTTTCCTCGACGAAATCGGCGATATGTCGCCACAGCTGCAGGTCAAGCTGCTGCGCGTTTTGCAGGAGGGTACTTTCGTGCCTGTGGGAGATTCGGTGACACGAAAGGTCGATGTTCGCATCGTTGCCGCCACCAATCGTGACCTCGCAGAGATGGTTCGAACAGGTGCCTTCAGGCAGGATCTCTACTATCGGATCAACGTCATCAATCTCAAAGTGCCCTCGCTGGCGGCGCGGCGCGATGACATTCCTCCTCTGCTCCGGCACTTCCTGGCTAAAAAAAGTGCCGAAAACCGGAAGCCGCTTAAGCAGCTTGACGATGCAGCCATTGCATCTTTGGTGGCGTATGACTGGCCGGGCAATGTCCGGGAGCTGGAGAACGAAATCGAGCGTCTGGTGGTGCTCTCACCCGAGCAGGGACCCATTCCGAATGCACTCGTCAGCGCAAGGATTCGCCGTGACTATACGCCGGCCGCGCCGGCCATGCATGCCATTCAGGACTACGTCCATTTTTACGATGCTGCTCAGTTTCCTGTTGCGGGAAATATTCAGACAACCCTCGAAAGCATCGAAAAGGACATCATCATTCATGTTCTGAACAGAAATGACTGGAATCGCACCAAGGCTGCACAGGATCTTGGCATCTCACGTCGAAACCTCATACGAAAAATCGAACGCTTTGAAATTGCCGCGCCAGAGCAGGAGGATTGACGAAGCCAAGCTGTTGGCCGAAGTTATGGGGGCTTCGTTGCGGCATGCGTTTCGTCGTTGTCTTTTTGAGCCTGTGCCTGTTGGAGGATTGGCCCCGAAACCTGCGCCTGACGCGTCGCTTCGATAATACACAGCAGTGCAGCATTTCGGATATAACGCAGCATCGGCCGCAGGCCACCTGGACGCTTTGCCAATAGTGCGTTAAACCGATCCAGCCAGGCCGGCAACAGTCCATAAGCCTGCGTCAGCGCTTCGCCCATTTTGGGCAGGCCTATTCGCTGCCAAAAGGTCAGCACTTCTTCAGGCCGCAGGCTGTGCGTTGCCCAGCTTACGAGCGAAAAAACATAGAGCCCCCGCGATATCATGCGGGCTGTTGCCTGTGCCCCGAGTTCGAAGTTTGGGCTTCCCCCAAGTTCCCAGGCCAGAATAAAGCCGCCAAGAAGGCTGACCACGAGGGTAAGCAGCCAGAATTTTGGCCACCAGAGCGACAGTAAGACAGGGCGAGCCAGGAACCATAACGTTGCGAGAAAAATACCTGTGGCTGACAGCATGAGCCATAGCTCGCCGCCAAACTGCATGACGAGTGTGATGAGCGCCACAGGCGCCACCAAACGGCGCGTTGCGATGGCCCTTTCGCAAAAACGCTTGCAACGCCAACGCTTATTTTGACCCAATCCAAGTGGAATCTCCGAAGCCGATTTTATCTGTGGGCCTGGCAATAGAGGCATTTCGGCAGCGGTCAGTGAAATGCCGGCAGCATCGTTTTTCGAAATCTCGCGCAAAACACGGCGTCCCCAGCGGTTTCCGATGATTCCGGCAACAAACCCAATCCCAAGCACAATACCCATGAAGAGGGCAACAAAGCTCCACCCCAGGGCAGCAGTCGACTCCAGGCGCAAAAATTTTGTGACAACACGCATGGCTGCATGAAAGAAGTCATTCCCGTAATACAGCCACATTTTGAAAACAGACTGCATCTGAGATACAAAGACCGCCAATCCTCCTGCCAGACCACATACCAGCATATGACGAGAGAACAGCATACAGAATTCCATGACGAGTGCTTCTGATAAAATACCCACGATGGGGCCCAGGATGACTCCTCCCGGCGAGAGACTTTTCAAACAGGCAGCCACCACACCGGTGGCCAGCGTACTGCCTCGCACGGGGTAAACCGTACGCTGGGCTGTCATCAAAACAGCACTCAGCGTCACCATCATCAAGCCGGTTTTCGGAACGCGAAGCGTATGAAGGAAAGTTCCAAGCGTCAGTTCAAGCCCGCCCCACAATGCGCCAAATATGGCCACATAAACCCAAAAATACGCTCGCTGGTGCTGTTCAGTATCCATCATGCTTCTTTTTAAATTTCAGTTTTTTGTGGGGGAGCTGGCTTCCCCACACCCCCTGCAATGCTGCGCATTGCTTGTGGGTGAAGTGGCAGAGCGCATCGTTTATGACCACATACCTTGTATTGCAAATGAAGGATAAACTGCTTGCAGAGTTGAGTCAGAGGGTACACAGCGGCTTAAGCAGAAAACGCCCTGACGCATTTTGAGCGTTATCACAGGTGCAACTCAGTTGCAAATGTTTGCCGGGAAAGAAAAAGGCCGACCACGAAGTGTCGGCCAGCCAAATCTTTTTTTGTGGGGGAGCCAACTCCCCCACACCCCCTGCGATACTTCGTATCGCTTGTGGGTGAAGGGGTTCGGGGCAATGCTCCCCCAAAAGGAGAATCAGCGTTTGAAGGGATAGAGAAGCGAGAACATGACAGAGTATCGGCCGACAGGAACGCCTTCTGTTTCGTAGTAGTATCGGTAGGTTGGCGAGGCGGTCATTTTTTCGGAGAAGGCCAGACTGCCCTGAACCAGGAACCCGATGTTGGCGGGCAGGGCTACCGTAACATGGGGCTGGAGAATGGCGTAGAGAGGAGTGGAATAGCCATCATCGCTGCCAGGTCTTGCCGTTTTTACCTTCGGGGATTGGGATACCAGGAAAAATGCCAAATCTGCAATGAATGCATCGGAAGTATAGGTTGCTCCCAGCCGGAAACGGTGCATGGCATCGTCGCGAATATTGGTATCCTGATCATCAGAGCTGTTTTCATAAATGCGCTGACTGTGCAGGAAATTGTAGTGTGTATAGAGATTCCAGTTTTTGGCGATGTTGGCGTTTGCACTGATTTCAAAGCCCAAAATGCGTGCACCGGAGTCTTGCACGGGATGGTAGAGCCCGGGGATGCCGACAAACCCTCTGTCAGGCGTTTCTATGAAGTCCATGCGAATGAGATCGCTCATGAAGGTGGCAAACAAGTCTGCGCGAAGGGTTAGAAAATAGGCGGGCGTAAAGAGCATCGAGAGCTCGACGTTGTGCAGGGTTTCGCTCTTGAGTTTCGTGTCACCCAAATAGTCGAACATGTCGACATAAAGCTGGTAGAGCGATGGCTCTTTAAAGGCATAGCCATAGGATACGCGCATGGTCATCCAGTCGGTCCATTTGGCAAGCGCTGCAAAACGCCATGAGGGGGCAATGCTGTAGTCGTCGAAATTGATCTTGTAAAAGTCGACGCGGCCGCCTGCCGTCAAAATGATGCGATCGTCCCAAAAGCGTTGTTCGTCCTGGAGGAAAATCGATGGGGTGACATAACCGATATTGCGGGCGTCCTTTCCATCTGTCAGATACTCCACTATCTTCTCACCATTCGTGTTCGTTAAGGTAACAGGACTGCCGGTCGTGAATTCGGGGGCATTAATATGGTGGTATTCTAACACGGCGCCCACGATGAGCTCGTTCGAATCAATGATTCGCCATTGAAGCTGAGCCAACGCATGGAGCTTGTGCTGCAGGGTGTTGAAATTAACCTTGTCATTAAAGCCAGTAGGGAGTGAACTTAAAGATATCCTGCGCTCTCTCCCGCCTTCAAAGTATGTCAAAAAACGCTCATCGAGTGGTAGATGTGGGAAGTTATCGGCCGATAGTCCGTTATAATTCTCATTTCGGTACTGGATGAGGCGGTACGAGAGCAAACTCAAAAATGTCAGACTGTCGCCAAAACCGTCTTCATAGAACAGATCGCTATAGAATTCCCGGCGGTTGAACCGATAATTTGGCCGTTTCTCCTCTCTATCCACAACGCCAGAAAGCGTTGGATCATAATTTACTTCATATCCAATGTTTGGAACGATTTCGGAACCGTCGGCACCGGCATAGATATCGGTAAAACCCAGGTGCATCTTGAACTGTTTGTAATTCAGCTTAAAGTTGATGCTGTACCAGTGCTTATCTGAGTTGGAGTTGATGCGTTCGATGCGATATGTTGTAGGAGGTCTTTGTGAAGAAACCAGAGAAGCAGCTGTATCCATGATGAAATCTTTATAAACATAATCTCCAATCAGGCCTGGGCCTTGCGTTGTATTGCCAGAGACATGCGCGAGGATGCCAAAATTGCCATCCTCGCTGTTGTAAGCTGCAATGGCCGAAGCCTTAAACGTGAGGTTGTTTTGAACAGCAAGGCGATATTCGCCATGGGCTGGGATGTCTTTGGGATCTTTGGTAAAGATGTTGATGACACCCTGAAAGGCACCAGAGCCATACAATGCCGACCCAGGACCGAGCACGACCTCAATACGCTTAATGAGCTCAACGGGATAAGTTTCATCAAGCCAGATACCCATGTCACGCACATCGTTGATGGGCACGCCATTTTGCAGCCAGAGAATGCGAGCGTTATTGTTCTCTGTGCCCACGAGACCGCGGATCATCACCGACTGGAATTGCGATTGCGTCGTAAGGGTTTGAACGCCGGGCACATGCCGCAGAATCTCGGCCAGGGTGCGCCACCCATGCGAGGCAATGTCGCGATCCGTGATGACGTGAATCGTTGACGGCGCCTCGCTGATAAGCTGGCGCTTTTTCGACGCAGAGAACACCACGTCGCTGGTGTTGAGCTCCCAGCTGTTGGCAAGTCGCCAGTCGTCCTGAGTATTGCGTCTGGCACCATCGCGTGTAAAGGATTCGATAGGGTGATCTTCTGCCAATCCTGGTGGCTTCAAATCCGGCCCTATCTGCGCAAAGGCATCGACAGACAGCATGAGGCCGATACCAGTTACTGCAGCAAATATCCACGCTCTTGCATTGTTCATAGTCTGCTAATCCTTAATTTGTAGTCGCCTTCTGACAGAGTTCCTCAGCCTTTCTGCAAAACCCTTCATCACCGTCAATGGTTACGATGCAAAGTGGGTATTTATTTTCATTTTTTTTCAGAATATCTGAAATCAGCTCATCCTCATAGTGTCGCTTCACAATAGATCGAGCAAGCAGGCATTGCTTGTCATTGCCGTCTTTTGCTTTGGTGTCAGAATTTATTGTTTTACAGGTTTTTGTATCTGCATAAAGATACTGTGTTACGGCAGTATAGGTTGTCAAAATCTTCGATTCTTTTATAACAGGGTCGACGATTAGCCTATTACAGTTGCCTTTTTCTGAGGCGTCTATATAGCCATCTCCAATGTCTGCAATAAAGTTGTTGGTCATGATCCTGAACTCCTTTGGCCTAGTTGGGTTTCCTTCCGACGGTTTCGTCAGATAATACTCACGCACGCCCTCTTCTTCCAAGAATTCCAGAAGCATGTCCTTGTTGCGGAAGATATGAATAGTTTTTTCTTTGCACGAATTTAAGTTGTCAATGCTACAACCCTTCAATTCAAGAGAAGAATAATCTATTGGTTTGTCGTGTGTTCCCAAAAACACATAAATGGGCTCAGGATTGTTGCCATTTACTCCAACTTTGAACATCTCATACACTCTTTTGTCTCTTTCTGGTTTTTTATCAGCACATGCTTTTGGCTTTTTATAAGCATCACTCTTCATGTATGAAATATGTATTCCAGAAAGTGCTGGAAAAGCTCCAGAACGTGGGCGTTGGGCCAATCCATGTTCAAAATAGTCGGCAAAGCGTCGAGGTGTCATGTCGAATACAACAAGATTGTTTTCGTACGGCATGTATTCCTGCATCCTGAGACTTTCCAGAACTCTATAGTAGATTCCGGTACCGTACATTCCGGCATTCATCAGGATGATGTCAACATTTTCTCTTAAATGTCCCTCATCTTTCAATATCTTTGAAAATGCATAATAAATGTCCCCGAATAGGCCCGTAACAAACGAAGATCCATATCTCAAGTCATTATCTGTTTCTGGGAAGTATATGTTCGTTTGATTCCCAGTCTGAGTGATTTGAGGAAAGGTGAAAACTTCTGTAGGATAAAAGTCTGGCTTCAATCCATCTTCCTCGCCGCAAATTAGATGTGAGCTGGCGCGATAGATGCAGTACCAGTAATCAAAGACGTCTTCTGTTTGTATTTGGTCAGATGAGATAGCATCTGCGATCTCTTTGGTACACTCATCAACATTCAGGACTTCGAGGATGGCCTCTCTGGCCTCTCTGTCTTTTTGATTCACCTTAATATAGCTAACAGCAGCATGATAATAGTCTTTGCATGCTGGCATGTGATCCATCATCCTGTCTTCACATTGCTTTGGCGTCTTTGGTGTATAGCCAGTTACAGCACTTGTTATGTGATAGCCGGATAACATCGCATGATAAGCGTTTGATACTTTATCACCTTTGATGTCGTTTGTTTTATGGATAACAAAGCTAAAGCTCGAAGCAAAGGTGCTGTAACCAGGGACTTGAATAAACCAGAGGACATCTTTGAGTGGAACATCACTCTTGATAGGATCTCCTGTACATATAAATTCATTTCTATTTCTTTCTGCATTCCATATTTTTGTACATTTTGGAGCTTTAATTGAAGAAATGTCCACCTTTCCCACAAATCGCTCAGCATTGGGCTGGACAATTCGCAGTGCATCTAGCCAAGAGCCATTATCGTCTGCATCCGTGTTGTATAAAAGAAAATTGTGAGTTTTTGCTCGGAATGTATCGTTATCGTCGATGCTTGGTAGTACGTCATTTTCATCTATAACAAAGGCTTGAAGGAGTGATGTATCCGATGCCTCGCCAAAAACAGCAATGATACCCTCAAAAATTTCCCTGTTGATTTTAGCATTGACCGCGTTAACAAGCTCGTGAATCTCCTCGGATGTCAGTTGACTCACGCTGTCGAGTCGTGTGTTGTTTTCGTTGTAGTAGTGCAGAATGAGGTGATCTTCGGGAATGGGAAGATTCAGGCCACGGCACGGGATAAGGCTGTTGTTCAAAAGCTCTTGCTCTTCTTCATCGTCCACTATTTTTCTCTCAAAGTCTGGGTCGATGAGACCAAACAGGGATACCAAGAGGGCACGCGTAGACCTCCAGTTGAAATGTGCTGCAATGATGAAAGCTCGCACATTTTTATGGTAGGCATCCTGAAGCGCAAGCTTGACAGCACAGTGATTCGAAATGGTCAGACTTCCAAATTTTCCCGAGTAGACAACCGCCATTGTGGTGTCGTCCACAGCACCAATCACCGCTACATGTAAAGCATTGCCGTTGTCGCCATCCGCCGGAACTGAAAAAATAGCGTATGGGGCGATGTTAGTGAGATTCTGCGGGACATTCTCCAGTGTCGCAGAAACAAACCTAAAAGACGCAGCATTAATAACGTTCTGTAGGTAATCCAGATGCTTATCAAAGTTGTGATTGCCTATCGTATCATAGTTCAGGCCAATAGCATTGAGATTCTGGACGGTGGGAATATCGGAGAAAAAACCCGACATCGCCGAAGTACGCCCGACGCTGTCACCATTGCTTGCTCGAATTCGTCTGACTTCATCACTAAAGTAGATCTTCCAGAGCGCATCAAGGGGCACAGAGCCGCCTTGTGCGGTGTTGCAGATATAGTGTTTTTCGTATTCAAGACACGGAGAGGGCTTGATGGTAGGATCGGGTATACTGCATATAATGTGGCTTAGATGCTCCTGACCATGTTCCTGACCATACGGATAAATGGTGATCTCATTTTTGATTGCATCCCACGACGCAAATTCTTCGCCGAGTTTGAGACGAGCGCTATTGGAATTTCTTTCACAAATTTCTTCTTCGCAAACTTCACACTCCGATTTGCAGTCCTTTTGTTCGCAGTTCGTTTTGCAAAACTGGTCGCAATCTTCCTCTGTGCAAGTCTTCAGGCATTCCATTTCGCATGCCTCTATGCAATCCGCTTCGCAAATCCCTACATCGCACTTTTTCTTGCAAGTGGCCCTTGGCCATATGAAATCGTTGCTGCTACGGCAAACCGCTGCATTAATGACGTGTCTTGGCTCAACTCTCCCGGAGAATTCGGACAGCAGGACAACACCCAGCGTGTAGCTCTCGCCGTGTGTCGGGTCGAGCGGACGTTCGTAGGGGACGGTGGAGGGTTCCTGGCAGGCATGGCAAAATCCGAGCGTCACGAGGACGAGCGACAGGCAACGGCCCATCGTTCGTCTGCCAGAAAGAGCAAATGCGCGAGATTTCATGTCTTTCTCCGGGTAAGATGTATCGTATCAGGTCTCTTGCGCAAGCGCCATGAGGTTCTGGGCGATCTCCTCAAGCATTTGCTTTTGGTGTGCGCACTTGGATGTCAGAGCGTCGGATTGCGCTGCCAAATCGGCTTCAGCCTGACGGCAGCAGGTCTTGAGGCTGTCGCATTGGTCTGTCAGCTCTGCCACGCGCGATTCACTTGCCGCGAGTTGAGCCTTGAGAGAGGCAATCTCGGCCTCAAGGCGTTCGACGGTTTCGTTGCTGGCGCCTGATACCGCTGCGGCCACAGCAGATGGTATGGGTTTGGCGCCGGGAAGGCCCGGGCGAGGCAGTCCTGCAGAAAGACCGCCCGGCTTGGGCAGCGATGCGCCCTGAAGTGCGGGTGGTGCACCTGGGAGTGCTGGCTTAGCCAAAGGAGGAGGTACTGACGCGGGTTCCGAGGGCTTGGGAAGGGGTTCTGGTTCTGGTACAGATTCTGGAATCAAATCGACGGGTTCGTCGTCAAATCCGTGAGGCAACCCGTCTTCGAGCGAATCGTCCAGCTCGTCGGCATCAATATCTGCAAAAAGGTTGAAGTTGTCCAGCGACAGCGCTTTTAAAACTTCCGAGTCATCGTCAAGCAATTCGTCGTCGGACGAACTTGATACGTCAATCATTTCCTCCGAGCCGGACGACACTTCGCCAGATGATGCTGGCACGTTAAGCCTTTCCTCCGAATCGGGTGACACTTCGCCTGAGGACTCCGCCACGTCGGCCATTTCTTCGTCCTGCTGTGCTTCTGATTCGCCCAATTCCACCGCCTGCTCGGCCTGTTCGGCCGCAAGTGCATCCAGTTCCGTCAAAATATTGCCCATCTCCTGAATCAGCATTTCGACGTCGAGTGGTTTGAGGAAGTACCCATCCGCATGATTGGCAAGTGTGAGGTGCTGCTCGAACGCCGTCGTCGTCTCAGCTGCGCTGGTGATGAATATGGGCAGTGACGCCGTGTCTGGCAATTTCTTGAACTTCGAACACAGCACAAAACCATTCTGATCCGGCAATTCGACGCACAAAATGGCCATATCCATCCCGGACTCGGCGATTTCCAGGGCTTCTCGCGCGGTGGTGACGCCAAACGTTTCGTATCCGGCACTGCCAAGTTCCTGAGCTAAAAAATCGAGCAGTTGCACGTCAGCGTCGACAATGAGAATTCTTTTCATGGAGCTATCCTTAAAACCAAAACTTAAACAAGTCATCAGGTGCGCCATTTTACCGCTTTAGAGCATGATGCTCAAGCTTTTCGAGACGGCGCCACCCAAAGATACCTACTAGCACAGACGCGCTTCAATGGTAATAGCTTTGACACCATTAAAAATGCTGGAGCAGGGGTTAGTCCCCGTCCATTGCCAGAAGAAGTGCGGCATGAGACTTCATGCAGGGGTGCAGTTCGGCCATGTTGCTTAATGTCTGCAGGTGTTCGCGCCCTAATGTCAGTGCGCAGCGAAGGGCGTGGCTTGTGTTGAGATAGGGATTGGCAGTCAGGGCAAAGCGAACTTCCTGGCGTGCGGTCCAGGCAGACAGGAGTATTGGCACCAGAAGGGCGTTTGTCGTGGGGCGGCGCGAAGCCATGAAGAGGATGTCGCTTTGCCGGATGGCAGGATTCTGACACAGGATTTCGATGACGGGCACGAAGGGGGAGCGAAGCAGAGCTTCGTTGTCGCCCCGATGATTTTGCCGTGCACGTGCTTTTTGTATTCCGAGGGGCTGGGTGATGACCGACTGTGCGTTTTGATCGTCGGCATGCGGCAGGCCATGGCGCGCCGGCGGATAGTCGGTAAGAGAGGTGCGGGTCAGGGCCGTGAGCCGTGCATCGCCTGTCTCTTCGGCATAAAGTGCCCGAAGGCGCGGCACAAACCACGCCGCCTGCGAACAGTGTGCAAAAACCTGTGCCGTGACGATAAGCTCCAGATGGGCTATTTCATCCCGATGGACGCGAGTCCTGAAAATGCGCCCGGCAAGCGTTGAAAAAAACTGCGCTTCTTTATCATGCTGCAGGCTGTAGGCGATCTTTGCGGAAAGAAGCGACGGATCGCTGATCGTCATGACTTCGAGCTGTCTTTGCTGTCGCGCATCAAGTCCAGTTTGCGAAGAATGTACTCGGCCGACTTGCGGTGGATACCTGCGATCCTGGCTGCCTTTGACACGTTCCCCTCGGCAAGCTCAATGACACGCTTCCAGTACCGCATTTCGAAAGCATCAATGACCACCTGCTTGGCTTCGGTAAAAGGCATCTGCCGGTCTAAAACCTGTTGGACATAGGCGTCCGAATCGTTGACCTCTCCCTCGCGTCGGGATTCATTTTGCGCGAGGAGTGCCGTGTGAAGGAGATGGGTTTCGATGCGGTCGCCATCGGAGAACAGAGCTGCGCGTTCGATAAAATTCCTGAGTTCGCGCACATTGCCTGGCCATCGATATGCCTTAAGCTTCTGGAGCGTCGAAAATGAGATCTGCGCCACAGGGCGTTTTGCAGACTCGGCCGTCTGCTGAAGAAAAAACTCGATCAGCCTGGGGATGTCCTCGGGACGCTTGCGCAGAGGAGGCATCTGGATTTTGATAACCGCAAGGCGATAATACAGATCCTCCCGAAAACTGCCCTGTTCGGCCTCCTGTTTAAGTGAGCGGTTGGTGGCGGCAATGACGCGCACGTCGACAGTGTACGTCTTTTCGCTTCCCACCGGGCGTACCGTTCTACTCTCCAGAGCCCGCAGCAGTTTGGGCTGAAGATCAAGATCCAGCTCGCCAATTTCGTCTAAAAAGAGTGTTCCGCCATCGGCCTGCAAAAATGCGCCGCGCCGATCAGATGCCGCCCCCGTAAAGGCTCCCCTGACATGGCCAAAGAGCTCAGATTCGATGAGATCCTTCGAAACTGCCGCACAGTCAAACACGATGAAGGGTTTTTGACGGCGCTGGGAGTGTGTGTGGATGGCATCCGCAACGAGTTCCTTGCCGCAGCCGGATTCCCCTTCGATAAGCACCGTTGCGGGTGTTGGGGCTATCTTTTCGAGCAGGCCAAACAATTCACGCATGATGAGGGAATCGCCCAGCAGTTTTCCAAAATGGTCCAGCTGCGAGATCGACACCTCTACGGCATCCTCGCCAAGTTCAAAATCGATGGCCACATTTCCGCAGCGAAACGTCATGCGCGATGTCAGATAGATGTCTGTGATGCGTATATCGCCGATAAATGTGCCATTTTTGCTGCCAAGATCGACGAGCCGGTATCCGGCAGCATCGACCTCAATTTTGGCATGCTGACGGGAAACCGTAGGATCCGGCACGCACAAATCGCAATCGGGATGGGCACCAATGTGGATGAGGCGCTTTTGAAAAACGCCCGTTTTGGGGGTGTCAAGTTTGGCGGTGAGACGGTACTGGGTGACCTTCAGCGCAATGGGAGCTTCTCCCAGGGTGGTTTTCGTAAAATCTGACACGCCGTATCTCCGCTTGTCTGTGCCATCAGGTGCCCGGCGTTTCGTAGAAGACGATGCTTTTGCCGTCGGGCAGAAGAACAAGGCGTGCGCTGAACTCGCGGATATTCATCGCCAGTGTGCTCTGGTTCATGTACCAATAATTGAGAGCCTTGCGCTTTGCATCGCTGCGGGTCCGTCCCGTAAAAGTAATCGGTTCCTTACGCGCTTGGGTCTTCTCGTGATTTCCCATCGTGCTTGTCTCCTACGATATCATTCCAAATCCAGAGAGCCCAGTGAGAGCAGGGCGTACAGCGTTCGATGCACGGGATACTCTTGGGAGAAGAAGGCGAGCATCTCGATCAAAGTATCGCCTTTTTCAAGCCTCTCGACAACAGCTTTAGCGTGTGGCGAGGAAAAAAGGCGGTTCGCCAAGCCTGTATTATCGCGCATCTTCAGGAAAAACGGTAGACATTCCCGCGTGCCTTTCAGAATCGTCGATATGGGGATGCGCGTCATGACGGCTTCTTCAAGGAGGTGCATCATGTCGTCGTAGCCCAGCATGGGTATGGGGGCAGGGCGTTTTTTTTCTTCTTCGATCCAGTCGAAGGACTCATGCCGCAGGGCTGTCAGATCCAGCAGACTCTGGCGGATCCAGGCTTGTTCGACGCAGGCTGCGTGGGGGATGGCGTCCCTGGCATCACGCCTGGTGATGGTCTCGGCATCAAGCGCGCGGCGCAGCGCGTGGTAGGCTTGTTCGGTAAGAGCGCCCGTCTGGAAAGCATGCCAGAAAACGTCGAGGCAGGGTTCATTGGTGGCGATGCCCGTGGGCAGGCCGGCAAAAAATTCCAGGCAGGTGTGCGTGCGATCGCGCCACAGGTGCAGGGCGCCGCTTTTGGCCTCCGACACGATGTGCATCAGGATGGCGCAGGGCGCCACAAAGGCCAGGTGACCGTGTCTGGCAGGGGAGAAGCGTGCGCTGAGGGCGGCCGTTTCGGCTGGAAATTGCTTTTGGAGTGCAGGCGATCCAAGTGTGGGTTGTTCACCGGATAGCAGTGGAAGGGCACTGATTTCGTTCTCGCCGCGGCGTTCTGGTTCTGGGGGTGAGGTCTGGGTGCACCGCCACAGGAAAGCAGGCGATGGCGTTGTGCTGAGGAGGGCGTGGGGGTGGCGCACAGAGGGCGTCATGGCTCGCCGGATGGCTGAGACCAGGTCTGCCCGGGGCGGGTTCTCGTCGAGTATCTCGAAGAAAGCACCGCTTTGGGCGAGTGCATATTCGACACCCAGGCCATCGATCAGGTTCTGGATGAGGATCCAGGGGATACCTTTGTCTTTGTATTGGATGGCGATGTCGACGACGGGGGCTGCGTCGATATAGCGTTCGGTGAGGATGAATGTTGGTTTGGAGCGTGCCAGGATGCTCGACAGTTCGAGGGCATCACGCACTTCGATGATGCGTACTTTCAGATCCTGAAGAAGCGCTCTGCAGGATGATTCGAGCGAGGGTGCGTGGATGGCAAGGACGGCTTCCATGGGGGATACTTGGGAGAAGGGGTTGGGGGCGTTGCGGGGGCATGGCCCCCGCAGAGGGGGTAGCCGCGTATCGGCGGGGCGGCCCGGTCCGGCCGTTCCG
>Ga0209737_10001956_pt1 | contig 14475 bp, 12 predicted proteins | sample TergutCu122P3_FD_187284 | JGI IMG/M metagenome (GOLD analysis project Ga0209737, IMG submission 187284) | Cubitermes ugandensis P3 segment gut microbial communities from Kakamega Forest, Kenya - Cu122 P3 (SPAdes) (version 2) | ecosystem: Host-associated > Arthropoda: Insects > Digestive system...
TACTGCCCAAGCCATAATTGCACCCAAAAACGGACCGGAACAAGGTGTTGCCAAAATTGTAGCACAAATTCCGCGGACAAAATTGCCGAAGAATGATTTTTTATCTTGTTTTCTTTCTATCTCGGCAACTTTTGAGTTTGGTGAAATAACAAAAACATCAAATAGAAATAATGCTCCAAAAACCATAAAAATTGAAAGAATCGTTATGAATATAGGATTTTGGAATTGTTGTCCCCACCAAATTTTTGCTTGAATTGTGATTAGTGCAAGCAGCAAGAAAATAAAAATAATTCCTGCCGAAAAAGCTAAACTACGTAAAACCGCAATTTTTTTACTTGTGTGTTCGGAAAATGACAAGATTTTTATTCCCAGAACCGGCAAAACACAAGGCATAAAATTCAAGATTATTCCTGCCAAAAATGCAAATAAAATTGCAGTAAATAGAGTATAATTTTGTGGAGGAGTGTGCGTTGTAAAATCTATATTATTTAGGATTTGTTCTGTGATTTTTAGCGGTAAATCGTCAGCTTCTTCATAAATTTTCAGTAATTCTTCATCAAAAAATCCTTTGTCGGGAAAAATTTCAATAATATTTGAAAACGGAATACAAGAAATATTGCAATAAACGCCCTCGATTTTTATATTTACCGGAAATTGACTTTCAGGTGAAAATGCGAGAAAAATTGCAGTTGAATTTTCCCAAGCCCAGACCCATTCATTTTCCGGTTCGTTTTCGGGTAAGAATTTTTGAGGAATTTGCTTTTTTGCAAACAAAATTTCTGCTGTTGCGCTATCAATAAGAGTTATTTGTAAATCTTTGCCGATTCCGGGACCTTTTGGGTTGGAATAAAGATGATAATTATCGGGAATATCAATTAAAATTGCAACGATTATAGTATCATTTTGGTATAAAAATGAAGTAGAAAATTCAAGTGTATCTGGAAAAGTATTTTCACTTTCTAATTTGAAATCAAACGCAAATAAATGTATGCAAAAAAATAAAATCAAACAAAATGGAAGAAAATTTCTCAAAGTACTTTCCAGGAATTTTGTCCGTTTAGAGTTATGGGACTAAAGAATTGCCAACCAATTTTTTCAAGTCGGTATATTTTCCCGTCGTCTCCTTTAACCAAATCTCCGATTTTATATTCGGAGTGCGGTTTATATGCTGACCAAAGCGGGATTTCTATTCTAACTTCGGGATTTTCCGCAACTAATTTACGAATAAGCCAAGAATCGCCTTTCTTTTCAAAAACAATTCTGTCACCTTGATTGATTTTCAAATCCTGGCGGACAATCTTCGGAATTCTTGTCATGTCATTAACCGACAATTTAGCACTTATCATAATAAATCTCCCGATAAAAAAACGCAGAATTTTACTTCTGCGTTTAGTTTTTACTTTTTTCAGAAATTAAGCAGGTAAAATTCTGACATATTTTCTATCGTCGGTTTTTTTATAAAAATCAACTTTCCCTGCGGTTTTTGCAAAAAGAGTATGGTCTTTTCCGCAACCAACATTTTCGCCGGCATGAACTTTTGTTCCGCGTTGACGAATAATTATGCTTCCTGCGCTAATCAACTCTCCAGCATATTCTTTTACACCAAGTCGTTTCGCGTTACTATCGCGACCATTTTTGGTACTTCCTTGCCCTTTTTTGTGTGCCATTGAAAATCTCCTTAATTATGCTGCTTTAATCGAAGTAATTTTTACTTTTGTGTAATCGGTACGATGTCCGTTTCTTCTTTGGTAATCTTTTCTTCTGTGTTTTTTTACTACCAAAATTTTTGCCGCACGCCCATGTTCCACAATTTCCGCCTTAACAACCGCACCAGCAACTTCAGGTGTTCCGATTGTTGTTTTGTCTCCGTCACTCAAAAGAAGAACGGATTCAAGAGTAATTTCTTGTCCGACTTCGCCATCTACAAGCGGAATATCAAGAAATTCGCCTTCGGCTACTTTATATTGAAATCCGCCTTGTTTAACTACTGAAACCATTTTTAAGTTTCTCCTTAAATCTATAAAAACATTTTATTTTTCAAAAAACGCTTACTAAAATATTATATTGTACCTGAAAAAAGCAAGAGTTATAAATGTTTTTCCGTAATCTGTTCGCTTTGTTCGTCCGTATAAATCTCAAAATCATTTTGACCTAAGCGCGGCGCAACTTCAAAAACCAATTTTACCTTATGTTCATCTTCTAATTCTTTCTGTAATTCGTTGCGCTCAATATAGTCAAAAATTGTTTGTGAAACTAAAATTTTAATCGGAGATGAAATTTCATCTGCTTGTGCTCTGTGAAGCCATCTGTCAATTTTAGAAGCTATGGTTTTTGACGAAAATACTCTTCCGAGTCCGTTACAACAAGGGCAAATTTCTGTCATAAGTTCGTTTATTCCAGGGCGAACTCGTTTTCTTGTCATTTCCATTAAATGGAATTTCGATAAATCCGAGCAATTGGTGTTCGTAGAGTCATTTTTCAAAAGTTCGCGCATATATTTTTGTAATTCTTCGCGATTTTCGAGATTTTTCATATCAATAAAATCAACAACAATTATTCCTCCGACATCACGCAAGCGGATTTGCCGTGCAATTTCTTTTGCTGCTTCCATATTTACTGCAAAAACCGTGTCTTCAAGCGTATCTTCTGAGTTATTTCGCCCTGAATTTACATCAATAGCCAAAAGTGCTTCGGTTTTATCAAAAAATAAATATCCCCCGCTTTTTAGCCAAATTTTTCTGCGAAGTGATTTGTCCAAGTCCCGTTCAATATCGTAAGCATCAAATAGAGGAATACTTTTTGTATAAAGAGTAACTCGGTTTTTCATTTCGGGTGCAATTCTGCTTAAATATGCAATAATTTTTTCATAGTCGTTTTTATCGTCTGCAATAACTTCTTCAACTTCGTTTGAAAACAAATCTCTTATTGATTGTGTTATTGTGTCTTGCTCTTCATACAAAAGGCACGGCTCATCGCCTTCGAGTGCTTTAGATTGTATGATTTCCCATTCTTCCACAAGTGATTTTAGTTCATTGTAAATCAAATCTTCGTCAACATCAAGACCGATTGTGCGGACAATGCAGCCCATATTTTCGGGCAACATTTGTTTTAGTGATTTTCTTAGCCGTTTTCGTTCTTTTTTACCATCACTTTTTTTGGAAATCCCTATGTTTTTTGAATCCGGAACAAGTACGGAAAATCGTCCTGCAAGCGAAATTTTTGTAGTTACCTTTGGACTTTTTGCTCCAATCGGCTCTTTTGAAATCTGAACAAGGATTTCTTGTCCTTCTTCAATTAAATTTTCAATTGCATATATGTTTTTTTTCGGTTTTTCTTCTGTTTCGTCATAATCATCATTATCTTCAGGCTCGTTTTCTAATTCATCTTCCGGTAATTCTTCTTGTGAAATATTCGGAATTAAGCGTTTTTCAATATCGGCAACATTTAAAAAAGCATTTTTTTCAAGACCGATGTCTATGAATGCAGATTGGATGCTCGGCACAATTCTTTCGACTCGTCCGCGGTAAATATTTCCCAAAATTCTGTGATTATCCGGTTGCTCAACAACATATTCTACAACTTTACCTTCTTCAAGAACGGCAACTCTGTTTTGTGTAGCGCTTGAGCTGAATAATATTTTTTTTACCATGGCAAAATTTGCTTTCCTGCAATGAAATTTAGATAAAAATATTTTTTGCCTAAAACTTCTGCGAAAATTTCGGTAAAAAACAGAAAAATTATTTGCAATTTTCTACAATGCTTTGAATGTCGCTCAAAATTGTGCCAAGTTTTATTTTGCGAATTCCATCGCCGACAGCTGTATTTCTGTCTTTTCCTGTCCCCAAATTGCTGGTTGTTGTGGAATATAATTGCTTGCCTTTTTTGTCTGTCACTAAAATTTGTGCCAAAACGAGCGAGCGAACAAAGTTTTTAGAAGCCGAAACTCCGTCAATTGTTTCTTTTGGAGTATCCGAAATCAAAACCGAGATTTTGATACAAGCATTTTTATCGCTCAAAATTCCGTGATTTGACAACATTTCATTTGCTGATTTTTCAATTGTTAAAAGTCCGTTTTTTAATTCCGGTGAAACTGAAATCGAAATTTTTGCAGGTAAATCTAATGGTTTTACGGAATATGAAAATTGAATAACAGGCAATACTTGGGCATGAATTCCCGTGATGTCTATTTTTATAGTATATTTATATGTTCCGCGCAATGTCGGGACATTTTCACCTAAAACAAAATTTATAATCCCGTCAACATCTGAATTTTTCGTAGCGATTTTTTTATTTTTTTCGTCAAAAAGTGAAACGGGCAAATTTTCAACAGCTAAATTATTTGCCGTTATTTTCACCGAAAATGGTTCGATTTCAACAATTCGTATAGAATTAAGAATTTGTGCAAGTTTGCCGTCAATTTCAGCCTTTGACACAGGAATTCTTTCGTTTTCGGTTAGCGCCGCAGCTGCCGAAAGTAAAAGCCGTTCGTTTTGGATTGCTGATATTTTTTCTTTTGCAGAGTTCAAAAGCAAAATCGCCAATGCTATTTTTTGCTCTTTTATTGCAGTATTCGCAAGATTATTTGTCGTAATTAAATCATTTTGTAATTCGGTAATTTTCATTTTTTGCAGAGAGATAAACTTTTCTTTTTCGAGTGCAGCAAACGCGTAAAAATTGTTTTCTCGTTTGGATGTTGCAATAATTTCAACACCTGTGACATCGCCGACAACCGAAATTTTACTTTTCATATTTAATATAGAAGTATCTTTTTGTGAATTTTCAGTTGTGAGCGAAAATTCGGATAATATTTGCTCTGATTTTATAGTAGCCGAAATTTGTTTGCGAATTTCAACGAAAGCATTCTCACTTGCTTTTTTTTCTGAACTTCCAATGCCAATCGCCGTAAAATATTTACTTGTCGGAAATCTAATCATTTGCCCGCTTTCAATCCAGTTATCATCGTAAGCTTGTTGCGAAAAAGCGATTGCAAAAACAGCAAAAAATAATAAAGCTTTAATTTTCATGACGAAATTCCTTATTTTCATAATCATAATGAGCAAATAATATATTATATGCCAAATAAGATAGGTTTTGTGTATATAAAAATAAAGAAATTAACTTTTTTGTAAAAAAAATCCTTGACAATAAAAAAACTTGTTGTATAATGTTTTACGGAATGAGATTACTCATTATTTTTTTATTTAGCTCAAACATTAAACTTTAGGAGGTTTTTATGAGCAGAAAGAATGGTTTTACATTGGTTGAATTGATGGTTGTTATTGTAATCATCGGTGTGTTGGCAGCGGTAGCGATTCCGAAAATGATGGCAGCGGTAAACAAAGCAAGAGCATCAGAAGGTCCGCAAATCTTGGGAACAATTTCAAATTTGCAAGCAGCGTATACGGGGGAAACAGGTTCGTCTCTTGTGTTGGCTATAAATGCTACGGGTGCTCCGGTTACATTGCCGAACGCTGCATATGATAACTGGGACGCTCTTGGCTTTGACTTGGTGCCTGGTTCAAGATGGTATAACTATGAATCTACTGGAACGGCAGCTACTCCGGTGCTTGCTATTGGTGCACTCGGTCGTGATTTTGTTGCTACGGCTACAACAAGAGCGGATTTCGGTAGAGGGGCAGTTTTTGCGGCACCTCAAATACTTACAATTGACCAAGATGAAGAAAGATTGATTAACAGCGCGGCTCCAGTAGCGGGAGTTGGTATGGCACAACTTCTTCCTAACTGGAGATAGTCATCGGTTTAGTTTAAGTTTCAGTTTTATTTAGAGCAATCTCGGAAATGGGGTTGCTCTTTTTTGATTTTCGGCATATATTATTTTATGTGTGAAAATAAGGAAAGTTTTACGACAGAGTTTTCAATAATGACAAAAGAATATGATTTGATTTTGCAAAAAATACTGACAGAAATAAATTTAACCCGTTCAGTAATTGCTAATAGGGTAAATTCATCTATAATACGAATGTATTGGAATATAGGCAAGTATATTTCTGAAAAAAGATTGGAAGAAGGTTACGGTGGAAATGTAGTAGAACGCCTTTCTTTTGATTTGATAGAAAAATTTCCGGACGCAAACGGATTTTCTGCAAGAAATTTATGGTATATGAAAAAATTCTATTCTTTTTATGCTTTGGAAATCACAGATTATAGTAGTGTTTCAGAAACTGCCACAGCTGTGGCAGTTTATTTTAATTTTGAAAAATTCATTTTTTCGGCAGAACATTTGCCTTGGGCACCACAGGTTAATCATAGATAAAATTAAAAACAGAGAAGAAGCGTTGTATTATATCAAGTTAGCGGCAAGTATGAGATTTTCTCGAGATATATTGCTTCACTCAATAAAATCAGATACATATAAAACTACAAAAATATTACCTAAAACACATAATTTTGACAATACTTTGCCGACTGATATTAAACAACAAGCAGATATTATACTTAAAGATACATATAATTTTTCATTTATTGGAATGCCGATACCTTTAGAAGAATTAGATTTAGGAAAAAGGTTGGTAGAGAAAATAAAAAATTTTCTAATGGAATTAGGTGAAGGGTTTTCTTTTATGGGAAACCAGTATCGCTTACATTCAAAAGAGACCGATTGTTTTGTTGATTTATTGTTTTTTAACAGAAATCTTAAATGCTTAATTGCAATTGAGTTAAAAATAGGGCAATTTAAGCCGGAGTATGTGGGCAAAATGAATTTTTATCTTGGCTTGTTAGATGACCAAGTTAAGAAAGCAGATGAAAACCCATCTATCGGAATTATTTTGTGTGCCGATAAAAGGCAATGTGAATGTTGAAGTCGCTTTAAGAGACATAAATAAACCGATAGGAATAGCAGAATATAAATTACCTATACCGATTGACGAGATAAAAGAAATAATCACTCACGAAATTGAATTAATTCTATAAATTAGAGAATCGTTAAAATATAAGACAAAAGAGCAATTTCGGATATGAGGTCGCTCTTTTTTTTATAAAAAAATGCAAATATTTTCGTAAGTTGTTGTGGAATATAGTATTTTACGCCCAAATTCCTTGGAAAGTAAAAAATAGGAGCAAAAATATGGCTGGCTCAGAAAAATACAGCATATCTACAGATGAAGAAAGTTTGAAATTATATCTTAAAGATATTACAAAATACAATCCTCTTACACCCGAACAAGAACGTGAAACCGCAAGAAGAATTAAAGCAGGTGATGCAAAAGCAGAAGAACAACTCATAAAGGCAAACTTGCGCTTTGTGGTTGGTGTGGCTATTGGTTACCAAAATCAAGGTTTGGCGTTGAGCGATTTGATTAACGAAGGAAATTTGGGTTTAATAAGAGCAGCTCGCCGTTTTGACGAAGCAAAAGGTTTTAAATTTATTTCTTACGCTGTTTGGTGGATTAGACAAGCGATTTTACAAGGACTTGCCGACCATTCCCGAATTGTTAAAGTTCCGCTTAACAGAGTTGCGACAATTTATGAAGTAAGTAAAACCCGTGAACAACTTATGCAAAAATATTCGCGAAACCCTACGAATGCAGAAATTGCAGAAGCAATGGGAATGAGCGAAAATGATGTGATAAATTCTATAAAAATAAGTGGTCGCCACCGCTCGCTTGACGCTCCTTTGCGTGATGATGACGGCGGAACAATGTTTGATACTTATGCCAACGAAAGTATTGAAGATACGGATGCTGCGGCTATGGAAAATTCAAATTCGTCGGAAATGTGCAAAATTATGCGCGACTTTTTGACCGAAAGAGAATATTTGGTTGTCAGAAAATATTACGGAATCGGTGAAGAAATGCATTATACTCTCGAAGAAATCGGACAACAGATGGATATTACTCGTGAGAGAGTTCGCCAGTTGAAAGACGGAGCTTTAATTAAACTTCGCCGTTCAACAAAAGCGCAAAAATTGATTAGAAATATAATGATGTCGTAATTTTATTGCGATTTCGTTTTGAAATATGGTATTTGTATGGGCAGGGTTTGTGTCTGTCCAAAAAGGTTTCGTGCGTCAGGGAATTGTGTGCAAATCACAAACAATCTCAGTTGCCGTGAAAACTAAAATTTAGTTAAAGTCGGAAGACCTTCACGAAATCTTTCTCAAAAAACATTGCTGAAGACGGTGTTTGGGTTTGAATTTTTTTTGTTAGGTTGTTTTAATGAAATCGGTATTTTTGACAATACTGCTTTTGGTATTTGTGTGTTTTGCACAAGAATTCAATGACACAATGTTTGTCGTTGATAATTTTGACACAATTTCACAAAATCAAAATATTGTTACTGAAGTCTCGGGCGAAAAAGCAAATTCTCGGGGAATTTTGAATGCTATAGCGTTTGAAAGCGGGATTCAAAAAGATAGAAGCGGTACAGTTGGAAATTTTGAGAATTTTTCGATTCGCGGACTTGCAAGTTCTCGGCTTGGAATTTTTGTTGACGGAAATTCCGTTGCAAATGCCGGCGGCGGAGCGGTTGATTTATCAAGATTTGACGGCTTAAATATATCAAAAATTAAAATTTATAAAGGATTTGTTCCTGCAGAACTCGGCGGAAATGTTTTGGGTGGTGCGGTAAATATTATTACGCAAAATCCCGAAAATGCTGAATTTTCTCCGTCAGTGTTTTTGCTTTACGGAAGTTTTAATGAATTTAGAGCAAACACTAATTTGAATAATATTCCGCTCGGAAACAAAATAAAATTGTCGCTTTCTGGAAATTGGCATTCTGCTGAAAATAATTACAAATATATGGATTATAACGGGACTTTTTACGGCAAAAATGCGACAGCTGACGACACTATTCGCAGAATGGACAATAATGAATTTCGTTCGGCGGCTGCAACGGCTTCTGTAAAAACATTTCAAAAGAATTTTGATTTGGACGGGAATTTTTCTTTTTTATATTCAAAATATGAAATTCCATCGCCGGCGGGAGTACGATATGAATTTAGAAATCAAACGGCTTATGATGAAAGCAAAGATTATATTTTGATGCTTAATCAAAAAATTCACAATAGATTTGAAAGCAAAATAAATTTATCGGCGATTTTTTCGCAAGATGCGTTTCATTGGACATATAAAGATAATTTCAGATTTCCTTATTCACTTTTGAAAGATGAAACAGGTGAAATTTCAAGTAAAAATACGGCATTTGATGGCGGATATTTTCACAAGTTTGAAATGGGAAATTATTTTGCGTTGTCGCTGTATAATTTGGCAAGATTTGAGAGAATAAATTATATGAATGATGTTACTGGTTATGATTTGAGTGACAGGGAAGTTCAGAGATTAAGCGGCTCGCTTTCGGCGGATTTTAGTTTGTTTACGGATTTTACGGAAGTTATTTTGGGCGGGACGATTAGAGCTTATGCAGACAGAATTAACGATTGGGACGAAGGTTTTGTTTACAAAAAAATTCCCGATGATACGATTTTTGATGTTGATAAATCAGTAAGATTGAGTATAAATAATTATTTATTAACAAAACCAATGCAGGTTTTTGCTGATGCGGTTTTTGCCGAGAGAATACCGAGTTTGCGTCAGCGATACGGATATTACGGCATTATTCCAAATACAAATTTATTGCCTGAAAAGGTGTTTTCTTCGCAAATCGGAATTATTGCCGATTTCGATAAATTTAAGACAAATTCTGCGGTTTTTTGTAATTATTCACAAGATTTGATTCGTGTGGTTTACAGAAACAATGTTGGACAAGCTGTAAATATTGCAAAATCGGTAAATTTTGGTTTTGAAAATTATATTTTTTGGAAAGTTTTTGAAAAAATTGAGTTACGGAATAATTTTACATTTCAGGAACCAAGAAATTTAAGTGAAAAAAGCAATAAAAAACTTTATTTGCCGAATGAAAGTCGATTAAAAAACAATACTGAAATAAAAATCGGAGACTTTGAAGGCGTTTCGTTTTTGCCGTCTTTATCATTCCAATCTGCATATTTTCACGATTTATATAATAGTCATCGTGTGCCGTATGATGAAAATAAGGCAGGGCTTGCATTTTTCAATTTTGTTTTACAATATGAAATCAAAACTTTGCTTTTTCAAGCTGGTGTGTATGATATTTCATCTGCGGGTAATTCACCCGAGAGACTTACGGCAATTGAAAATCCGTATTTCGTTTTGCGGTATCCGGGAATGAGTTTTAAAGGAAGTGTAAAATGGGAACTTTAACAATAAAGGAGTGTTTTATGAGTTTTAAAAAGTGGTTAAATGCTGTATTGGTTGCAGCAGTATTTATTGGTTTTTTTGGTTGTTCTGACGACCCGAAAGAAGACAAAAGTGTGCTGACAAAAGTTGCAAATACTGACTTGCCTGTTGTTGCACTTAAATCGGTTGGAGCGACAACCATTACGCTTGAAGCTGCAAGTGATTATTCGGCGGGTGGATATGGAGTAATTACTTCTGATAATTATTTTTCAAAAGCGATAATTTCTACCGATGCAGCCGTTGATTTTGCGGATGGAAATTTTTATATTTTAGAGCGGTTTCCTGAAAATTTGGATTTTTTGACGGCTGGTGGCGAAATTATTAATCAAGTTCCATTTCAAAATTCTGCGTTTTTTAATGCTCACGGAGTTTGTGGAAATGGCAGCGGTAAAATTTATGTCGGTTCTTATGAAGATGTAAAAATTGCAGTTTTTGAAAAAGAAAACGGCGAAATTAAATACAAAAATGATATAAATTTACCATCATTTCCTAATGCTAAATTGAGTGATTTGAAATTTGCGAACGGGAAAATTTATGTTGCTTTGCAGTTCATGGAAAATTGGGCACCATCGGCAAAATCAAAAGTTTTAGAAATTGATGAAACTGGAAATGTTTTGCGTGAATTTGAGAGTAATTTTATGAATGTTCTGCAAGTTGAAATTCGTGGAAATAATTTATTTGTTGTAGATGCGGGAAATTATTTTGGCGGCGAATTTAACGGCGGAATAACAAAAGTTGATTTGTCAAACGGAGCCAAAACAACGATTTTTTCAGCAAGTTCAGCAGAAGGAAATCCATATAAAATAGAATTTGCAACGGACAACAAAGGATATTTGAAACTTTACAAAGATTGGGGCGATGAATATATTGTTGAATTTTTGTTAAGTGGCTCAACGATGAATCTGACTAAAGGTGATTTTTCCGATAAAAATCCAGTTTCGGATATTTCTTATAATCAAAGCACCAAAACATTGTGGCTTGCAAGTGGAAATGAAGTATTTAAATACTAAACTTTTTCAGTTTTTTTACAAAAATCGAATTTTCTCTTGACGGGATAACGGGGCAGAAAGTATTTTAGCCCCGTTATTGTTGAAAATAACACAATCGAGTTAGTAGCTCAGCTGGTAGAGCAACGCCCTTTTAAGGCGTGGGTCGAGGGTTCGAATCCCTCCTGACTCATTTTCAAAAATCAATCCGAATATGAAATTTAATCAAATATTTAATGAAGCCGCAGAAAAACTGCAAAAAAATAATATTTGTGTTTCCGGAATTGCCGAAAGCGTAGATAGTTTTTTTATTCGTGACATCTATGAAAAAAACAATGGTCTTGTAGTTGTTTTTGCGGAAGACGGGAAAAATGCCGAGAGAATTTGTAATGAAATAAATTCTTTTTCTCCTGATTTGGCGAAAATTTTTCCGCAGGCACATAATATTCCTTATAATATGCGTTCGATTTTTGGTCCGATTCGAGAACAGCGGCTTGTGGTTTTAGATGAAATTTTGAACGGCAAAGCAAAAATTGTCGTTATGCCGGTTTCAACGATTTTTGAAAAAGTTGCACCGCCTGATACGCTTTTTAATTCGGTGGTAAATTTAGTTGTCGGTGAAGATATTTCGCAGGAATTTTTAGCTGAAAAACTTACAATTGCGGGATTTTCACGAGAAAGTTCGGTGACAGAGCCCGGGCAATATTCAAAGCGAGGCGGAATTTTTGATATTTATGCGTTCGGACACGAAAATCCTATCCGTATTGAATTTTGGGGTGATACGATTGACAGTATCCGTGAATTTGATATTTTTAAACAGCGGTCAATAAAATCGATATCTGAGATATCAATTTTACCGATGCGGGAATTTTTGCCATCGGTTGAAGAGCGGGATGAAGCGTTGGTAAAAATTCGTGATTTTTGTGAAAAAAAATATATTGATAAGAAAAATTTAGATTTTATTGCTCATTCGTGGAGCGTTTTTAATGAAATTGACGGCTTGGAATGGTTTTATCACTGGTTTAATTTTGAACAGGTCAGTGTTTTAGATTATTTCCCTAAAAATACTTTGATTATCCATAATGATTTATTTGATTTTGAAAAAAGTTTTGACAGAGAAATTGCAAAATATGAAAATCATAAAGATAGAGTTCCTGAAATTGTTGCCCCTTTTGTATCATCCCCTAAAAATTTGCTTATCAGTGCTTCGGAAATTAAAGAAAAATTGAATTTTCGGCAGTGTTTTGTAAATACTATGAGAAATCAGGATGATTTGCCGCATTTTAGTTTTGATTTTGCAAATCAGCCGTCATTCGGCGGAGATTTTCCGCTTTTTGTGAATGATTTTAATCATAAACTCAGCATGGGCTTTGATATTACAATTTTTGCGGAAAATGACGGTTTTGCAAATAGATTGCGTGAAATGTTGGAAGAGCAAAATGTGCAAATCCCGAAAATTGAAATTGGTTTTGTGAGCAGCGGATTTTTATCTCTGAAAAATAAAGTTTGTTTTTATAGTGACAGAAATATTTTTGACAGGGCAGCAAGCAAGAGAAATGCAATAAAAACTGCAAAGCGGGCAAGCCGTGCGGCGGTAAATTTTGACCAACTTTCACGTGGTGACATTGTAGTACACGTTGACCATGGAATTGGTAAATATCTTGGAACGGAAATGGTGAAAATTGGTGATGTTGAGCAAGATTGTCTCTTGATTGAATACAAAGATAATGCAAAACTCAGAGTTCCGATTATTGATTATTATAAAATTCAGAAATATATTGGAAAAGACGGAGTTGCACCTGAATTATCAACTCTAGGAAGTTCTGCTTGGCAACGCAAAAAAGACAGGACTCGTGCTGCTTTGCAAGAAATGGCTGGGAAAATGGTCAAACTTTATGCTAAACGGGAATTTAATGAAGGTTTGATTTTTGCGCCCGATAGTAAATGGCAAAAAGAATTTGAAGATTCGTTTGAATATGAACCGACAAACGACCAAATTACAACAATCGAACAAATAAAACAGGATTTGGAAGACCCCAAACCAATGGATAGATTGGTTTGCGGGGATGTTGGTTTCGGGAAAACCGAAGTTGCGATGCGAGCGGCGTTTAAAGCGGTTATGAGCGGATTTCAAGTGGCAATTTTGGCGCCGACAACTGTTCTTGCATCTCAGCATGTAAAAACATTTAAAGAGCGAATGAAAGAATTTCCTGTGAAAATTGAAGAATTGAGCCGGCTTGTTGATAGCAGTCAAGTGAAAGCGACAAAAGAAAAATTGAAAAACGGCGAAATTGATATTTTGATTGGTACACACAAAATTTTGTCGAAAGATGTAATTTTCAAAAATTTGGGATTACTTGTTATTGACGAGGAACAGCGGTTCGGCGTGAAACAGAAAGATTTATTTGCAAATTACCGCTCGGCAATAAATGTTTTGTCAATGAGTGCGACACCGATTCCGAGAACTTTGCACATGTCAATGGCGGGAATTCGAGATTTGTCGCTTATAAATACTCCGCCGAGAAATCGTTTGTCGATTGAAACTAAAGTTGATGAAGACCATGACGAAATAGTTAAAAATGCGCTTGAAAATGAGTTGGAGCGGGGTGGGCAGGCATTTGTTGTGATGAACAGAATTGAAGGACTTACGGATTTACATATTCGATTGGAGCGGCTTGTTCCGAAAGCGAAAATTGCAGTTGCTCACGGACAAATGGAAGGCGAAGAAATCGAAAGAATCATGAGCAGGTTTGTTGCGGGACTTTACGATGTTTTGATTAGTACGACTATCATTGAAAACGGGATTGATATTCCGAATGCAAATACGATAATTGTTGAAAAATCCGATTTGCTCGGACTTTCGCAGTTGTATCAGCTTAGAGGAAGAGTTGGACGAAGTATTGAGCAGGCGTACGCGTTTTTCTTGGTTGATGATTTCAGAAAAATAAATAACGATTCTATGAAGCGGCTTAAAGCTATGGAGCAATATACCGATTTGGGAAGCGGATTTCAGTTGGCTATGCGTGATTTGGAATTACGGGGAGCGGGGAACCTGCTCGGAACAGACCAAAGCGGCTCAATTTCGGCAGTTGGTTTTGAACTTTATTGCCAACTTTTGAAAGAAGAAATTGAGCGGCTCAGAAATATGGAAAATGAAGCGGAACAGACAATTGATACGAAAATGCGTTTGAAAATTCATGGCTATTTCCCATCGGATTATGTGAGCGATACAACTTTGCAAATTTCTGAGC
>Ga0209737_10001957_pt1 | contig 14473 bp, 14 predicted proteins | sample TergutCu122P3_FD_187284 | JGI IMG/M metagenome (GOLD analysis project Ga0209737, IMG submission 187284) | Cubitermes ugandensis P3 segment gut microbial communities from Kakamega Forest, Kenya - Cu122 P3 (SPAdes) (version 2) | ecosystem: Host-associated > Arthropoda: Insects > Digestive system...
CGGCCATTCCGGTGCAGGTAGTGGCAACTTTCGAGTTGATAAACTGCATCGTGTCGTAAATTCCCAAGCCGTCATAGACAGAACCGCCGGGCGAATTGAGGTAAATCGTAATATCTCTGCCTGCATCCGACGAGTCGAGGAAAAGCAGTTGCGCCTGAATAATGTTTGCCACATCGCTGTTAATCGGCGTGCCGAGAAAAATAATTCTGTCCATCATCAAACGCGAGAAAACATCCAACTGCGTTACATTCAGCTGACGTTCTTCCATAATGTTTGGCGTTATGCGATAGTAATCGTTGGTAAATTGTGCGTATCGGTCTAATGTAAGTCCGTTTAAACCAAGATGTTTTACGCCGTATTTGCGAAATTCGTTGTTGTTATTCATATTTTTATTAATTCAAATTTGTTTTGCGTAGGGGCGAAATATTTTTCGCTCTCTTAAAAAATCACAAGGGCGAAAAATATTTCGCCCCTACGATTTGAAAAATTGTTGTCATTTACTCAACGGATGAATGCGTATGTCTTGCATAAAATCAAAATCTTTTTTGTTGAAAGTCAGCAGTTCCATTTTGTAATGCATGGCAAAAGAGGCTATCAAACAATCGGCTAATCTTAATACCGGCTGACCGGAACGTTGAACACAATAGCGTTTCATCAACTGCATCGATTTTTCCGATATTTTTTCATTGTTTTTCAACAATCCATATACATCCAGAAAATTGAGCGCATATTCTCTTTTTTCGGCAGTAAAACATCCTGCCAAAATTTCTAAAAACGTAATGTCGCAAATGTATGCATCATTCGCCGAAAGGCTGTTTAAAGCAATTTTAGCATCTTCGTTTCGTCTAAACAACGCAATCAATACCGAAGTATCTACCAAGCATTTTTTTCTGTTTGCCATAATTGGTCGCGATAATTGGTCTCATTAAATGGTGCATTATCTGCCCAAATTCCGTAGCCTTCGGTCAAACTTCCTTTTCGTCTGGGCGGAACGATTCCATCCGCAAAAACTTCGGTCGATTCGCGTTCTTTTTTCCACAAGTAGAGTTCTCGGAGTAAATTCTCATTGTTTAATCCGACTACCCAAGAAATAATATCGTGTTTCAACTCTATTGTTCTCATAAATTTTACAATTTGTTTTTTGGCACGCAGATAACACTGATTGATATACATTGATTTTTCTAAATGAGCAGGAAAATCTGCGTATATCTGTTTAATCTGCGTCATCAGCGTGCTATCTTACTTCGCCTCAAACAATTTATTAAAATCTTCAATCGAGATTTCTTTTTTGTTCAGTTTTACGGCTTTTTTCACCGCTTCGAGCACTTTATCTTCGGTAACTTTGTCGATAATGTTTTTGAGCGTATCCTCTTTTTTGAGCATATCTTGCGCATATTTTGTTACAATATCGTCTTCAATGCCAATCATACCGTATTGAGCAAACTGCGCACGTGTCATTTTCTTTGCAAATTCTTGCACATCTGCCGGTTCAATTTTCACCTCATTTGCTTTCGCGAGTTTATCTTTGATTAAATGCCATTTGAGGTCGAGAATCATTTTCGGGAAATCTTCCTCAATCTTCTCAGCAGTCAAGTTTTCGTTTGCCACGAGCAACCAACGTTTCAAAAACGCATCGGGAAAAGTTGCGCCATCCAATTTTTTCACAAGCATTTCGCGTGCATCGATGCCGAATTTGTAATCGCTGTCGGCAATCAAATTTTCTTGAATGTTCGCCTTGATTTTCGCGCGAAATTCATCTTCGCTCGTAACAACACCTTCGCCATACACTTTGTCGAAAAGGTCTTGATTCACTTCCGATTCGTGGTAGCGAGTGATTCCTTCAATCGTGATTTGGCAGTCGGCTGTGAAGTTTTCGGCTTCTTCTTTTGAAATTTTCAGCATCGAAGAAACTTCGGTTACATTCGCGTATGCTTTTTTCGGGTTGAAAACGATGGTATCACCTTTTTTCGCACCTGCAAAAAGTTTCTTTTGCGCCTCGTCTTGCATATAAGCAGGAGTTAAAACTGCACCTTCAACACGGATACCGTCTTCTTTCACTTTCTTCTTCGTAGCAAGTTCAAGCAATTCGCCTTTCAGCATGTCTTTTTCTTCAACAATCTCTTCCTGCATGTATTTTCCGTAGCGTCCTGTGTATGATTTAATTTGATTTTCAATCATTTCATTGCTTACGGCAATATCATAATAGTTTACCTTATCCTTTTGAGATAGATTTATTTCAAATTCGGGAGCAAGACCGATGTCGAACACAAAATCAAAATCTTCTTGGGTTTCAAAATCGATGTTGTTTTGCGATTCATTCGGAAGCGGTTCGCCCAAAATAGCGATGTTATTGTCGCGGATGTAGTTGTAAAGCGCGTCCGAAACTACTTTGTTAAGTTCTTCTGCTTCAACGGCTTTTCCGTACATTTTTTTGATTAAGCCGATTGGCACCATTCCGGGACGAAATCCGGGAATATTTGCTTTCTTGCGGTAGTCGCGTAAAGTTTTTTCAACTTTTTCGGCATAGTCAGCCTTCACAACGCTGATAGTGATCGTTGCGTTGTTTTGGTCGATGTCATTTTTAACGATGTTCATATTTTTATTTAATTTCAAGATTTCAGATTCGAAAATTCCAAAATTCAAGGACTTATCTGAATCTTTGAATTTTGAAATTTTTGAATCTTTGAATTTTCCGAGTGCAAAGATACGAAAAAAAACAAGATTCTGAAATGTGATTTTATTTCGTTAACTTATTGTACTCTTCTGCAGTTAGCAAAGCATCTAATTGCGACATGTCGCTGGGTGCGATTTTAATAATCCATCCTGTATTGTAAGGTGCTTCATTAATTAATTCAGGTGTATCTTGCAGCATTTCGTTGAATTCTACTATTTCACCATCGATAGGCTGATACAGATCCGAAACAGTTTTTACCGCTTCAATAGTTCCGAAAATTTCGCCTGTAGCGAGTGTTTCGCCTACAGTTTCAACTTCAACGAATACGATTTCACCCAATTCGCTTTGTGCGTAATCGGTAATTCCTACCACAACAACATCGCCTTCTACGCGAAGCCATTCGTGTTCTTTTGTGTACTTTAAATTTGCTGGTGTGTTCATAATTATTTTTTTTCTTGTTGATTAATTCCTTTGTTTCGTTTTTGAAATGCGTGTTTTTTAAGCGTTATCGATGAAACGCGAAAAACGATTAGCGAATAGAGTTATATACGAACGACTATTCACTAATCACTATTCACTAATCACTATTTTATCCGCAACCGCCGCAACCGGATTTTTTTTCGCTATGGCTTCCGCAACCGCCACCACCGCAGCCACCGCCACCCAAAACAGCAGCAAGCTCTTGTGGTGAAGGATTGCGCACTTCGAGGATTTTTCCTTTGAAGTGAAGTGTTTCACCGGCAAGCGGATGGTTTAAATCAACTTTCACTTTGTCGTTTGTAACTTCAATGATGGCTGCGCTCATACGATTGCCTTCGGTATCCATCAAAGGCACGATATTGCCTTCAAAAATCATTTCCGTATCGAATTTTCCATCGATTTCAAAAACTGCACGGTCTAAGTCAATCACATTTTCTTCGATAAAATCGCCATAAGCATCATCGGTTTCGAGCGTGAACTCAAATAATTGACCCGGCTCTAAGCCTTCTAATGCTTCTTCAAATTTTGGAAGCATCATTCCTACACCGAAAATAAATTCTAACGGTTGATCTTCGGTGGCGCGTTCCATTAATTCAAGGCTTCCACCTTCTGTTTCGGCATCGACATACAATTCGTATTCTGCTGAAACAAACTTGTTTGTTGTAATTTTCATTTTTTCTATTTTAAATTTGTTTATAAATTTTGCATATCACTCTACAAGCGAATCTTGTTAATCTTAAAATCCAATACATCTTGGTTCATCCATTTTTACAACCACACCATCGGATTTGTGCTGTTGCGAGCACGACGTTCGTACTTCAAATCTTGCAACATACTCGCATTTACACCAATGCGAAAATGATAGGACTTAAAACGTCCGAAGGGAACAAAACTCGCTGTCATTGTCCAACAACACAAGTGGCGCGTGGCGTTGATATTCATCTGCGTAAACTGCCTTGCTTCAAAATCGAAGGATGTATTGCCCGAAAAACGCCAATTATTCGTAAGCGATACATTTGCAGATAATTGCATCGAGTGCGAAAACATCATTTTATACCTCATCGTGTTTTCATTAAATACATTCGACGGACGATAATTGAGCGAGTAACTGATGTTGATATTAAATGGAATATTTACTCGTTCAAAACCATCTCTATCTACTTCGGCACGTTCTCGTGTTTGTACTCGCCTATCTACCGTTGCCGGTTGTTGGTCAAAATCATCATCGTCTTCTGCAAAAACAACAGGTGGAGTTTCATCTGCATCTCGCCGATCTCTGGTAAATCTATCACCTAATCTTCGAAATGTGTCATTATTTATACTCACTGTGTATGAAGTACTTGTTCCTAAAAAATGCGGAAACATGCCGTGTTGCCATGTGTAATCGGCACTTCGGAATACGCGACCGTTGTTATCAATCTTAAACATGTATGGATTAAATGCGCCCGAAAGATTTAAAGTTCTATTTCCTAAACGAAGGCGCAAGTTAGCATTAATATTTGAAAGATTCATCGAATCTGCCATAATATTATAGCTTCCGCTCACAGAAAAATTATCTATTAAACTAACAATTCTGAAAGTACTTTGTTCTGAATTTTCATCTTGCCTGTTTCGCACACGCATTTCGATATTATTTGCGAGCGAAAAATTAATATTTCCTTGCGCGCCGGCTGCCGGTCCTCGAAATCGGGTATTATCAAAACGCGAGTAACGCACTTCGTGCCATCCGGGATACGGTCCCATTGGGTCGGGCACAATGTAGGAGTCCCAAAATCCCCAAAATGGGTCGGAAAAATCAGGACTGTAACTAAAACCAACGCTTGGAGTCATTACATGGCGTATTCGATCCACGCGATCGCCAAATATTCTTCGACTTGGCACATAAAATCCAATGATTCTGGTTTGAGCGGTAACGCTTCCGTTGAAGTCAAAATTTCGATTGAAACCAAATATCGTATCGGTTACTACCGAGTTTGTTTGATCATCCCAACTGCGGCGAATAGAGCTTGTGTGCCAACGTTCGGAATAATTAATCGCAGGCGTTACGGTGATGTGATTAAATACTTGAAATGACGCAGTTATTGGAATACGATGTTGCATTCCGTTTTGCCAATCGCGCATAAGCGAAGATTGCAGTATCATATCTTGCCTTGTGGTGATATTATTGATTAAATTTCCGGAATAACTCATCGCAATTCTCTCAAACCAGCGATCGGGACCTACTCTATTGTCATTTTTAAAAGGGAAAAATCGACTTACACCAATATTCAAATTTGGCAACGACAAACTGATGGTTGAATCGCGCGTAACCTGCGTAATCTGCATTCCGCCCGAAAGAGAAAGCAATGGAATAGTCGGAAAACGTTGAGTCAGGTTAATAGAAGATGTAGCAGTGTTTTGCGAATTAATTGCCGGATTGTTGTAAGTGTTGATATTGTTTTGATTAAATCCGGAAGTGGTAAAGTTCACTCTTGCCGATAAGGTTCGATAAGGGTTCATTCTTGGATCTTGCTGATGAGTCCAATTTACCGCAAGACTTCTATTCCGTTGATAATCGGGCATATCGCGCTCGCCCATTACATCTTCTCGGTAATTTACGCTCACATTTCCGGTGAAACGATAGCGAACAATATAACGCGAAGCAAGTGAAGCTGCCCAAGTACCGCGTGTGTAAATTTCGGTACGCAATTCCATGTCCACAAAATCGTTGAAAGCGAAATAATATCCGCCATTCACAAGACCTAAGCCTCGATTGAGTTCATCCACAAAGCTCGGCATCAGAAAACCCGAAGAATAGGTGTCTGAAAACGGAAAAAATCCGAAAGGGATTGCTACCGGCGTTGGAACGCCCAGCATCACAAGTTGCGCCGGTCCGGAAATAATATGCGAACCCGGCTGTACTATTCCTCTTTGAATTCGAAGATAAAAATGCGGATCGTCATGGTTTTCACAGGTAGTATAGCGTGCGCCGGCAATAGCCAACAGGTCGTCGTCTCGCAACACGGTTTTATCACTAATAATAAAGCCTTCGCCTTGCTGAGTGATGGCATTGCGAACGAAACCACGCCGAGTTCTGATATTGTAGGTCATTTCTCTTGCTTCAAATTCATCGCCGCCATCGGAAAAAAGCGGCTCACCCACCATATTACCTATGCTATCGACCACACCGCGTGCAAATATCAAGCTACTATCCAGATTTACACGAATAAATTCGGCTTGAAGACGAATGTTGGTGTAGCGCACGTCGCCCGCACCGTGCAAAAACATGGTGCCATTGCTCAAAAACACAATCGAATCTTGTGCACTATATTCCACACGAGCATCCAAAGCATCGCTTCGCCTGCGTGTTGGAGCAATTGTATCTGTCGATATTTCGTTATCTATTCTGTCAAAATCCCGCGTTTGGGAAGGAGGAGTGTCGTAGGTAAATTCAGGCAAATTTACCGAAATACTGTCATTAGTAGCTGCTTCAATGGGTTGCATATCGTTTTCTTGACCAAATATGTAAAAATTTGGCACAAAAAACAAGAGTAATAAAAGCAATGATTTGCTTATATTACAAACTTTTAGACACTTATACCGGAGCATTCGTTTCAAGAATCTTGAATCAAAAATTAAGAGGGCAAAGTTAATAAAAAAAAGGGATTTATGTGTAGATAATCCCTTTTTTCTGTTTAAAAAATCCACTGGAGTGGGTGTAATGAGAGATTTTTGTCTGACTGAATTGAAATATTTTCAATGAATTTTGAAAATAATTCAATTTTGAATAAGCATTCGGAAAAACAGCTTGTATTTTTGCGACTTGATTTTTTTAGAGCTCGAAAATCCTCATGATGAAATCGCAAGTCTAAAATTGACAAATAAATTAATTTTTTTAGGGCAAAAGTAGTCTTTTTGATAAAAAAAAAAGCTTTCAAAATAAAAAACAAACAACAAAAAATACCTATCTTTGGTGCTGATGCTTTTTTGTGTTTTTTTAAGGCTTGCCTTCTTATCAAAATATAAAAAAACCTCTCTGCGAGGCGTATCACAAAATCCATTTAATTTGATTACAAACCTAAAACACAGAAAGGCACCGCAAAGGTAGTAAAAAAATCTTATTCAAAAAATGCCGGATACGGAAAATTTTGGCGTATCCCCTCTACAAAAAGTAGAGGCAGGGTTGCGTAAAAAAAATACAGTTTATTGTTAATTTAAAAAACTCAAAAATATGAAAAAGAAAATTTCAAAATTAGCAGCGGCTTTAATGATAGCCGGGTTTATGATGGCAGGTGCGCCGCAAGCGAAAGCAGATGACGATATTGGAATGCATTGTATTGTTGCTTGTGGACATGTGAGATGCGATCCTATGTTCGCAAATGTTGAATTGGCAATTATTTGGATTGACATCATCGAAGACGCTCTTTGTCCGCTATAAATATAGAATCGTATGTGTCTATTAAAGAGCAAAACAATTCAATTATTATTACTTCTTGTGATGACGGTTTTTTCCGTTTTATCACAAGAAGTGATTGATTATGCAAATTTCAGGAGCGTTTATCAATTTCAATCTAAAACAAATCCAAATCAGGAAGATTTTCGCAGAAACGATTTAATTTTTGTGGACATCGGCAGTGAAGTAACCAAAAGTTACAGTCGGTATAATTGGCTCGCTGATTCCATCATGCAAGCCGGCATAGCACAGGGACTTCCTGTTCATGAAATTCGCGAAGCAAGAGAAAGATACAGACACAGTTGTTCCTTTTCTTTTCATCAATGGTTTCACGAAAACAGAATGGTGGTAACTGCTCGCTTGGCTGCAGATGACTTTACTTTTGAAGATGAGATTATAAAACCTCAATGGACTATCACAGGCGAAGAAAAAGTTATTTTGGGTTATCCGAGTATCAGAGCTATCGCAAACTATCGAGGCAGAGAGTGGATTGCTTATTTTACACCCGAAATACCCATTAGCCGAGGTCCTTGGCTGCTTTGGGGTTTGCCCGGATTGATTGTAAAGGCGTATGACAGCGAAAATCTGTTCCGATTCGAACTTGTAGGTTTTGAGCAGGTAGCAAACGTGCCAATTGTACTTTACACGACAAGTCGTGATGGAAATAGATTTCGACAAGTAAGCAAAGCCGAATTTATTAGATTTGAACGCGTTCGTTACGATGATTTTACTGCATTTTTTGAACTTATGACAGGCAGACCTCTTAGTATGCAAGGACGTCCCGAAAGAGTTCACACAGACCATATTCCTATTGAGCCTTGGGAGTATGTATTACGGCGGAGATAAATCGTATGTTTTTACAAATGAACAAAACAATCCTATTGTCAATATCACTTCTTGCGATTGCGGTTTCTTCCGTTCAATCGCAGGAAGTGATTGGTTATGTCAATTTTCGAGCAAGTTATTTGTTTTCTTACAAAACAAGTACGGAACAGATTGAATTTGCCGGAACAGACTTGATGCTTTTGGACATTGGCGAAAATGTTTCGAGGTTTTATAGTCGTATGCAACAAAGAAGAGATTCTGTTGAAACAGCAGGTATAAGACAAGGACTGAATCCTCACGAGGTAGTGGCTAATATGAGAAATTATGCACGTGGAATAACTACCGTTATATATACGAAAAATAATAATTTTCACGTTACGGATAACTTTGTTATTGATTTACTTTATACGGAATCGTGCATGCGTCCTGTGTGGCGTATCGGAACAGAAACAAAAGAAATAGCAGGCTTTGTGGCTCAACGAGCAACAGCACATTATCTGGGTAGAAATTGGATTGTGTATTTTACCCCCGAAATTCCGATAAATTCAGGACCATGGAAGTTATGGGGTTTGCCCGGACTGATACTTGAAGCTGTGGATGAAGATAATCTTTTTAGTTTTCAACTTAATGGATTTGAGGTAATTCATCGTGATATTCCTATTGTATTTACTACGATTTCCGAAACAGGAAGAAATTTTCAGCGGGTAGAAAAAGAATCTTATCGAAGAATGCAGAGGTTATTTTATGCTGACCGCGTGGAGTTTATGCGACAATTTGTTATGGGTCCCGAAGGTACCATTACTCAAACCCCCGAACAAGCAGAAAATATGCGCAGGCATGTAGCTGCCGGAGGTGTTCCATTTATTCCTTTGGAGCCTTGGTAAATAATTTTGCTAAATGAAAATAAACAGAACAATCCTACTGACATTATCACTTCTTGCGATTGCGGTTTCTTCCGTTCAATCACAAGAAGTGATTGATTATGCGAGTTTTCGGGCAAGTTATCAATTTCTATCAAAAACAAATGTAAATCAAGAAGATTTTCAAAGGCATGATTTGATTTTTGTAGATATTGGCAATAAAGTAACTAAAAGTTACAGCAGATTTCAGCAACGAAGGGATTCCGTAACGCGTGATGCTTTCATACAGGGACTTTCCGCAGAGAAAATTCGTGAAACAAGGCAAAATTATAGACAAGGTTGTGCTTTTTCTTTTCATCATTGGTTTCACAAAAGCAGAACGGTGGTAACTGCCAGATTGGTTGCACACGATTTTATTTTCGAGGATGAAATTATGATGCCTCAATGGACTATCACGGGCGAAGAAAAAGTTATTTTGGGTTATCCGAGTATCAGAGCTATCGCAAACTATCGAGGCAGAGAGTGGATTGCTTATTTTACACCCGAAATACCCATTAGCCGAGGTCCTTGGCTGCTTTGGGGTTTGCCCGGATTGATTGTAAAGGCGTATGACAGCGAAAATTTGTTCCGATTCGAGCTTGTTGGTTTTGAGCAAGTAGCAAATATTCCGATTGTACTCAACTGCACGAGTAATAACGGAAATAGATTTCGAGAAGTGAGTAAAGCTGAGTTTATCAGACTTGAGAAGGTTCTTTACGATGATTTTCTCGCGTTTGCGGAACTTATGACAGGACGTCCTCTTGTTATGGAAAGGCGCCCCGAGCGCGTAAACTCAGACTATATTCCTATTGAGCCTTGGTAAAGATTAGAATTAAATAAGCGAGCATAACAACATTCTCGCTTATTTTTTAAAACAAAATGACAAAAAGAACTACCTTAATATTGATTTCGTTTCTGTTTGCACTCGCAAGTTTGCAAGCACAACGCACAATCACCGGAAATGTAACCGATAGCATTTCGGGGCAAGCTGTTGATGCTGCGCATATTATGCTGCTGTGCGAAGATGGCAGAAGAGTTTTGAGCTTCTCTTTTTCGCTGCGCGATGGTTCTTTTTCGATAGAGGTGCCGGCAGAAAATGCGCAGGCAGCTTTGGTGCTCGCTGTTTCGCATATAGCTTACAACCGACACAAGCAAGAAATTTCAGGCAAAACCGAGCATGTTTATGTTTTACTGCACGAAAGCACCACATCGCTTCGCGAAGTGCGTATAAGCGCACCACCCATTCGGCAAACAGGCGACACACTGAATTTCTATATCTCAAATTTCGTTCGCCCGCAAGACCGTAACCTTGCCGATGTATTGGCACGTATGCCGGGTATCGAAGTGCGAAGCGATGGACGAATAGAGTACGGCGGTTTGCCCATTAATCGGTTTTATATCGAAAATTTGAATCTGCTGGGGCAACGCTACTCGCTTGCAACGCAAAACCTTTCGCCGAGCGATATTTCGGTTGTGCAAGTATTTGAAAACCACGAGCCTGTAAATATGCTTCGCGATCGCAGCACTTCCGAACAAGCCGCTATCAATGTTCAATTGAGAGAAGATGTAAGGGCGCGCTGGATTAGAACTTTAGATTTTGGTGTTGGCGGATTTCCATTTTTGTATGATGCCAACGGCACATTGGCGCGTTTTGCCCGCGGTAATCAGACCTTGATAGTAGCCAAAGCAAATAATACGGGAAGAGATATTTTTCAGGAACTAACAATGCATACTTTGCAGGCAGGGCGAGTATTTCAACTCGGTGCGACAGATGGCATTCCCGACCAATTTACGCCACTGCTGGTAACGACCGCGCCTTTCACACGCGACCGCGCCCGATTCAATGAAAGTGCCATCACCTCAATCAATCAACTGTGGCGAGTAGCGGAACATACCGATTTGCGCCTCAATATCAACTACGGATTTGAGCGCGAACAACGCGAACGAAACATCGAAACCGAATTTCATTTTGAAAATCAGCCAAGCATTAGCATACGCGACCACACAGCGCAAACCATTCGTTGGCATCGGTTAGAAAACCAATTGACTTACACGGCGAATAATCCGTCCTTTCATTTGGAACAAAAGCTGACTGCAAACATGCATTGGCGAGAAGCATTAGCAGCGATTACTGCCAATAATTATCATATCGAACAACAAATGAAATTGCCGCGCTTGCAGTTAAAAAACAACACCACCTTTTCAAGACTGCTGGGCGAAGTAACAATGGGAATTACAAACAATACGGCATTTACCCGGCTTCCGCAATCGCTTGTGATTAGCTCGCCCGATAATCTTCCGCTGTTTTTAGAAAACAGAGTTGAACAATCGGTGCTTTTCAACGATGGCGTGAGCGATACGCAGCTTTCGTTTAGCTACCGCAGGCGTTTTCATACGTTCAGACTGCAAAGCGGTGTAGAAAATCTGTGGCAAACAATAGAATCGGAATTAAATCCGTTGCCGGCAGTAGCAGGTAATTTTCAAAATTCCCTTTCGTGGAACACAACACGGCTGTATGCTGAGCCATCGCATCAACTGAATTTTAGAAGATGGACAAGCCTTGCTTCGGCTTCGGTAAATTGGATGCACACAAATTATTCGGGCACAAGGGAAGATTATTTTTTCATCAATCCCCGATTGCGCATTACGTATGAAGCAAGTGCTAATCTGCGACTTAATGCAGGTTATTCGCATACTATCCGCTTTGGAAATTTGAATCAAATGCAAACGGGCTATGTGCTAAAAAGATACAATCATTTTGCCCGCGGTGTAGAGGAACTTCAACGTAATGCTACACACATGCTTAGTTGGGGAATTTTGTATCGAAATATTTCACGCTTTCTCAATATAAATTATTTGGGTTCGTTTTCGCAAAGTAAAAATAATCTTGTTCCGGCAAACTTTATTCAGGACATTTACAATTTCACTTGGTGGGAATTTCGCGAGCGTCCATCTTCTTTTTGGATGAATATGCTGTCGGCATCAAGCTTATTTCCGGATATTTCGCTTACGACAAGATTGAGCTTATCGTATAATCAAACGCGTTCAACCATCGAACAGCAAGGTGCTGTAATAAACCACGCTAACCACACCATCGGCATATCGCCTTCGCTGCGCTGGAACAAAAACCCTCGATTGAATTTTGACTACACAATGAATAATATGTTTTCGGGTGTAAGCATAAATAATAAACCTGTGGAAACTTTTATTCCATTGATTAGTAATCAGTTAGCTGCTCATTTTATTGCTTCCGACAGATTGTCTTTTAATGCTAATTTGCAGCACTTTTACAACAATCCGCCTAATGCATCCGCATCCAATCTGCTGTTTGTTGATTTAGGAATGCGTTATGCTTTCGAGCGCGTTACCTTGCATCTGGATTGGACAAATATTCTTAATCAAAGAGAACACAGCACGAGTAGTTTCAGCACAATCAACACAATAACTCGAGTAGATAAACTGCGACCAAGTGAAATATTGCTTAGTTTTAGATTTAGGCTGTCATGATTTTATTATTTTCATTATTGTCAGCTGAACGCCCACATTTCAGTCATCTCTTCACATGTCTTTTACTGTCGTGGGCGTTTCGTATTTCCTAATCTTCACACCAAACTTCCGCAATACATCGAAGGGAATAGAAATGCCGATAGTTGCCCACGAACTGCCTGTTGTGGGTTTGTTATGCGCTTGAATCAGGTTAATTCGGACAGGAAAATTGTCTATCGGTAAAGTTTTTGAAACGATGGTTTTACGTGAATTGTAAATTTCTTGTAGCCATGCAGCGGGAATTTGCGGAAAAAGTGTTTCGAGACAAAATGATTGTAATTCTTTGAAAATTATTCGATATACAGCCTGAGGCGTAAAATAAACCACCACATCGGGCGAACCTGAATCCATCCAGCCTTGTGTTTTCGGATATTTGCTATACATTTCCAAATACATGTCGCCATAATCCTTTTCTCTAAATTTTTCCGACAAATAATATCGTTTACCGTCAATCACTAAAGATACATCAATGTCTTTTCGCTGAAAATCCATGTCAATATCGCTATCAGAATTATACCGAACAATATCGCTTGCACGAAATCGTTCGGTATAAAATTTATCTGCAAAATCAGCTTTGCTACGTTCGTTTTGCAGACTTTGTTCAAAATTGTGTGTCATTCAGGCGAAATAAAACAGGTTTTCGACTACTATTCCTTCACTAATTCAAAACGCGCCAGAGGTGCCATTCTTGCTCTGTTGAGAGAAAGAATCGTACAATCCTCATTCATCGTGTAATTATCAACCACAGTCAAAGCCTGCATAAATGCTTGCTCAATATCCATAGCATCCATACAAAACATCTGAGTTGCTGCCATCGGCGAAAAACGAATGCGATTCCCTGTTTCAATTACATAAACGCCACGAAATGTATTGCAACCACCATGACCAAATACGCTGCCGCCAACATTGAATGTAATTCGCGGTTGACGTTCTGCATCTGCGTTTATTGGCACTGCATTGCCGTTTACTTCGATTAGTTTCCAAGTATGACCTACCAGACTTGACACTTTTTCGAGCGTGTAATGAACTTCTACATCGGAAGCCATCCGATTTCCTTCCATATCAAGTTGAAAAAGTTTACCTTCTCCTACTAAATACTTTGTTGGTCTTTCTCCTGCAATTCCTTTTAATGAAATTGTGTTTCCATCCTTCTCCCAAACAAATTCGCCATGAATAACATTCACATCAGCACTTTTTCCTAAATACTTCGTGTGAAGCTCAAAGCTATTGTTTGCATTTAACACAAGCGTAGTTTGAATCCCTTCGCAATCGGCGCAAGGAACTACTCCGGTATAAATTCCAGCCCAATCCAACGCGATTTGGCTTGTATGAACTGTTGCAGCTGTAGCTGCACTATTTTCAGCAGCTCGGCGTTCGCTTTTGCACGAAACGGCAAAAACAGCTATCAGACAGATAGTTGCGAAAAATTTTAGACTTCTCATAAAAAAATTATTTGATGATTAATAAATTGATTTTGCACGAAAATCGAAAGAATTAGCGTTTGAATAAAAAGAGAAACGCTACCGTAATAACGTTTCTCTTTGTGGTTTTGTTTAGCTCAAATTTGTTAAAAAAGCAAAATCAAAAGCTTAATTCACTCATAATGAGTTGATTTTC
>Ga0209737_10001958_pt1 | contig 14473 bp, 8 predicted proteins | sample TergutCu122P3_FD_187284 | JGI IMG/M metagenome (GOLD analysis project Ga0209737, IMG submission 187284) | Cubitermes ugandensis P3 segment gut microbial communities from Kakamega Forest, Kenya - Cu122 P3 (SPAdes) (version 2) | ecosystem: Host-associated > Arthropoda: Insects > Digestive system >...
GTCGTAGGTCACCAGGTTGTTCAGCCCGCTCATGATGCTCTCGTGCGATATGCGCATCACCCCCGTGAGCAGCGCCTTTTCGAGGCAGTTGTTGCCCTTGAGGCCGGACGACAGAAACGCCGTCAGGAACCCCTTTATCTCGTCGTAGCTATTCGAGCTGTAGTTGTCCATCAGCAACTTGTCGTACTCGTCTATCAGGATATACGACCGCTTGCCCGTGACTTCGTATATCACTTCGGTGAGGAACCGCAGCCCGTTTGCCGCGGCATCCGGGTTGTTTACCAATCCGTCGTAGCACTGTTTGAAATAGCCGGTGAGCTCATTCGGGTTGACATAGGAAGAGATATGCCTGTTTATCTGGTTGGCAAGATGCTGTTTGTATAGACCGACCTGCAGCTCTTTGAAGTCGAAGAGGAAAACCGGGGCGGAATTGGCCCGGTCCCACACGTGGCTTGTCTCGATGTACAGGCCGCCAAACAGGTGCCGGTAGTCCGTTTTGTCCGTGAGGAAGCAGCGCAGCATATCGAGGTTGAGGCTCTTGCCGAGCCTCCGCTGCCGCGCCACGAGCTGCACACTGCTGGCCTCATCGAGGAAGTGCTCTATGAGCTGCGTTTTATCGACGTACAAATTGCCGCCTGTGATCATGCGCTCAAACGACGATATGCTCAAATCTATTTTTTTTACGTCCCCGGTTATCATGTGAATCCTCCGCCTTTTTTATCAAAATTTCAAATGCTCTATAAGCGCATTTTGCAAAACTCCGGAAAAATTGATGTGGCGTTTTTCAGCTTCTTCGTTCAGCCACTCCGGTATTGTCAGTGTTTTTTTCACGGCTTTGGTTTTGTTTCTGTACTGCAACACATCGCTTGCCACATAGGATACAAAACTGTCCTTATCTGTTTCTATGCCCATAATATCGGACGGGGCATTTATTTCCAGATTGTTGTCGAGTCTTGACGCGAGATACAACCCGAGGGCTTCGCTCGCGAGTTCCACAATTTGCGGCAAAGTTTCGCCGTAAGTCTGGCAGCCATCCAAGTCGGGGAATTCGGCCCAGTATGAATTGTTTTCTTTGTGGAAAATTGCAGGATATACATACTTCATATACATTTCTCCCAAAAATTCCCATGGGTCGCATCATATTCTGCGTCCTCGCATCTCGCGTCTAAAATGGACTTGTGAACATCATCGGTCAGAGGTTCCGAATTCAAAAAATTTTTCAACGCCTCGTCTTTGGAATACAGCATGACGATTGCCCCGCCTTTTTTGACGGCGACTTCTTTAACAATTCCCAAAATAATCACCTCGCAAAATCAAAACGGAATCGATCGAACAAATGTTCGAGGTTATACCACAAAATGTGGTACAACCTCAAAACCATGTCAACTCCTTATTTTTTTCGCTATTTCCTTGACCCGTTCTATTGATAGCTCGGTATCTTCGGAGACATATTCTATTGGCGTTCCGCGTTTTAACATTTTTTCTGCTATTTTTTCTGCACCTTTTATTATACCGTCTTTTTCTCTAACTCTTAAAGCATCTTCCAAATTGAACTCCATACTCAGCATATTTATCACATCACTCCCGTAGTTTTTAAGAAAATCTTTCAGTATGTCGCCATTAACGCAGTCCCTGACCGCCTTTTTCAACGACTCTTCCAAGCTAAGACCGTTCTCTATGTTCTCACGCGCACACGCCACGAATGCAGCGTACTCGCCCAGTGTCCTGCTTCGCCGCATCATCGCCTCGTTGTGACCCTTGTTCACGTTGTACACCTTCACCTTCAGCTCCAGGTTGCCCTTTTCCCCCCTGAATGCGTCCGACAGCCGCAGTTCCGCCACCTCCGGGTAGTCGTCCACCCCGTTGTACATCACTATGAACTCCGGCGACGCTATGTGCACCAGCCGGCTGCTGTAGATCGCCTCACTGTCCGCCAGCCGCTGGTACTCCCGCGCTATGTACAGCAGGCACCGCAATGGCATGTTCGGGTTGATCGTGGACTGGTGCTCGATCAGCACCACCAGCCTGTCCCCTATCGTGAACGCTATGTCGTTCTCGCGGCCCACGAAGATGACGTTGTCCAGCGTCACTATCGTCACGTCGTCCGCGGTGTAGCTCGTGCCGGCGATGGCGTTGTACAGCTCGGCCAGTTTTGCCTTGTCCCTGAACAGCCTGGTGAACACGGTGTCCTTGTACTCGCGGTTCGCTGCGACCTTGCCGCTTTTGCCCCCCATCGGCATACCCCCCTTCCGTTTTGTTTTCCCTACGCATATTGTACCACATTTTTTTGCGTTTTGCAATACCTTTTTTGAAAAAAGTGCGTTCTTGCCCTCTTTGGCGACGGGCTGTGTCCGTCGCAGATTACGTGTAACGAGTGTGAATACCGAATGTCGATAGACATAAGGTGATTCACACGCAGTTCACGCCAATCGAACGAGAGGGTGGCGCATGGAGAACGCGAACAGCCACTGTAGGGCTGCGTAAATCCCGCGTGATTTGTCTGCCGACAGGTAGGCGGGTGTTTTTGGGATTTGAATACGGAAACACCCGTCGTCGCACTTCGGCATCGGATTAAAAAACCACGGTGGTATCCACGACACCACCCTCTTTACCAAGCTCGAACATAGTTCGAGAAAGAGGGCACCGAGGGGCGGTTGTTTCGGCGTTTTTATGTATTTTCGGGCACGTTCTTCAAGGCTGTTTGATATGGGTTAAAAGCATAGTTGCTTTTGAATCTTTACCAAAAAATTTATCGATTATTTGCTGCTTTTTGTTGCGAGGTAATTTCGGACTACACAACAAATGTTTTCGCACAATGAGTTTAACCATATAATCAATCTGTTCATTTTTATAATTTTTGATTATATTTTCAGCTTCCTTTAAAAAAATATCTGTATTTCCTGAATTTTCTTTTATTATTAACTTTTCTAACCATTGATTTACTCCAGTAACATCTTTTTCGCTTAATAAAGTTACAGTTTTAGAGTTTGTGCATAATTCAGCAAAATAATCATATGTGCTCAATACCACTGCTATTGAATATGAATTAATCATTTCGATAATATCGTCTTTGGTATATGCTTTTCCTGATTTTTTTTCGTTTCCGACTTCTCTGGCAAATTCCAATAATTCTTCGCATATTATATCGATATTTGTATCAATTGGCTTTAAAAGAGCAAAAGCGACTTTATGTGGATATGAGTATATTGATTCGATAAGATTTTCTTTTTGATAACCTTTTAAAACATTATTAAATGCAGGTAAAGATTTACAAAGCATTTCAGTATATTTTATCGCACGAATTAACCTAAACGGATATTTGTCAATATCATTTTCGTTATATTCATATAATCCTATTGCTTCTATTGTTTCCTCAGAATAATTATTTTCCTCAATATGTTCTTTTTCAGTTTTAAATTTTTTATAATCTTCATCTGTTGGGGATTTTATTTGTTTTTGTTTGGAATATTTCATGAAACTGATATTGTTTTCTTCAAAATTTAATTCTTCCCAAGGTAATAACAACATACCTGCTTGTTCGGAAATAGACATGACTATTTTTGTATTAGAAGATAAATAAGAAATGAAAAGGATTATATCTGCGTTTATTCCAAAACATATGTTTTTCAAAGCATATTCAATTCCGGAATAATCAGCATTTTCGCTATGAAAAAGTCTTAATAAATATTTCGCTATAAAATAAGCCAAATAATTTTTATCAGAAAAATGAATTGATAAATCCTCAGTTTTTTTCAAAACTTTTGCCCTGATTCCAATTTCTAAAACATTATCTGCACTTATTTTAAGTCTATATTCTTCATTATATTTTTCTATGATTTTACAAAATTCATCTATTTTTAATAAATCATTACGCGAAGAATTAATATATCCTGCAAGTTCTTCAAAAGCTGTAATAATTTCATCAACATCAGATTTTTTTGAAATTGCTATAATTGAACTTTGAATTTTATGTTCAAATACCTTACTAAACACAACTTCACCTTGTGTATAATCGTAAGAATGATTTTTTATCAAATATTCAGTATATCTAATAATAAATGCTGGATTTAATGAAAACAAACTATTGTTATGTTGTACTAATCTATCTATTAATTTATTAATTTGGTCAATGTCTTCATCGTTATACAAGCTATTAAGCATACATATATTTCTGACGAGTTGATTCCGTTTTTCTATAAAAAATGGCTTAACTCGCAACTCATGAAAAGCACGTTCTTTATTTATTTCTGACTTAACAAATTCAATAATGTCATCTTGAGTTTTATTTGCACTTATTACAATATGATTAAAATTTTCTTCTATTATTTGTATCAAATATTCGTGATTTTTTGAATTATGATTAAGTCTTTCCCAACCATCAATAATTAAAATTTTGCTATCTTTTTCGAGTTGTTGATATTTTTCAAAAGTTATAGGGTCATCTCCATATTGATCCTCAAATAATCGTTTAATAAATTTCTTAGGATTTATTTTTGTTGTAGAATCGATTGACAAAAACAAAGGAGTTTTTAGTTTAAAAATAGAACAATATAAATATTTAAGTAAAACAGATTTTCCAGATTCTGTTATACCACTAATTAATATTCTTTTTTGTGTTTCGATGAAATCTAAAAATTCTTCAATATTCAATATTTTATTGATTTTTCCAAAATCATTCTTTTTTTCGCTAATTAATTCCGGAAAAACAAAATATTTAGTAAAATCATCTGCATTGTGGTAAGAATCTTCTTTAATTTCTTTTATATAGCTTGACAAAGGTATTAATTGATTTGTTCTATTTTGCAAAGGCTTATTATCAACAACTTTTTTATGATTGTATATTTTTTCATTAGGTTCCCAATTAAAAATATAACCACTAAAAGTATTATTGTTTGTATCGATTAATATGATATTAAAAGAATCTTGATAACTAATGTCTGAAAATTTCATTTCTCCAGCGCAAGAAACCCAAGTATCCATACTATCATCAATAGATACTTTTTTTGTTTTTTCCGAATGATCATGTCCAATAAATAATAATTCGGAATTATTTATAATTACTTTTTCCAAGTCAGATTGATACTTCCAATTGAACCACTCGTAACTATGGTGCATTATAGTGATGCAAACATTCGCCTCATTTTGCTTTTTTAATGATTCCATTTTTTCTTTTGGGAAGTAATGTAACTCTTTGTCATCTGGCTTTAAAGTTGAAAATAAAGCTGTATTTATCAAATTAAATTGTATTTTATAATCATCTTTATAATTGCAAAAACGCCTATCAAGTATTCTGTCATAAGGAACACGCGCATTAAGAGGCAAATGGGTATAGTAGTTATCAAATAGCTCTATCTCATAATCAAGTTGATTTTCGATTGAATTATTGTCATATGCTTTTTGAATTTCTGCTCCAGTCCTTGAATTTGGGGTTAATGTTAAATCATGATTTCCTGGAACCATTAATAATTCAACAAATTTATTATTTTGTTTTTGTTTAATGCCATATATTATTTGACGAATGATATATCCTGCTTTTGTATATTCGTTTATTTTGCCTGAATGTGCGAGGTCTCCCGAAAATACAACAACATATTCGTCTACATCATCTAATACATTTAATGAATCTAAAAATTTCGTAATTTTTTCAGGAAGAAATTTTTCATTTTCCCGAATGTGAAAATCACTTAAATGTATTAATCCTATTTTCATTTATTATCACTCTCCTTGTATTAACAAATATCATATCGTTTCATCAAATTCTCGCCCATATGCTTGAAATGTTTATAGTTTCAAAACGGAAAATGGCGAAAATGCGGGCACAGCGGTAACAGTAGTACAGAATCTTGCGTATGTCAGGCCTACTCAGACGAATGGATTACATTTTTTCGAACCTTTTCGGAGATTTGCTTTGCGTTGCCCTTTTTCGGGCATTTGGTTTTCCGTTTATTTCAAACTTATGAAATTCCAAATTTATTTGGCAAGGTCAACAACCCCATCGTACTTTCCTCCGGTGGATTATTTGTCCCCAACTCCCCCCGGAATGCCCGTGCAAGTATCGCTTTTTTCATCAAGTCGATTTTTTCGACAATATCGCACAACTCGCGGGCACGTTGTTCTTTTTCAAACAGATTGTCGAGGATGCAGGCGATTTCTTGTTGTTCGAGGAGAGAGGGGAGATGTATCGGAAATTTTGCAATCATTGTTCCACTGTAATTTGGCTGATTCCCCCCAACAGCTTTTTCCCTAAACTTCCAGTAATTGCACTCGAAGTAATAGTACAAATATTGATTCAATAATTTTACCGATGGAATAAGCGCACAAACAGCCTGATTTGTCGAAGCCTTGATACCTAACACCGCAGCCCGCCCACGAGTAAATCCTTGCCCATACATTGCAACCAATACCGTACCCTGTGGGAATATTTTTGCCGAACTATTTACAATTGCATCTTCTGTGATGTGTTCTTCTGTGTCCGTTATGACATTCCAAATAATTTCACCCGTTTTCACCCATGGAATGTTGCCTTCATAAAATTGTGGATTTGTTCTTGATGGCGTACCACCAGAACTAATTTTACTTACTTCTCCTATGGTTGTGCTTTCCCAACTATCCAAACCCACGCCATTTTCCTCGCGCCATTTCGCAGTCAGCTCTCCCGTGAAAGCCTTATGCAACATCGCCGCCTTGCGGGTTTCAAAGCTATCGAGGGCAGATTGCACCAGTTCTTTTGCACGATCGAGCTTTTCAAACAGGTTCTCGATGCGCTCGACAATGCGGTGTTGTTCGGGTAGCGGTGGAAGAGAAAATTTAGTTTTTAATATAATATCCCTTGAAATCCCTGGAATCAATCCATTTCCTGCTTCTTTGAGCTCTTCACATATGTTTGTAACAAAATATTTAAGAAAAGCATTATAAATTAACGGCAAAGCCCTCAAAGCCATAATTTGACGGCTAATATTAATTTTAGATTCCTTTTGGAGATAAACTTTTCCGATTGTTCCCTTTACACTAAGTAAAATATCTCCTTCAACAGATACAACATCGGGCGATTCAATCCATCGCTCAATATTAAAAATATCATTTTCAAGATTGCTGGCTCCTAAAATATACGGTATCCCTTTTCCTTCATCATTGCATAAACTTATCGATATATCACGGCCAGAAATAAGATTAATGCTACTCCCCAACCTCACCCAAACCCAATTGTCCGGCACCTTATACGGCTGCTCATCCTCTGGGACAAGCGCTTGCGCCAATGGCTCATCCTGTGCGGGTTCTTGCTTTATCGCCTTTTTCGCCTTTTTTTCTTTCGCCATCAGTCCCCACCCCCGAAGCTCCGCAGCTCTTTCACCACGCTCAAAATCAAATCAATCGCCTCTTCGAGTTGTGCCGCAATCGCTTCGCCGCTTTCGGCGGGGTCCTGCAGGTCGTCGTAATCCAAAACGCTGTCGTCGCGGATCAAGCCGAGGTCGAGGCTGTCGCCTTTTTCCCCGATCTGCTTGCGGGTGAAACAGCTCCAACGCCCGTCGGACACGGCGGTTCTGTCATTTGCATTGTACGCCGCCACAAATGCGTCAAAATGCTCGTGTTTTAGCGGCGCGGTTTTGCCGAAACTCTGCATATTGGTTCGTAGGTCGTAAAACCAGATTTCTTTTGTGTTGTCTTTTTCGGTTGTGCCGCGTGTGAAAAACAGCACATTTGTCTTGACGCCCTGCGCGTAGAAAATGCCGGTGGGCAGCCGCAAAACGGTGTGCAGGTTGCACTTGTCCATCAGGTCGGCGCGTATCTTCGCGCCGTCACCGTCGGCAAAGAGCACATTGTCAGGCAGCACCACGGCGGCGCGTGCCTTGCCGTCGCGCTTGAGGCTGCGGTAAATGTGCTGAAGAAAGTTGAGCTGCTTGTTCGATGTCGGAAAGGTCAGGTCGTCGCGGGTGGCGCGTTCGCCGCCTTTCTTGGTGCCAAAGGGCGGATTGGTGAGCACCACGTCGAAGCCGCCCATTTGCTTGCCCTGGTTGGACAGGGTATCGGCGAGCAGGATTTCGCCCTCGATGCCGTGTAGCATGGCGTTCATCAGCGCGAGGCGGTGGGTGTCGTGCACAAGCTCGCAGCCGGTGAAGGCCTTGTTTTTTTGAAACTCCTGCTGGTCTATTGTCAGGTCAAAATAGCTGTGCGTCAGCTCTTTCACATGGCGGTCGGCGGCGATCATAAAGCCGAAAGTGCCGCAGGCGGGGTCGTTGCATCTGTCGCCGGGCTGCGGGTCGATGAGCCGCACCATGATGTCGATCAGGACACGAGGCGTGAAATATTGCCCTGCGCCCGATTTCTTTTCGTTGGCGTTCTTTTCGAGCAAGCCTTCGTATAGGTTGCCGAGTCCTTCTTCCTTTGCGGAATACCAGTCGAGGGCATCGATGCTGGTGATGATTTTTTCGAGGTTTTTCGGCTCGTCTATATTTGACCGAGCCCCGGTGTAGATCTCGCGGATGCGTCCCGTGCAGTTGTCGCCCAAATGCTGGAGAAGCCCGGTATAAAAGCGTTTGAGCTCGATGCCCTGCTTTTTTGCCAATACATCCCAACGGTAATCGGCGGGTATCTGCCCGTCGGTGCCGGTTTCCTTTGTCATCTTCAAAAAAAGGATATATGTGAGCTCGGTGACGTACTGGTGGTAGGTGATGCCGTCGTCGCGTAGCACATTGCACAGATTCCAGAGTTTTGCGACAATTTCTTGGTTGTTCACGCGGTTTTCCCTCCATCGTCGTAAAGATAGCCGTTCAGTTCGTGTATTATGGCTTCGAGCCTGCCGCCAAATATTTTGTCGGCGCGGGCGTATCCGCCTTCTGTTTTAAATGCGCCGGTGTCGAAGGTCTCGCGGTCGATGACCGATTCGGAAAGCAGCGTCTTTTCGATTTTATACAGCCAGTCGAGCTCCATTTTGGTGAAGTTGTGGTTTTTTCTGAGTTTGTCCACTGCGCGTTTGATGCGCTCGTCGCTGCTTATCAGTGCTGATCCCAGTGCATAGCTGCGTATATAGCTGATGATGTCGGCGGCGATTTCTTCATTTTTCAGCTCATTCCAGGCGGTGTTGAGCTGCTTTTCGGTGAAGTGGTGGCGGTCGAGTTCCAGTTTGAGGCTTTTCAGGCTCTCCCGCGTCAGTTCGTGCGGGCGTGTGCACACTAATTTGAGTGCGGCGATGGTGTCGAAATTGTTGTTGATAAACTCGCCGAACTCGTCGAGATAGTCCTCGGGTGTCTGCCCTTTCCCATACCCGCGGCCATGATATTTGAGCTCGTCCTCATGTAGCGAAAAAACCATCGGACGTCTGCCGTAAAGACCGCCTTCATTCAGGATTTCAAACAGCCGAGCGTTTTGCAGGATGTGTTTTTTCGCCTCCCCGACATCCATTTCGGACAGCTTCTCGATGAACTGCGCGGGGTTCAGGCCGCCGGCGATGTCGATGAAATGCGTCAGTGCCTGTTCGGTCATGTTCTGGTTTCTGCGCCGGATTTTGGCGATTACCATATCGATCTGGTTTTTTAGCTGCGAATCGGTTTCGAGCGTTTCCAATCCGTACAGCAAATCATCGAAAGTGGCGGATTGTGCCTGCACGACCGGTTTCATAGTGCTGACCGGCTCCAGCGATTCGTAAACGCCCACGGGGTCATAAATCTCAAAATGCGTTTTCCCGATTGCGGGGCAGAGGCGGGGGGCTCTCCCCATCATTTGCTCAAACAGGATACGGGATTTTACCCGGCGCATGAATACAAGCGTCGTGATCTCCGGCACGTCGATGCCGGTCGTGAGCAGATCAACCGTCACCGCGATGTTCGGATATTTTTCGTTCTTGAAGCGTTTTACCGCTTCCATGACTTTTTTGGGGTTTCCGCCGCCTATGCTGCCGGTTATTTTCATTATGGCATCGTTTGACACGCCCATCGGCCCGTAAATCTCTTTCAGGATTTTCACAATCAGATCGGCGTGGTTGTCGTCCACGGCATATATCAGGGTTTTTCCGTCGCCTTCGGGGTTGATGTCCCGCGTGATTTCCTCCAATACGGTGCGGTTGAAACTTTCGGTGATCACCCGGCGGTTAAAACTCTCGATGTCGAAAGTGAGTTCGTCTTCCAGTTCGTCGCTGTTGGTGATCTCCCCGGTGACCGGGTCATATATCGCGACGGTTTCGCCCACTTGGTAATTGATACCCTCGTCGCGCAGCTTGGTTACGATGTTGTGCGGCGCGTCGTGATCGACAAGATAGCCCTCGATGACGGCGCGGCGGTAGGAATATTCAAACACCGGTTTGCCGAATATCTCCGTGGTGTGCAGCGCGGGCGTGGCGGTCAGGGCGATTTTCACCGCATCGAAGTATTCGATCACCGAGCGGTATTTGCTCATATAATCGCTTTGGTCGCGGTAAAGTTGTTCGTCATCGCCCATCTCCTTATCGAGGATATAGCCGCGATGGGCTTCGTCCACAACGATCAGGTCATAGTCCGCAACCGAGGGCATTGTTTCCGTGTCGTTGTAGATAATCCGTTTGACAAGGCTTTGCACCGTGGCCACGTGGATTTTTGTTTCTCTGCCAATTTCTTTTTCTTCGAGATTTTTGATGTCATATATCTGTTCGATGGTCATGAGGTCTTCGATTTTCACTTCCTTGAAAACATCAAGCGCCTGTTCGCCGAGCGCGGTGCGGTCAACGAGGAATAGAATCCTCCCAAAACGCCCGCTTTTCAAGAATCGGTAAATCATGCCGAGAACGGTGCGGGTTTTACCCGTGCCGGTCGCCATCGCCAATAAAACAGTCCGCTTTTCATCCATGACGGCAGCCTCGGCCTTTTCAATGGCCTCTATTTGATACGGGCGCAGATTGAGCCCGTTTTTGTCCCGCAATAGGTCATACGACGATTCGACGAGCTTTTTGTTTGCGGCGGATATATCCTTTTCGAGCATATCGAGCAGACCTTGGGGGTCGATCCAACCCTGCAGCGCTTTTGGCATATTGCCGTCTTTTCGGGCATCGCGAAACCATATGCCCGACTTTGTTTCGAGCTGTTTTATGTATTGCCTCCCGTTTGTGGCAAACAGGAAAGGAGCTTTGTATGCGCCCCATGTGCCGATTACATATTCTATATGCTCGTCTTTGATGCCCATGCTGTAGTCACGGCACTGGTTGTCGATGGCCGAGGAAACATCTGTGCGCTCCGCTTTCGCCTCCACGACGCCCACTAATTTTGTCCCGGCAAACAGCGCATAGTCCACATGACCCCATTTGCATACGGTCAAATCGGTGGGCCATTCCGCTATGGCGATGTTGCGTCCCTTCGCCGGGCGCGTTCCCCTTGAATAGCGCAGGTTTACGGTATCTGCCTCCCAACCCACTTTCCGCAGTTGCTCATCGATCAAACACCGGGTCTCGCTCTCTGACAGTCGGAGGTTGGCAGTCGCTCTGTTTGCCCGTTGCCTGCGTTCTGAGTCATCGGAGCGTCTGTGCCTCGGATTTGCCAGCGCCGCCGCCTGTGCTTTTTCCAATTCGGCGGCGAGTTTCTCGTTTGCCTCGAGCAACTTCTGATAGTTGGCCTGACTGCGGATATCCGGCGGCACTACAAATGGAGCAGGCTCATATTTATAGTCGCCATATATCTCCACGAACCAAACCGCAAGCCTATGGGCCATTTGAAGCAGGGTTACACATGGCTCAAAGGAATCGTAGCCATCGTGAACGGCCGCATTGCGGTTTGTCCGCAATTGGTAAAGGATTTCGCCAATCGCTTTATCGATTAGCCCCTGTTTCTGCAAACTGGAAATTCGGGCGGCGTGCGTGTTGTCAAGGGGAAGCGGCAACCCTTCGAAGCTAAATATTTCTTTCACGAGGAGCTCGGCAAACGTACCCATTTTGTAGATGCATGAGTTTGGGTCGGTGTATAGATAACCTTCGGCCAGACCACCGAGCCTGGCAAGCACCGGAAACTGTTCTTCCAAAAATGCAAAATTGCTGTACATGGCGTTTGCATCCCTTTCCCTTCTTCAAATTTTCCATATCCGACGGCATATCCCACGAAATGCATTTCATTGGAAAAATTTGTTTCCCATGAATCGCCGTGACGTTTTTATTTTCATAAATCAATCTAAACACCAATAAACTATATTAGTGTTATATATCATATATATTTTTTAATTCATTTAAAGACATTGAAATACCATATTTTTCCAATTCCATATATCTACTTTTATATAGCATAGTGAGTATTTTTAATTTTTCATTTTTGTTACCAAAGTGAATTTGCCTATGACAATTCGGACATAACGAAACTATATTAGCTTCAGTATCTATATTTTTTTTATATTTTTCCCATATTTTTTGACTTATTTCGATAGTACAACGAATTAAATGGTGTCCCTCCATATATTGATAACCTTTGTTTGTGAAAAAAGTTTTATGGTTGTTGTCAAATTCACACATATAATTTGCATCTTCAAGGGCTCTTTTTGTAATGCCCGGATTTTTTTCAACGTATTTTCCATTAGAATCAGACGGGTTAGGAGGGTTATTAATATTGCTGTTCACATTATCCGAAGCCTTACTATTTGCGACTTCATCATATGTTAAATCTTCTTCTTGTTCGTTTGTTAAATTACTTTTGCTTTCATCCAAATAATCGAAAACTTTATCAAGAATTTGTTTAATTAAGCCGGCATATCTATCATCTCTTTTGATATAAGCTCTTTGGGCTCTAAAAAAATATTTGCATTTTTTTGGAATATTTATCGGAATAGGATGATCTAATTTATGCATATATTGTGCTTCTGTAATCGTGTGATAATCTTCATATTGCGTTGTTTTGGGTTGTATTTTTCTAAAAATAGTAGTGTTCTCTGCGATAGCTTTTATACAAGTTGAACCGTTAATGACTTCAATATAAATTAACAAAATGCCGTCGATATTGGGTGTATATTTATCTGCGGATTTATCAATATTTTCTAACGATATATTGTAAGGGTGTCCTCTACTTATTATTGTCCCATAATACTTACCGTCTTGTTCTTCCAAATTATATTTTTCCCACCCTGTTCCGTACTTTGCCGGATAACTCCCGGAAAAGAGTTTGAACATAAATATTTTATTTTCTTTTTCCATTTAAATATTAAATCCTCCTTCCGAATATTTGCTCCGAAAATCTGTTTTATAGAGGTAAAGAGAATCGAACCACCGTCCTCTATATACGATTCAAAAAAGCAATCCCACCTATCCCAATAATTTTACCACATCGAACCAATCAAAATCAACAAATATGGATGTCTTTTTTATGAATATACATTGAATTTTTTGCCAAAACCATTTCCAAAAATATCTCCCGCCGCTATTGACAACCAAACCCAAAAATGGTACAATTGATTTACATGATTCACAAACCAAACAAATTCAAAATTCAAATCCATATCGGAGGTTCATTTTTATCGAAAGCGGCGTAAGACCCCTAGCTTTAGCCATGGGGATCATCGATTGGCGTGAACTGTATGTGAATTGGTACGGCACGGACGTACCATTCACATTCGTTACACGTAAGCCGCAAACCCTGGATTAGATATATGTGAATTTTTTGAAAACAATCGCACAAACGCTTGAAAACCACGGCGATATGTAGTATAATAGACATAGGGCAAAAATTTGATGCAAGGAGGCGAAACCGTGGAGAAGACGTTCAAATTCAGGATCTACCCGAGCGAAGAGCAAGAGAAGCTGATACGAAAGACATTCGGATGCCACCGGCACATATACAACCACTATTTGCAACTGCGGGGAGAGACTTACAGAAATGATGGGTTGTCCCTAAACTACTATGACTGCTGCAAAGACCTTGTGAAATACAAAAAAGAGAAGGAATGGCTGAAGGAGGTTGACAGTACGGCATTGCAGAGTACGCTGAAGGACTTGGACACGGCATTCGGGAACTATTTCAAAAGCTGCGAAAACGGCGACCAAAAGTTTGGGTATCCGAACAGGAAGAGCCGTAAAGACCGTAGGCAGAGCTACAGAACCATCAACAACAACACGATAAGGGTGGGGGCAAAAACGATACGGGTACCAAAATTGGGTGAGGTGGAGTATGCTAAGAGCCGTGACATAGCGGGGAGGATACTGAACGCCACAATATCGCAGTCTCCGAGCGGGAAATACTACATATCGATATGCTGCACGGAGGTGGACATACCGCAGTTGCCGGAAACCGGGGCGGCAATAGGCGTGGATTTGGGGCTCAAGGAATACGGTACGGACAGCAACGGGAACAAACACGAGAACCACAAACACTACAGGGTGAACGAGGCGAAGCTGAACCGAGCGCAGCGGAGGCTGTCGAGAAAGACAATCGGCGGCAAAAACCGCGAAAAGGCACGGATCAGGCTTGCCACCATACACGAGACAGTGGCCAACAGGCGTTTGGACGACCTGCACAAACTGTCCACCAACCTCATACGC
>Ga0209737_10001959_pt1 | contig 14472 bp, 7 predicted proteins | sample TergutCu122P3_FD_187284 | JGI IMG/M metagenome (GOLD analysis project Ga0209737, IMG submission 187284) | Cubitermes ugandensis P3 segment gut microbial communities from Kakamega Forest, Kenya - Cu122 P3 (SPAdes) (version 2) | ecosystem: Host-associated > Arthropoda: Insects > Digestive system >...
CGAACACATTACTGTCGAAATCGTTACCGTCCCCCTTAATGCCGATGGCACTGACGGGAATTACGGGGATTACCTTGTAACCTTGGCAGCCCAGCAAAATCTTCCGGATGTATTTATGTGGACATCAGTTCCTGATACTGTCGCCCGCGGATGGTTATATAATTTATCCGACTATGCGCTTAACGACCAGGAATTTCTTAACGTGACTGGGGCAATGCGGGACGGAACAAAAGTTAATGGCAATGTATATGCAGTTCCTTATGCGATGTTTATGCAGGGTATGGCAATCAACTTCGATATCTTTGATGAGTTAAATGTACCATATCTGCCATTCTCGTATACACTCGATGAATTACGCCAGGCAATGGCAGATACTTCATCAGGTACCTACCGTGGCTCTGATAACTTGAATATCCAAGATTGGGGAGCATTTGTTTTAAGTAATGATTTAGGTTGGTTTGCTTTCGACGGTAGTGGCTACAAATTTACCAGACCCGAATTCGCCCAAGCGGTTGACTTCTTCCGTGATTTAGTGGAGAGAGGTCATACCGGTCATGGTGGGTTCGTTGAGCCATGGGCTCCCGAAGGGGTATGGCCTTGGGGTGATGGTTATATAGCTCTTCAACTCGAAGCTACATGGGCAATTAATGATTTTGTAAATGGCGCGCGTCCTTTTAAAGCAGATTTAATGCCTCTGCCAAATCAAAAAGGTATCTTGATCCCGGACTTTATCTTTGTCGGGGCAAATACTGAGCATCCACGTGAAGCTTATGAATTGGCAAAATGGATGTCCTTTGGTAGGGACGGTCAACTGAAACGTCTTGAAATTATCCCTATTACACCGGGCGCAGGATATAAGGGTGTTCCGATGATGGCGGGTTCGATTCCGGAAGTTGACGAATTCTTCCTTGATAATTACCGTTCGCTTGAAAATTTCTTGCGCATGTATGAATTGCTTTCTACCCATCCCCAAAATTTCATCATGGAACCTTTCAAAACATTACCGGGATACGTCCAAAGCCGTTTCTATGCTGACACTGGTGTTATTGCCACAATCGATGGTGAAGAACGTTCATTAGCAATCGGACAGCTTATGGATTCCATTCTGAAAGGCGAGAGACAACTTGCAGATTATGCCGCCGAAATGGAAAGAGTTGTAACAGCAGAATTTGAAAATGCCAAAGCTATGTTGGCAGGATATTAATCTTTAAAGTGAGGGGTATCAGTTCCACATACTGGTACCCCTTATATTTTTTGATAAATCAAGAGGAATGTGTTGAATAAGACCAGCAAAATCAAAACATATGCCTTGATAAGTTTAACGCTGATACTAACCGTGATTATAACGCTTGGTATATTTTCATACCACTCTTATGCCGGACAGCTTGAGGTAGTAAAGGAGCTTGTTACCCCCTTTAGTTTTGAATTGTTTGAGCGGGCTATGGAAATCAGGCAGGAACACGATATAAAGTTTTATGCCACCGGTATAGATAGCAACCGGATTTATGATGAAGGGGAAATATTTAACGTTTCTGCCCTAGCTCCAATGAGTGGGAATTATATAATGAAGGTCAAGTACCTGCCTTCAAATATGGCATTTGAACATAATCTGATTGGAATCAGCGTGAATGGAATCAAAACTGATGAAATGACGGGTATTTTTCTTCCGTCCCGTTTTGTTTTTGCTGATCAAAAGCGCCGTTTCAGTAATAAAGGAGTGCAAATATATCCAGAGCAGTTTATGATTGACTTTTGGGAAGAACATATATTACGCGTTGGAAGAAATGAACACCGTACTGACCCATTGGTTATCTTTTTAAATGAAGGTTTAAATGAAATAGAAATTCAGGTAATCGAGGGGAATTTCACCTTGGACTATATCGGTTTTGAAAGTTATGTTCCTTTGGTTTCTTATTCGGAATATGCATCCGGTCTTAAGGATTCGAAACCCGGTTCATTTATATTATTGGAAGCTGAACATTTTTATTATAAAAATGATAACAATATATCAATCGTAAGCAGTACTGACATAAATGTATCACCGTATGACAGCCGACTTGTGAAATTAAACGTAATCGATGCCGGAACTTTTCAGGAGAATATGAACAGGTTGGCGTATTTTATTGAAATACAGGAAGCCGGTTTTTATTATCTGGGATTAAAAGCAGGGATGCCCGGCAAAAATTATATGCCGGTTTTTGTGGATATTGAGTTAAATGGTAAAATTCCCTTTGCGGAGTTTAATGGACTTCGCTTACCCTATAACAAGCAGCAGACCAATCATATTTTTACGGAAACCCCGGTCTTCCTTACCGAAGGTATCCATGAAATAGCCATCACTATTAATGCCGAAGTCTATTATTATTTTTCCAGGCAGATAAATGATATAACCAAGGCAATAAACGAACTAAGTCTTGACTTGCTTAGGATAACCGGGAATAACCAAGACCGGAACAGGGAGTGGGACCTGACTGAATTTTTACCGGATATGGTTAATGACCTTATTTCCTGGCGTTCGTCTTTGGAAGTTATTGAATCCGGATTGCTGGGTTTATCTGACGACAGGTCTAACGAAGAGATTCAAAAAATCAGGCGGGCTATTTCACAATTAAACCGTCTGATAAACGACCCAAACAGCACCCCGTCCCGGATGAATGTGTTATCACAAGGACCAACCAGTGCTTTTGCCTTACTTGCTGATGCTTATATGACTTTGAATGTACAGGCATTATCCCTTGACCAGATAATTATCAAGGGAACTGGGTATGATGGAGTGTTACCTGTTGTCTCGATGGGTTTATCCTTTAGGGTTGCTGATATAATGAAACAGTTCATTTCAACCTTTGCCAATGAAACAGTGAGGGCCGCAGAAGACGACCCATATACAATTGATGTATGGATTAGGCGTTCAAGCCAGTATTACAATCTGCTTGAATTGATGATTGATTCTTATTTTACCGAACAAACCGGAATCAAAGTGAATTTGTCGCTTGTTCCCGAGGAAAGTGCGATAACTCTTGCTAACGCTGCCAATAGACAACCGGATGTCATGATTAATGTAAGTGCGAATTATGTTAATGACCTGGGTCTCAGGGGGGCATTAACAGACTTGAAAGTTTTTCCGGGAGCCGGGCAGATTATCAAAAGGGCTGCCCCTGGAACTTTAAGACAAATGACGATTGATAATAAATTATACGGAATACCGGAAAACCAAGATATCAATATCATGTTTTACCGTAGTGATATCTTTGAAGCCTTAGGTTTTGAAGTACCAAATACTTGGGATGAAGTTCTGTTGTTATTACCACAATTACAACGTAACGGGATGAATTTTGCAACCGAGCTTTCCATGGCAGAAGCAATGAAACCATGGACTTCAACCATGCCTTTTTATGCCCTGCATCAAGCCAATATTTTTTCCGACGATGGTATGCGCACAACGATTGATTCCCGCGAAGGGCTTCAGGCAATGCGGTATATGACCGATTTATTTAAAATTTATGGTATGCCATTACGTGTCCAGAGTTTTTATAATGATTTCCGCGCCGGGCGGGTGCCGATTGGTATTTCCGGATTTGGTACATATGTCAGATTAACATTTGCCGCTCCCGAAATCGCCGGATTATGGAATATCGCCCTTATGCCGGGCATGTATAATAATGAAGGCGAATTGGAAAGATGGACTTCCGGTGGTGTCGGAAATGGGGCAGTGGTAATTTTCGAAGGTTCGCAAAAGAAAGATGCGGCCTGGCAGTTTATCAGTTGGTTTTTAAGTACCGATGTACAATATGAATACATGATAAGGATGCAAAGTACATATGGGCGTGAATTCATTTATCCCAGTGGCAATTTGGATGTATTTAGCCAACTACCGATATCGCGTGCGCACCGGGAGATATTTGCAACCCAGTCAGAATGGATTATTGAAGCACCACGTGTACCCGGCGGGTATAGTGTTGAGCGTGAAGTAAGTAATGCATGGAACAGGGTGATACACAATGATATTGATGTAAAAACGGCTGTTGATGAGGCGGCTGTTATCGCCAACCGCGAAATAAGGCGCAGACTTGAGGAATTCGGATATGTTGACATTAACGGCAATATGTTAAGACCATTTATCGTGCCATCTTTACAGGATATAAGGGAATGGGATTTACCATGAAGGGTAAAAAGAGGAGAAAAACATTTTTAGGTTTTACACGTAAGGACGGGATTGCGTATTTGTTTATGTCCGGTTACTTGCTTTTGTTTATAACCTTTATAATTTTACCGGTATTAGCTGGTGTGGGTATGAGTTTAACATATTTTAATACAATCCAAGCCCCTGAATTTATTGGGGTGAAAAATTTTGTTGACCTTTTTACCCGCGACCGGGTATTTATGCAAAATGTAATCCCCAATACCTTACAATTTGCCCTTTTTGTAGGTCTTGGAGGATACATAGTTTCGTTTATGCTTGCTTGGGTATTGGCACAATTAACCCGGATACCGCGGACTATCCTTGCGATTATTTTGTACTCACCTTCCTTGACGGGTGGGGTGGTCATGAGTGTTATCTGGCGGACTTTATTTAGTGGTGATGAATATGGGTATATGAATCAGTTATTACTTAGTCTTGGGTTTATCGACGCGCCAATCCAATTTTTACAGTCCCCTGAATACTTAATGACGGTAATGATAATTGTTTCAATTTGGAGCAGTATGGGAATAGGATTTCTTGCCATGCTTGCCGGTATCTTAAATATAAATGCCGAATTGTATGAAGCGGCGGCGATAGATGGACTTAGGAGCCGGTACCAAGAAATAATCTACATTACAATTCCATCGATGAAGCCGCAAATGTTGTTTGGGGCGGTCATGGCAGTGGTGGGTACTTTTAATGCTTCGAATATCGGTGCCCAATTGTCAGGGCAGAACCCGACCCCGCAAAATGCCGGCCAGCTTGTTGTTACCCACTTGGAAGATTACGGGTTTCTGCGGTTGGAAATGGGTTATGCGGCAGCGATATCCGTTACCCTGTTGATTTTTGTTTATTATGTTTCAAGAATAGCTTTCAAGGCTTTTGGCGAAAGGGACTAAAATGATAAAACGTAGAAAACGTTTAAAAAATCAAATTCAAATGAATCCATCTCATTTTGAACGCTCACAACTAACGTTCTATTTGATTTTGTTACCGATAGTAACCTTTATGATATTGCCGATTGTATATATTATTTCGACGGCTTTCAAACCGATGGATGAGTTGTTTTTGTTCCCACCCCCGTTTATTGTCCGGAATCCCACGCTTGAAAACTTCCGTACGCTTTTTGAACCGAATCCAAACGAGATACCGATGATACGGTATTTGTTTAATAGTATCTTCGTTACTGTCGTAGTGCTTGGCTTGTCAATATTGATAAGTTCGTTAGCCGCATACGCAATGTCAAAAATGGATTTCAAAGGTAAGAAATTCTGGTTTGAGGTTAATACCCTTGCATTAATGTTTGTGGCTGCAACCGTGGCAATTCCGCGTTATTTGATTATCGTCCGGCTTGGCATCATGGATACAATGCTTGCCCATATCCTGCCGATTATGGCAATTCCGGTGGGACTATTTTTGTTAAAGCAGTTTATTGACCAAGTTCCAGATTCGTTAATCGAAGCTGCCCGGCTTGAAGGTGCCTCAGAGCTGATGGTATATCGGAAAATAGTTATGCCGATTATCAAACCGGCACTGGCAACAATGGCGATTCTGGCATTCCAGGTTATTTGGAATAATACCGAAAGTAGCCAATTTTTCACAACAAGGGAAAATATCCGTACCCTGGCTTTTTATCTGACAACCCTAAGTACCGGAGATATCGGAACAAGCACCGCCGGACAGGGGGTTACGGCGGCAGCCTCGTTACTTATGTTTATCCCCAATATAATCATTTTTATCTTCATGCAAAGCAAAATAATGAGTACTGTTGCCCATAGTGGGATTAAATAAAGGTGAAATGTGAAACGGTTAATTTTCCGGATATTGATTATTATTTTAATCACAGTTTTCTTAAATAGTTTATCTGTTTTTGCCGCGCCTTACCCGACTTATGTCAGGGACAGGGACGGCGGATTTAGGTATTCACCGGATTTGTATATCCCCAGCCATATCTTTAATTATGACCTGAATGGCATAAATGAAATATTTATTGATGAGTTTGATTATCTTTATGTTGCGCGCAGTGGAAGTGACGCAAATGAAGTTATCATTTTTGACCCGGATGAAAATTTTGTAAGGGTGATTGGACATGATATTTTGAAATCGGCAACCGGCATCCATGTAAATAATATCGGTGATGATACTTTTATATATGTAGTCGATAAACGTCAGGCATTAATTTTTGTTTTTGATAAAGAGGGTGAGGTGCTACAAAGTTTTGGACGACCAACATCCCCTTTATTCGGGGGAAATACGCTTTTTTCCCCGGTGAAAGTTGCGGTTGACCGACAGGGTAGTTTATATATTGTCAGTGAAGGCACGACTGGTGGTATTATCCAATTAAATCAAAATGGTGAATTTATCGGATATTTTGGTGCTAATGTCACCCGGACGAATTTGGTCCGGCAGCTTCAAAGGAAATTTTTACCCGAAGAATTTATGGCGCAGTTTATCCGTAATGTTCCGGTATCGATGACTAATTTGTCAATTGATGCGCGGGGGATAATTTATGTTACGACCAAGGGTGATACGCCAGAGCCATTGCGTAAGTTAAACATTGCGGGAACGAATTTGTTTGAAGGTACAAGTTTGATATACGAGCACTTTGAAGCGTCGCTGGAAAGTGTAACTACTGATAATTTTGGGAATGTTTTTGTGCTTGATGGTAATACGGGGATGGTAATTATCCAGGATGCTTCGGGAAATGTGGTTTGTTTGTTTGGGGCACGGAGTACCGGGGTAACACCGATTGGAATAACGACAAACCCAGTTTCAATCGCCGTTAATTCAAAGCAGCAAATCTATGTGGCTGACCGGGGTGACGGAACGATTCTATCATTCCAAGCTACCCCTTTAATGCTTACTTTGTTTACCGCCCTGAAAATGCATAGGGAGGGTTATCATGTCGAAAGTGAACCGTATTGGCGGGATGTACTTTCCCGCAATTCGTCGCTGGCAATCGCTTATAATGCCCTGGGTCTCAGCCAAATGAGACAGGAAAATTATGATAAGGCAATGTCGTATTTTTACCTTTCCAATAATCGTAGTTTATATTCAGATGCGAAATGGGAGCTTAGGCAGGAATTCCTGTTAAGTAGTACACAATATATTGTCCTTGGTTTAATAATGATTGCTTTCATCAATTCCATAATAAAGATTACGGATAAATGTTACGGTTATCTTCAAAATTACCGGACTTTTAAAACCCGCTTAAAGGCAACAAAAGTGGTAACAGAATATTTAACGGTAACCAGTGTTTTCCTTAAGCCGGCGGATTTATTTTACGATATCCGGCGATATAATAAAGTTACATACAAAAGTGTCATTTTATTATACGGATGTGCACTTATTGTTTTACTTGCCGGTGATTATTATATCGGTTACATATTTAATGATATCAATACACTTGTCTGGTGGTACAATCCCCTCCAGCGATTAACGAACTGGGTACTATACGTCGGATTATTTATCGTGGCAAATTTTTGTATTGCTTCCATCCGGGACGGGCAAGGCAGTTTTATGCAAATTGTAAAAGCCGTATCAGTATGTCTTGTTCCTTTAGTTTTTTTGTATGTGCCATATATTATTTTATCCAACGTTCTGACCGGGCAGGAACAATTTATTTTGGATACCTTCCGCTTTGTCATATTTGCCTGGTGCGCTATTCTGGTCGTTATCATGATAAGCTACTTACACAATTATGAATTCCGTGATACCATCGCGTGTTTGATATTGACAATTTTTGCAATGGTAGTTTTGTTTGTTACCGCGATAGTAGTATATACCTTGGCAAAGGAAGCATTTAACTTTTTCAAGATTCTGGTTGAGGAGGCGTTGTTGCGTGGCACACTTTAAGAAGATTATAATGGCGGCAGGAATTTTAGTTATTATCTGCCCTATCATATTGCTTATGGTTTCCGCATTGGAAACACCTGATTTGCCGGATTCTAAAAGTCTGGCTAAATCCCAGTTTGTCCCCGGTTCGAGCCGTTTTACCGGGGTATATCCTGACAGCAAAAGTTATCTGGTCCATTCCATCTCAAAAGCTTTTACAAATATGGCTGAAAATGATTATCTTATCCTGTATCTTAATAAAGATACATTGGCAATCCGTATCCTTAATAAAGTAACGGGTTATATTTGGTCCTCCGATATTGATGATTTCGGTGAAGACCGGATAAACCAACGCTGGATGAATTATATAAACAGCGGTCTTACCATTGAATATACAGCCTTTCGGAATAACAGCCTGGAATCACAATCCACTGTCGAAAGCTTTTTGACCAGCGCGGCTTCAAAAGCGGATATAAAAGAGATTGATCAAGGTTTTTCAGTGTGTATTACCTTTGGTGAAAGTGGGATTATCTTGTCGTATTCCGTATATATTGATGAGCAATCCGTTGAAATAAAAATGGACCAAAACAGTATTATTGAAAATGAGGATTTTAAGCTGGTTTCGGTGGAGTTTTTTCCATTTCTCGGGGCAGCCCGACACGAAACCCAGGATGGTTATTTCTTGATACCTGATGGCGGTGGGGCACTTGTAAACTTTAGAAACATATATGCCAACGTATCAACCGCTTATACTAAGCGATATTATGGCGATGATGATGCATTCATTTCTGACCGGGATGGATGGTATTCATCATTCCTCAATTTCCCGATCTATGGCATCGTCCATGGTGTAAGGGACAATGGCTTACTGGTTGAAATCAAGGATGGGTATTTGGATGCGGAATTGCTTGTGTATCCGGCGGGAGTAAGGACAAAATATTATTTTATTTCAAATAAATACCTTTTCCGGCATCATTTCCATCATATAGTGGCAGGGGACAGGCAGGTAACGATGTATACGCCCAACATGTCTGAATTCGATATCAAGGAGCGTATTGTATTGTTGAGTGGGGATGAAGCTGATTATTCCGGTATGGCAAGAGTATACCGCGACAATTTTACCCGCAATGAGAAGCGTTGTAATCCGGAGGGGGTGCCGATTTCACTTTATGCCCTGGCATCAGGAACCGGGCGGGGACTTTTTGTTAACAACGATATCATCATGACGACAATTGACCAGGCAAAGGATATCGTTCGCGATATGAATAATAACGGGGTTAACAATATCCAGTTAGTTTATGTTGACCCATTTGTAAGTCAAAGGACAGGTAGTGAACGGAGCCGCTACACACTACGGAAAGGGCTTGGTAATAAAGATGATTTACGTTCCCTTGCCAAGTCTCTTACCGCCGGAGGTAACAACTTAGCCATAACTGTAAATTACTGGTCGGTATTTTCCCGGGCGGCAGACTTGGATTTACGTGAGGATATTGTCAGGCAACATAACCGGACTTATCTGATTTATGACCACAAATCAGGAGCTGTGAGGTACAATTGGTACAATCTTAACGCCCATGGTTTTGCAAAAGTTTTTACCCAGGATGTGGAAACATTTGCGGATATGGGGATAGATACTCTTAACATATGGCTGCGTAATACAACCAGTTCATTTAATACGACAAGATTAACAACCCGCAATGATGCAAGTGAAATTATCGCAAATACTTTGAATATGGCATCCGATAAAGGTGTGAATTTGCTTTTGGATTCTTATAGCATATTAACAAGGGAAGCATTGGAAGCAGGCCAAAGTTTGACCTGGGTATCACCGGAAACATCTTTGTATCCATATATAACGGATACAGTTCCGTTTATATCATTGGTCTTACGGGGGCAAATGGACTTGTTTTCCCATTGGCTTAATAATACAGGTGCTCCGGAAGAAACATTGCTTCGCTTGATTGAATGGGGCATATATCCGCAGTTTATAGTGACCCACAGGGAATCAGCCGCTTTGATGTACGCCACGGGTTGGTCAAATGTCGTCTCTTCAAGATATGAGGATTGGCGGGAGCGTATTATCGATACATATCGCGAAATAAATGCCGCCCTCTTTAGTGTCCATGGTGAAGCGATGATAAACCATAAAACAATAATTCCGGGCGTTTCCATGGCGGAATATGAAAATGGCGTGAAAATTTTTGTTAATTATACAGGGGAAGTTTATAACGATGGAAGTATTAAAGTAGAACCAATGAGCTTTTTAGTAGTAGGTATGCCATGAAGAAAAGAAACATCAACTTAAAAAAACGCAAAGCATTTTTCGGGTATTTATTTACAATGCATTGGTTATTGGGATTTTTGGCATTTACTTTGTATCCCCTTATCCATTCGCTGATAATGTCTACCCAGCGTGTTATTATCGGAGCAGACGGAATTGTCGGTGAACCGGTCGGTTTCGCCAATTATTCATATGCGTTTACCCTTGATATGCAATTTATTACCGGCATGATAGAGACAGTCCGCACGATTGGCATCCTGACACCGCTTATCATAATACTGTCATTAATCATTGCAATGTTGCTCAAAAAAATAAATAAGATGAAGGGTATTTTTCGTGCATTGTACTTTTTACCGGTTATAATAATCAGTGGTCATTTAATGTCTATGTTGGATGCAAATGAAGTATTTGATATTGTTAATCCCGAAGATGCGGCAATATTTGTCTGGCTTGAAAGCAGTGGTCTGGGAGTTTTTCCGGATATTGTTACCTTCTTGGTCAGCAATATATTTACGGTCTTATGGTTCTCTGGTGTCCAAATATTGATTTACCTTTCAGGTTTACAAAAAATCAGAACAGATATCTACGAGGCAGCTTCCCTTGATGGTGCTTCTGCTTGGCAGACATTTTGGAAAATCACCCTCCCGAATATTAATCAATTTACAATCCTTAATATCGTTTATACGGTTGTTGTACTTTCAACCTTCTCTACTAATCCGGTGATGGAGCATATTAAATTGACTATGTTCAAGTTAGACCAATATGCCGGTCTTGGTTATGCATCTGCTTTGAGCTGGGCCTTCTTTATTCTGGTGCTTTTAATGCTTTTGTTATTATTAAAACTTGTTGGATTTAAGTTCAGGGAAAGAAAAGAGGACCGGGTATGAAAGCCATGAAACGAAAAATCTTAAATATCGGCAATATGACGGGAATATATGCGTTATTGATTATTTTTGCTTTTGTGTATATTTATCCGCTAACTTATGCGGCGCTGCAAAGTTTTATGGCGGCAGAAGATATATTTAATCCAATGGTTCATTATGTCCCCGAAAACTTCACCTTTGATAATTATCTTGTCTTGATAAACAGAATGAACTTTTTTGGTTCTATCGCTTACAGTATGTTTTTGTCCGGAACAACGGGATTGATTTCAGCTTTATCCTGTGGTTTAATGGGTTTTGCTTTATCCCGCTTTGAGTTTAAACTAAAGAAATTATATATTGGTCTGCTTATCGCCTGTTTAATAATACCGCCACAGGTTTTGATGATACCGACTTTTCTTGGTTACAGCAATTTGGGTTTGATTGGCAGTGAAATATCTTTCTTCTTGCCCGCTTTGTTAGGGCAAGGAATAAAAGCGCCGATTTTTATTTTGATTTGTTATTCATATTTTAATACAATCCCCAAATCACTTGATGAAGCTGCGCAAATTGACGGTTGTTCACCTCTTGCAACTTTCTTTCGGATGTTATTACCTTTGGCAATGCCGGCTCTCGTCCTGGTATTTATTTTTTCAATGGTTTGGTATTGGAATGAAACGTATCTGACAACATTATACATTGGTGACTCAGCCAATACCCTTAACAGTAATATCGCCTTAGTGCTTAGCACCATGGAAAATGAAGCTTTACGTGATCCAATGATGGCAAGGGTGAACCTGCCGGTCAAGATGGCTTCAGTTATTATTTCTATTATACCTTTGGTTGTATTTTATTTATTTATGCAAAAGCAGTTTGTTGAAGGAATTGACAGAACGGGTATTACCGGAGAGTAGGTTCGACTCCACTACCCTAGGGAAAGGATTCTTATGTATATTATCAAAAATGGCAAAAGCGAAGCACATATCCTGAAAACAAGTGATATATGTGCTTTATACTCACATGGTATCATGATTAACCAATTAGTTGGTAATGAAATCGACGGCATGGTCGGAAATATTTATCTTCGTCTAAAAATGAATTATAGCTATGAATACGCGCCGTTACTCGGTAATCAGGAATATAACAGCTTTTCACTAAGTTCGGACAGTATTATGTACACCGGTGAAGTTCTTGGGTTTTCATATACAGCCAGTTTGATATTGGGGGAAAACGCTTGGTTTTACGATATAAAAGTAAAAAATGTAAGCGGTAAAATCGGTAAGATTGACCTTGTCTTCATTCAGGACATGGGACTTGCCTCAAATTGGCATATCTTAAATAGTGAAGCATATAACAGTCAGTATATTGACCATCGTGCTTTTGAGACAAATTTGGGTTTTGTGCTGGCTTCCCGCCAAAATCAAGGGCAGCAGACCGGAAATCCTTATGTTCAACATGGATGCCTGCAAGGTGCGGTTTCTTATGCGACCGATGGGTATGATGTGTATGGGCTTAATTATAAGTTTGATAATAAAATCGAGGCGCTTAATAGTGAACGGCTTGCTAATCGTGTTTATCAATACGAATTTGCCATGGCCGCTCTTCAAAGCAATATGTATGAATTAAAACCGGATGCCGAAGAATCAGTGGTATTTTATGGAGTTTTCGAACCGGATAAACCAACTGCCGTAAAAGAACCGATATCTGATGCTGTTTTGACTGGGTTATACTCAAATGCTTTAAACAAAACAAGGATTTTCGAAACAATTAAAACCTCTGACAGTGAATTAAATGTAAGGGATATATTAGCTTACCGGGAAATAACGCAAAGTGAAATAGATGAAATTTATCTTGACCGACATAATGAAGAATTTGGCTGTGACGGTAAATTACATAGCTTTTTTACCCCCGCAAACGCCCATGTCGTGATAAGTGAAAAGGAAAGATATACAGAACGGGCTCATGGCAATATCATAATCACCGGAAGGAATGATTTCATAAAAGAGGATGTAATAACGGCAACTAACTTTATTTTTGGTGTTTTCGCCACCCAAATAGCGGTTGGTAATACGACATATAATCAATTTAACGGACCATTACGCAATATGCTCAACATTATTAAGACTTCGGGAATCAGGGGTTTGGTCAAAATAAAGGGAAAATATCAATTACTGGCGATGCCAGCATTATTTGAGATGGGTTATAACTATGGAAAATGGTTATACAAAACGGATGTTGGTGATATAACCATTATTGTATACACAGCAGTTGACGGAGCTATCCTGCGTTTACAAGTATATGCCGGAAACCCAGTTGACATCATTTTTACCTCAGATATCATCACGGTAAGTGAATTTACCCGCACGAAATATCCTGATTTGGAATTTATTGTATCGTTATCTGATGGAGCAGTAAGTAAATTTGAAAATAAGCGAATGGTATGGGAATTTTCGAATATTACTGAGGCGGCACTTACCATAGTTGGTAAACTCGAAACATCCTTTGATGAAAGTCTCTTAAATGATTTTAATAAAACAACGTTTGAAGAAACGACTGAAACTTACCGGAAATGGCTGCATGAAGCAAGCGCATGTTTAAAGCTTTCGCTTGAAACAGAAAATAGCTCATTAAAGTGTGAAGTTGAAGCGCAAAATGATATTCTTTTATGGTATGCGCATAATGCCAGAATACATTATTGCTCACCACATGGATTAGAGCAATTTAATGGCGCTGCATGGGGTACGCGAGATATCTGCCAAGGTCCGGTTGAATACTTTTCCGCGGTTGGAAGATTTGATGTAGTCCGTGACATTCTTATCCGCATTTATCAAAAGCAATATTATGAAGATGGTACATGGCCGCAATGGGCAATGTTTGACAAGTATTATTCTGTTCAGAGCCATGAAAGCCACGGTGATGTAATAGTTTGGCCACTAAAAGCTTTAACGGCTTATTTATATGCAAGCGGTGATTATAGTTTATTGGAAGAAAAGCTGCCCTACACATCGAAAGAAAAGAACAATGAACCCACTGATTTTACGGAGCTTTTATTAAATCATGTGCGGAAACAAATTGCTTATATTTATTCTGAGTTTATTCCGGGCACGGCGCTTTCCCGTTATGGCGACGGTGATTGGGATGATACTTTGCAACCATTTGACCCAACTCTCAGGGAAAATATGGCTAGTGGTTGGACAGTGGCTTTGACATATCAGGTATTTAATGAGTTTGCTGATGTAATTCGTGAGTATGACAGGACTTTGGCATTAGATTTAATAGAAACGGCGCAAAAGATTAAAGAGGATTTTAATAAATTC